>Ga0049105_1000477_pt1 | contig 13968 bp, 7 predicted proteins | sample WorMetvaBAHAMAS1_FD_61260 | JGI IMG/M metagenome (GOLD analysis project Ga0049105, IMG submission 61260) | Worm MetaG Olavius vacuus BAHAMAS.1 | ecosystem: Host-associated > Annelida > Digestive system > Unclassified | place: Germany: Marburg | collected 2013-04-09
GTATAAAATGCAAGAAAAAAAAACAAAAACTGATTATACGAAACAAATATGCAGTAGAGTAGAAAGTGGAGGCGAAATAACATTGGGACCTGAAAACTAAATTAATAGATATCTATTTGGATATTTATGGCATGCCTACACTGCGACAAGTTTTCTTTCACATGCACATTTCATATATTCTTTATAAAAACTGAATTAAGAAAACCAGCTTAAGTTTGAAGAATACATGTACAGCACGCGAGCTCACCGTGCACGCCGAGCCATCGAGATGCTTCGTCGCGAGATGCCGGACTTCATCATATGATCATGTATTTTATTGTTCATGTTGCATTCGTGCGTATTAAACTGATGATGATGATGATGATGATGATAGCAATCACCCAACCTGTGACAGGCATAGCCAGGGAGTGCAGTAGGTGCAAGTGCACCCCCAGGGTGAGAAATAACTTTTTGCTGAATTTATGATCATCTTTATTCACCAAAATGGTAGAAACACGTAACAGAAAGAGAAAAAAACTACAGTAATAACAAAATAACCTTAACTATAAGCAATGCAGAACATATTAATCAGACATTAAGCACTAATAAAACCTTATCGTCATCAGCAGCATTTGCCAAAAATTTCTCAAAACGTCTACGGAGCTGTACCGATGGCAATTCGATATGGAAGAAATACCTGCACTGTTCGATAACTACTATGTTAGAGCTTTTAAACAATTTATGGGAGTAAGTTGTAAGTGCACCCCCGCCTCCCCCCCCCCTCGAGGGCGACAGTGCACCCCCTCGGAGAGGAGGAGTCACATTTTTGATTGGGCGGAGGAGGGTGCGGCGTTTCGTTTAGAGGGTTCACGGGGTATCTCCTAGAGTGAGAAGGATGACGACCACAAAAGGTCGTCAGTATTTGAGGCAACAATAGAGTTCACCTCCAGCAAAAATCCTGGCGACGCCTATAAGTAAACATCTCAGACTTTTGTCCCCTGGATTACAGAATCTTGTCAGAGCTACAGGAGCCGACCTATCGACATCCTGTGCGAGATGTCGATGACTTGAGGCGATGCCTGAACTGTCGATGAAGCATCCAGCTAACGGTCATTGATCGAGTGAATAAACGCGGTGGTGTGGCTTGGTACTGTGTTACAAAATAATGAATGGTCTTCTTGATATTGACAGGCCTACTGCTCATGCATTAACAGTTGCTGATAACTCTAAAACACGAGGTCACTCCGTGAAACTAATAAAATACCACAGTTCGTGTCAGGGTTGCGGTTGCCCATAGACTGGGATGCAACGCCTGTGAACCCAACACCTGCCCATGAGGCAAAGCAGTGGACGTCCGAGGGCTTCATGGTTTATGCTGCCGAAGGAGTGGCCCCAGGTACCAACGTCATCATCAGATGAACGACATCATCTGGAGGGCGATCAAACGGGCTCAGATACCAGCAACTAAAGAGCCCGTCAGTCTCATACAGCAAGATGGAAAACGCTCCGATGGCACCACATTGCTACCTTGGGCACGAGGCAAGCCCATGGCATGGGACGTCACAGTTCCTGACACCTATGCTGACTCGCACATAGATCAAACTGCCAGAAGCATGTTCAGCTGCAAACAAGGCAGCAGCGAACAAGATTGTAAAGTATGGCGTCTCTCTGCTTCCCACATCTTTTTGCCAGTGACAGTTGAAACCGCCGGCAAATGGAACCAGTCCGCCATAGGGCTGATCCAGAAATTGATAGACGCATCACTGCAGTCACGAAGGACACAAGAGAAACTGTGTCTCTTCGAAGGGGAATGCGGTCGCCTTCCTGGCTACATTCGATGCCGTGTGATACCCCGTCGTGGTCGTTGTTTTTGCTTAGGCTAATTTTCACGCCAGCGGCTTTGTGCTGGTGGGCCAAAAAATAAAATAAAATAAAAATATGGCGTTTCATTTAAACACTAGAAACGATAATCATGATAATGTTTAAGCTTAAGTGACGTAACTGACAATGTACACTGTGAGGCAAAAAAACTGCACCATTTTATTTTTGCAATAACTGTGTCAAATCTTTCTTTATTCGAATAATTATTACTACACGCATACCCTAATAAATTTGGAACAAAATGCTATCAAAATCATCAATCTCCTTTGAAAGATGTCTTTATACTTCTTTGTGAAATGCAGCATACGTACGTGTGTTATGACCAACGTCGGTTTTGTCACGTAAGCTTAAACGCCATCATTATTGTCTTGAACATTTAAATGAAACATCATATAAACTGTGAAAATGTGTGGTCCAACAACGCAGTACATCAGTAAGATATATCATCAAATGTTTCAGCTGTCTGCCACTGTCCCTAACTTATGTCCTCCGCTCAAATTGTCACTGAGCAATCATTTGATCAATGACCGTCTGCTGGATGCTTGACCAACCGTCATTCAGACGTCGCCTCAACTCATCAATATCTCGCACAGAATTTTAATAGACCCGCTCCTATAGCACTGCCGAGATTCTGTAATTTACGTACCAAAGTCTGGAATGTTAAGAACTCACGGATTGGGCGGTCTAATTGAAGTCCGGCGTCTCGCGACAAAGCTGCATGATGGCTGTGTGTCCAACGCAGACGAATTTCTCTTCTTTAGAATCTCTAAAATCTAATTAATTCCTGTAAAATTATCCAAGTTGTATAGATTCGGCAGAGTTGTCAATATATATGTCATCAAAAGTAAGCTGGCATATCTTACGGTTCGCGGTGTATGATGTTCGCCATCAGCGTGCCGTGATCATATTTTTACAGAAATTCATTATCGCTGTATGATTACTGCGGGAACGAAGACTTGGTCGTCTCGCGAGAAGGGAAGTCGGTCTTCATCAGATCGTGCAAGCTGCATCCGCACGTGTGTGTGAGCGTTCATTACGGAGCAGAGCAGTCCGTCCAGGTTCGCGCCTCGCACCTGACATGACATTCAGCCGACACCGACGACTCGAAGAGACGCGGCGGAACAGCACACTTGAAGATTTGCTCACCTTTTCTGACAACGCTCAGGTCTGAGACAAACACTCAAGTGTGATGCACGCGCTCCAAATTCACGTCACGCTGAACACTGGCACGGCGGCTATACACGGAACAGTTAAAAGAACCGCTGATCACAAATATTTGAGTAGTTACTTACAGTTTTCAATCCCAGAACCTCATTCCTTTATTTCAAGTATCTACAAGCTGTGTTGTAAGATTATCGTGTATAGGTTGTCTTTCGTCTTTTCGTGAAGCATGTAACAGTTGAGTTGACCGGTGCCAGTGTACTGAGTGTAGTATAGCTCCGTGACTGTGCAAGTAACTGTATACCTTCGTGATTGTGTACATAAAGCACAGCTGCTGATAACGCTATACACCACGAAGTTCGGAAGGCAATTTGTGAACGATGTAAGTATTACACTACGTAATCTGTGGAGTTATTTTCGTGTTCGCATGAGAAAACAAGATTGCCTTCTAATCTAAGGCACACCACCCGCGAATGTGTGTATTTAGTTAGGCGTGATCAGTGGTCACTTCCGGACACGTGATAAAGATGGCGGTCATGCACGCCATTCGATCCGCCATAACCAAAAACCCCGTGTTGCATGTAAACTTCACGGCTCTGTGTCTTATAGAACCGGACTTGTTGCCCATCAAAGTTTTACATTGCGGAATAGGGAATTTCGCGCTTTTTTGCTCCTGTGACCTTGACCCTGATCCGACGACCTTTATATACGAACTTGAGCCGTATCCCATGAATGTGTACCCGTAGACCAAATATGGACTTATTACATCAAGGCTTTTGGAAATTATCGTATTACAGACATATTTCACCAAAACATATTACCACATCGCTTCGCGGGCGGTAAAAATCGTCCTCTGATACGTGAGTCCTTGCACCCCCATAGGCCTACCCCAAGCATAAGTCAACTGCTGCATCGTAACTGAAGGTTGTGTATATAGGCCTGTCTGTATACAGCGAATGTAGCAATGTAACACGACTCCGCTGCGCCAGCGTGCATGGCTTCATCAGTATACAACGCGCGTGGCTGTTTGACAGCTGTCAACGCACGTACCGGTACGCTATAAGAAGCTTGACGACCGACACAGTAACGGAGGCAACGGCTGCAGCAGCAGCAGGAACCGGCAGTTGTCGAACGTTCTAGCTCCGGTCGTGCAGTAATTTGCTTTACGCGCACGTGGCGTCGGCGTCGTGTTTACGATATACAGTCGGCCTCCCTCGTCGCCACCACACCATCCCGGCAATTGTCGAACGGAAATGTAGTTCGGGGCGGTCCACGGAACGGGACGACTTGGCGACTTACTGTACAGCAGCAGTGATCTGGGCAGCATTCAAGCATGCCGGTTATTTTTTGCTTTGTGTGTGGTTTGGCGATGAGACAAAACCAAATTTTGATGTGGCACTGTATTCACAGAGCACACACTGCTGCACGCCAGTCCGCCGCCGTCGGCGTCTCTTCATCACCCGCTAAGCACTGAATCGTGCCAGTTGAAAGATAACAAGAGCTCAGCGCGGACATCTCAGCTGTTGCTAAGATGGCCGCGCAATATTGCACAAGTCGAATTTTCGCTGTCGAATAGGGGGTACCTCTCTTCTCTTGACAGCACTCTTTCTCGGTAATTCGAGAATATCACCACAAATCATCTCGAAAACTAGATTTTTGGGCAACATTTTTATCGCAGACAGTATACTTCAACCACTTTGACGTAATTGGCATCAAAGCTAACGAATTCGGTGAAATAACGCGAAATAACGGTTCAGGGTCATCAAAGTCATCAGTTCCGGTGCAAATCGAAAGCCCCTATGCGACTTCCTATGCGTGAATAACAGTAACTTACCTCCTATCTTGCACCGTTTTCAAGATTTGGCGGATTACTGGTCAGATTTTTCGCTGTCGACGCGGAGGGTGCATCTGTTTAACGTGCTCTTTAAGGGGTGAACCCTCGAATTCACGACTGCATACTAGAAACACCGCTCTATCATATGGTATGAGAAGCATTTAGATATCTTGAACCGTTCAGGCGTGGATCACGAGTGTGACGGACGGACGGACGGACAGAGATTCTGATAACAAATGTCGTGCTTAACTACGCTGCGCGGCCAAAAATAAGATAGGCTTATCAAACAGTGGCATTGTGGCGTCGAACTAGCGATAGAGAGGTCACGGGTTTGACTTCTGCAGCTTTTATGTAACGACTTTGGACAAGTTGTTCACACACGTGTACCTCTGTCACCAGGCTGCAGCATGTGCTGGCCAGACGGTGGTGATGCTCTGCAGTCGGAAATGTAACCGCGGGTCCAGCGAAAAGTATCCGTCACTGCCCATTTTCAAGCGCCAACTCAAGACCGCTATGTTCACCAGAAGTTATCCTGACTGTGCTGCACGTGTTTAACATCTGCACCTTCTACTATGACTCGCGTCGCTATTTTTCTTATATTGTACGGTGTCCTAGCAGTCACTATTGACTTTATGCCACCTTAATCAGTTCGTTGATGATGGTGATGATGATGACCGGCAAAGTACCGCCGAGTTTTGTGACTGCATACTGACTGTCAGAGGCCTCGATGGGCTCCGAAACCAACGCTCATGTGAAGTACAGGGCTACTTTTATTTTCATAGACTTTATCTTCGCGCTAGACTGGGCGACATTTTGGGATTTCGGGTATGGCAAACATCGCAAGAAGAAAAACAAATGGTATTCACTGCTGAAACAATTTCGCGCACTCTCGTCTGTTCGCTTTCCGCATACTGTAACAACCGACGATCAAATAAACCTCCCATAGCGTCAAACTACGCGGCCGCCGAAGGCCAACTGATCTACGCCACTGAAGCCGCGTCCGGCGCCTCACGGCCCGCCTTCCGCCGTAGTCATCAACGTCGCCATCAAGACCTTTACACTTCCTGCTTCGCGCACTAAACACGTCATCGGTTGCCATGGATACCGTTCGTTGTCGCTGAAGCTGTTCGGTAACAAAACGCTGCTGCAGGGCCGCTGCACCCATCTCACCTCATCAATCGCCGGCTCGGCCGCTAGTGGCGTTACTTACTGCACCGAGCAAGCCGGCCAATCTTTCATGAAGACAGAATACGATTTCGCTGTATTAATGCTGACACGTGATGGGTGTAAACAGTTTATAGTCCACAGGCTCCTAACTAGACTTCCTTTCCTGGTATGGTGCCTTAGGGACGGAATCCCCAGAAACTGAACGACTATTACCATGGCTATGGACTGGTTTCGTAGTTGCAGAACTAGTAAATTAGGTCCTCAGTGATAATGTATTCTTTACTGTATTTATAGCCATGTAATCAGTCTGCAAGTTGGATGATCATGGATATCTCCCTCTAAGGGTCTGATACACGGTTGAAACTTGAAAGTGGACACAAACGAAAAATTACTGCCTTTCCTGACTTTTGTACTGATTTTTTTCTGGCCATCGTTTTAATTCTTTGTACGTGTATAGTATAAATAAACCAGAAAATGTGACAGTTAGCGCTACATTGCCACTTGAGGCCGCCCTTTCTGCCCGTCGTTCTGGGCTTTAACAATGAGACCAACTCCACTGATCCACAGTGCACCAGCCTACCAGAATTCAGCAAAATCGGGAAGTGCGTGGGTGAATGAGTTATCGATGATTCGTCAATTTTTTTTTCTGGCCCATTTGAGGGGCTCCCTTCAGTCGAATGAATCTCAGAGTTGCGTGGCCCAAACTTTATCAAATTTGGGTAGTAGGATATAGGCCCATTATCGTCACTTAATAAAGTTGTTTTGTATTTCAGACACGTTGCACCGTTTCCAAACGAGAGTGCCTCAAAGGCGACTGAGATCGAAAATTGAAAATCAGACCCCTGCCCCTGTAAGAATTACGGTAGGGACGAGCGAAATATCTGAGTGCCATTTTCAACTAGAACCTAGGAACAAACTTTTGGCGAGCGTGCGCTCGGCGAACTGGGGATTAGAAGTCCGATTACAAAGAAAGTAGCGCAGCAAAATATAAGGTCTTCGACTCACGTCTGGAGGACTAAATAGTTACACTATATTTTTTAAATTAGCAGATAAATAATAAAATGCACCACAACACCACCAGTGCTATGGTGAAGATGCTCTTGGAAGTGATGACAGCAGCAGCTGAAGTCGTCAGAAACTCGGACTGTGACTGTGACAGACATCGACGAAGAACATGTGACAGTTGATGGCACATCATGACCTATACACGTAAACAGGCAATAGCTGTGTTTTAGCAAACGTTCACTGTATCACTATAGACCTATAGTAGGCTCTTACGGTACAGGTGCTCTATAGGTATATGGCTGAGGTGAGCGCTGTCTGCCTGGTCGTCATGCGCTCATCATTATGTATCAAAGTATACAAATTACACTTTTGTCACTTTTTCGACTCATTTAATATAAAACAAACACTGCTGTAAAGTAACGGAAATAAAAGTAATTGGAATAATTGTTTTAAGGTGCCTTTAATATGTTTGTAGTTTAGTATATTTTCAAAACTATTTACTATTTTGTATTAGAGTATATATTTGATATGTATTTTGTGCACCTGAAGTGTCTGCCGCAAAAATTATGTTAGGCGCACGCAGTTCAATGCTTTCCGGTTCCCCATTTGATGAACTATGAATAACGAACTCAATTTAATCGGGCAGCGCAGAAAGTTTTTGATAATACCAATTTACACGGCAAATAACCTAACCATTGCACACAGTTGACAATTACTGAATGATTTGAATCGACTGGCACGCTTCTCAATTGATCAGAATCAGCAATAAACGTGCGTGTGCTGTTACATCTAAAATCTATTCTTTCGATGTGTGTGTTGTCGTTTCTGACCGCTAGAAAGAGTCGTTTCCAAAATGACCTATTATGTGTAGCGTGGAACGTTAAACACTATTCGCTCTCTGTTCCTGACTGCGAGTGAAAAGTATTTTGCATTGTAATTACACTGGAAAAAAACGTATTTTTGTATTTTGTACCCCAACAGCAGCAAATTGTAATTACGAGATAAGATATGATTTTTGAAAGTAGTTTGTATTTTGTATTTTATTACCGAAATACTTCTGATAGAGTAATGTGCACTATACTGGAAATAAACCTGATTACAATGCATGTTTATGGCGTATGACTACTGGCGTCATTAACACACAGTGTAGCACATGGAGCGGTCCGAACCGTCAAAAAGCTCATTCATATGGCATACAATCTATTCATACCGTTACAACTGTAGTATGCTTAAGTTTTGTTTTAACTATGGCGAGCATCCAGTCGCTTTACCATACTGTCATGTCGCTGTATTAGTCGGTAGTGTCTGTCTGTTTGTCTGGCTCTTTGCTGTACTGTCTTCTTGGTGAATAAATGTATATATAATAACATTATTCGTTACATGCCGATATATTCAACATCCATCGGTCAATCGAGGTTGATGAGCATGGTCGCTCGACTAGAGAATAAAGACAGGCCGAGCCGAGCCGGGCTGGGTTGGGGTGGGCCGCGGGCACTGTGTTGCTAAATCTCAGATGGATCAACTGGGCCCGAAGGCCTGGTTCAGACCATAGCGACACAAATCATCTGGTTGCCCAGCCGGCGGACGGAAGTTCTGGGCGCCAGCGGACTGAACAGCCAGTGAATTAACGCAGGTGGATAGGAGTGGATGTGAATCGGGCGATAACGGCGGAAAAGGAAACTAGCCGGCGCGCGCTTCCGGCCGGCCATGGTGCTGACGGAATCAGCAATGCACCGGCGGCGGCTGCAGCAGCTGAGGCTGATGCAGTGAACGGTTTAGAGATAAGCTCTGATGGCGTTCGCTTGCGGTACCAGCAGCGACTCGCTATCTCAAGTGTGTGAAGCCAGGCGAACGAACGAACGAACGGGATCTGCGTTAGTACAGTACGCTAGTTCACCAGCTGCTGCGGCTGCTGCTGCTAACGTCTGAGCAGTTCGAAGAATCTCTCTTCGTATTCTACAACAGCATGAGCTACAGTGGCACCAGAGATACTCCGCAGTGACCTCTACAGTGCACTCTCCCTGCTCGTAGTCGTATCTGTACTGTGGAGTTTTATAATAGTTTTATACTTCGTTTACTTTACTTGTGCTGACTGCTGTACTTTCTACTTTCAGTGAAAAAAACGAGTCGTTCTAGCAGCGTCTCACGGCTGCTATAATTATGAGGTAAAATCCACAGTTAAGTAAGTAGGTAAGTCACGACGTTTGCAGAATAAAGCGCCAAAATCGCAGAAACGGCACAAAATGCCGCGTGATGATGTTATCAGCGTCTGAAAAGATACGCGTTTCAGCCGCCGCGCGAACGTGTTCAACTGTTCAGTTACAACATAGTTTCACTACAGCAGCTAGGTAGCAACAGTGCGCTGCTAAAACAATGCAGCTGAGAAGCAGTTGATTGACAGTTGACACAACACATCAACGCTGTCGACGATATCTATGCATGTAGCAGACTCGCTTTATAATTCTATGAAATAGAACATTACCGTTACGATGCGCTCACCACATGTAGACCTAATGGTCATCCGAAACAAAAGTAGGACTCGTAATGTTTAAAAACATGACTACTTCTTACGTAAATGATATAAATTACTACTTTTACTAAAGTAGAATTTTTGCTGTTTCTACTTTTGCCGAATCACTTTTCTGGGAGACTATTTGTATTTTTACTCGAGTGCAATTTTTGGCCAGGGTACGGTGCGCAAAGCTTATTTCGATATCTTGAGCCGTGTAGGCGTGACTCACGAGTGTGACAGACAGACAGACGGACGGTCAGACATAATAGCAAATGTCGCACTTCACTACGCTGCGCAGCCAATGAGTTAAAGTAAACGGAATCAATGATGTTGTGCTTGCCGACATTGTCAAAGAAGAACTCGCCAGTGCGGCGTTTATTTATGTCGGATCCTCTGCAGATTACGACAGTCCACCAGTATACCGTACATGTATGCTTGGGGCGGTTACTTGCAACGTGCGGTCGACACACTGCCGCAAATGCCAACTGCGCGTTAACGCTGCCTTTTCCATCGACCCGTGCTTCCGTGTATCCGTCTTTTTCCGGCGCGCTTGGCCAGTGCGTCCGTCGGCGGCGGCCAATTTGTGGCGTCCATTAGTACGGCCAACAAGACGCCGAGATACATGTGTAAATCACGCCGCACGCCCGACTATCGCGCACGACCAGGTTGACGTTGGTCAGAATAGGTCGACATCGAGCCCGGCCAGAGCTGGCCGGGTGCCCGGCGGCGGCGACTCGACAACAGGGCACCCGTCCGCCGTAAAGGCATCCGTGGACGCCGCATCCAGTCGACGAAGCAACGAGCGAACGCTGTCTTGTCTCTGCAGCTGGCGGCGTCAATAATTGAAAACACAACTGACGAGCAGTGTTACATCACGCTTTCGGCTGGTTATGATTGTGATCTGTTTGCATTTCGTCTCATAACGGAGCCACGCAGCTGCGCACAGTGGCGTCGCTACCGACAGGGGGCTCTCGAACACGTATCGCTTGATTCATACCTCCTTAAAGCTAATCACCAAAATTGCCGTTTTTCTTAAACTACTGGCTTTCTAGTATATTTATACCTTCGCCAACAATGGTAGGCGGGCAGCAGCATGTTTTCGGGTTATCCATCAGGCCGTCCGTCCGGCCGTTACTCACCGTGTTACTCACCCTGTATGGCCTCACCAGCCAGAAAACCTACCGGGGAGGCCTAGGGCTGAACGGACTAGTCCATGAAGAAGCCCATCCTAGTTTCCCTTATTCTGCTTAATCTCCCCTTAAAGGCACTGATGCTGGAAGCACCAACTACCTGCTGGTCCGTTAACATCTACTTCGCATGGGGCGATATTTCCGCACTCAGTAGGGAGGAGGGGGAGTTGCATGAAACTTGACACAAGTATTCATCACGTGAGAAGATATTGTTGAAAAGGTTTGCATCACAGTTCAATGATTAATCGTATAACAGTGAAGTGAAAAGTTGAAGCGAATGATCTTACGACGTATAGCACATTCTGGGTGTAAAGTCAATTACGTATTTACGACATGAAAACCGAAAAAAAACCTGCTAGTAAGTAACGTAAATGCTAGTTGTGCGGCGGAGGAATACATTTCGACGGCGTGGCGTCGACGATTACTTGTCAAATCCGCATCACGAGATTTATCCGCGCTTGTAAAGCAGTTACAGTGCTGCAAACATAGATGGCTCGAGTTGGCTGAGATATCATACTGTCATTGGGGGGAAGGGGGTTGCAGTATATTCCCACAAACCCCTTGAACTGGATTTGTGGACGCTTGGCATTGAAACATTCTAAAAACAGAGGAACGAAGGAGTCCATAAGGAGACGCGAGGAGCCATGATACCTGGCGACGCCACTGCTGCAGCTGGTGGCTAACAGCAAACACAGGCCTATAAATTCAGTGACATAGCGATATTAGACCAGCGGCCAGCACTCGACTGACGAAGCAGATTATGTTCCAGACATGTTTAGCAGGCCTGCATGAGAACAGTCTCAGACACAGGGGCATCTACAAAGCTGAAAGAGGAGGCAAAGTGCCTCCGTTTTGCGCGAGAGGGGAACTCCGCCCGGACCCGCTCGGGGACTTTAAGTGCTTCCCCAGGCCCCTAGCCAGGGGTAATTTAAGGAATTGTTGACGGTGAAGAACAACGCCCGAAGGGCCGAAGTTCGTGGGCCGACGAGGTCCGATGCTGTCGAAGGACTTACATTTTGCTTTTTTTTTGGGGGGGGGGGGGCGCAGGTGCGAAATTTAGCTTCAATTTTCGACACGAGTCGCTTTCGAGTCGCCATAGTTTCGAAACAGAGCAATATATCCAAAATCTAAAAGAAATTCAGGTGCCCAACCCTTACAAACGGGCAGAGAACATGTGTTGAATCGTCAACTGAATCACCTCAGCCACGCATCGCTCAATTTTGAAATTCTCCTCACCCTGCAGTAAAACGGGCGACAAAATGCTCTAAATCATCAATAACTCAGGTACACTTTACCCAACTGTGTTGAGATTTGATACGCTGGCGCAATACGAGATCCCCGAGGTTATGTCAAAATCCACTTCCGGTCAAATACAAGATGGCGAATGGCCCCAGATTTTTAGTCTTGAAAAGTTGAAATCGCTATAACTCCGCCGCGCATTGTTCTGTTTCGCTAGAATTTGGTACAGAGTTGATCACATCACAGCTGATACACTACAAACGGACTCTCGGACCATCTAACGATTTTACTCTGCTCAACGGCTGGATTGGTCAGTGTGTTAAGACTAAGCCGGCTCCTAGTCGGTTTTCGAACGCACTTTAAATCATTGCACTTTCATTCATTCATTCATTCATTCATTCTTTCATTCAAACGTTCAAGGTCAAAGGTGAAGGTCACAGCGTAACGTACAGCAGTAAAAACATTATTTCAGGAACGATAGGTTGACGGATTTCTAATTTGGTATATGGGCCTCGTAATTAACGCGGAGAACGATAGACGCGACATCGGCGATCTCAAGGCGCAATGCGTCGCGTTTGTCACCTTTATATAGTTCAAAACTCTCATCTGTTACATAGCCGTGCTAATAGTATATCATAGGTTTGATCCTGAGCTAAACTGGTAAAAATGACTCGAACATTTCGGTCACCTCTCTAATTTTCACAGAGGGTCAAAAAGTACGAATTCGGCCTCGATTTTCGAGCCCAGTCAGTCACCGTCGTTTCAAATCGATCTGTATCCTGCTCGAACTTCGGTGTAGTTCAGTCCACTCACTTTCAGCCTTCAGAACCATTTGCTCATTACCCCATTCCGTTGCAAAACGGACCGGGAAAATTTATTGCATCATTAATAACTCAGCCTGGCGTTAACCGATTTTGCTGAAAATATGCAAGGTACGATGGTGCAGTACAAATTTGACCAAAACATCTATTAGTTGTATCCTAAGCTTTGGCGAGCGACAAGCGATATTCCGCCCCACTGCGGATGTGTATGCAAATGAACTTGAACAACGACCGAAAACAGGTGCACTTACAGTAAATCATACCTCGGAGACACTGAAGCCGGTAGTCATTCAGATCGACACGATTTCATTCCATATCGAAAGAGAACTTCCACCTCTGTCTCTGATACAGGACAACGATAGCCACTGAGAACACGAGATGTCTCGAACACGACAGCGAAGACGAAGCAACGCTACGTGACCTCCGTCAGACTTTTATATTATACGAGCGACATGCCGCTGCGCCGTAAGCCCACTCTCATGCAAGTATAATGAGTCGAGCTTTTCACTGTTCGTACGCCGTGTATGCTGTAATTTTCGTCGAGGCGTGACGTCCATTACTCCCGTACATGTTTCGGGCGCACCGAACCGGAAGAAACCAGTCGTCTTCAATACCGGTTCACGTCTTCAGCCAAGTCAGAAGCGTTTGCAGACGACGTTACATATGATGCTTTCGTTTTATTCGTCAAGCAGTGAATGACAGACAGACGGAATAGACAGCAAACGATGCAAACAAAAACCCAGAAATTTATAACACACTGTCACTGTTACTGTCGTTAGTTTAGACATGTACACATAAAGTATTTTGAGGGAAAACACGTCTATAGTAAAAGCACTAGTGCAGGGCCAAGGCAAAGACCAAGGACGTGCCACAATGCCAAGGCCAAAGACACAGATTGTGGTCCTAAGGACCAAGAATCAAGACATCAAGGACAACATCCTTGTAGACTTTTTCCTGAACACATTGAACGGGTCGACTTCAAAGTGGCTGTTATGGCATATCGTGTATTGTATGGTTTTACCCCACCATACTTCAGTCAGCTAGCTCGTGTCGCTGACTTGCCCAGCCGTCGTCGACTCCGTTCTTCTTCGACGCATCAGCTGCACGTTCCACCATTCCGTTTGTCAACTGTCGGTCGTCGTTCTTTTCCCGTCGCCGCGGCCATACTCTGGAACACAC
>Ga0049105_1000478_pt1 | contig 13954 bp, 9 predicted proteins | sample WorMetvaBAHAMAS1_FD_61260 | JGI IMG/M metagenome (GOLD analysis project Ga0049105, IMG submission 61260) | Worm MetaG Olavius vacuus BAHAMAS.1 | ecosystem: Host-associated > Annelida > Digestive system > Unclassified | place: Germany: Marburg | collected 2013-04-09
CGGTTGTGTATTATGAATACATTAATCTTTGTTCACAGTATGCTATCAAAGATCCATTGTGTTCAAGAAAGTACATTAGGGAGTCTGTTTGGAATGCTTTTTGTAACCGTGTATTTTAGTATTTTTGTATGTTTATTGTATGTTTTACATTGTGCTGCACTTAAGCATAATAAATAAATAATAATAATAGTACGTACAGTTCACCAGTTATATGGCACTCGCACCGGCTGTCACTGAATGTCGGTGTTCTGTGATTGGCAGATTTGGCTGCAGAACAGCCTGCTTCACATGTGTCTGTCTGGCGCAGCAGCCGGCTTCTTCTGCCTGTACATCATCATCGACATCGAGTTGATCATGAAGAAGGTCTCGGCGGAGGAGTACATCCTTGCTGCAACCACTCTGTACCTCGACATCATCCAGCTCTTTACCAGATTGCTTGCGCTGTTTGGTGAGGAGCGCAGGAAGTAAGAGATCCCACTGGCCGGCAAGCTAAAACGACACACTCATGCTTGCTTTCGGTTGATTACATACTACACTGTCCTCATTACCATTAACACCATTTTAAGCGGGGTGGCTGCTGACCTTGAAACTCTGGAAAAGTAAGGGAATTTTGAATTTTGTTCTCAAGCTAAGTGGAAAAATCGGGGAACTTGATGGGGAACTGCCTGCGAAGTGACACTCGTCATTATGGACACGCTAATCCTTGTTTTTTTTTTGCTGAGTGGCCACCCTGTTTAAGGCGACATTGATAGAAGGCACTCCCAGTGCTGCTTGCGCATTTCCTATGGCAAAATTCTCCCACCTGCTAATTTCTTGTTTCCTAATGAATGAACATGCTTTCCTGCAGTTCAGTGCATACTGTTGTGTTTGTGTAACCTATTGAATGAGTTTGACGTGTACTTGCAGTAGGGTGGTAGCCTGATAAGTTAACATTTATCAGCTAATTGTAAGATTGCATGTTATTCTTGAAGGCGATGGCAGTTTCGCCGCTAGACAAAATGGTAGAAACGAAATGATAAAGATCGCAATTTTTGCATTTGGAAAATCTCCCCATCAGATGGGGAAAATCAGACTGTTTTCTGTTGGCATTCAAATTTTACATGTAACGTTTCCTTGATATTTAATAAATGTCGTTGATAATAGCTATTCTGACTAATGTGTGTGTGCTTGAAGTTGCATTAATACATTTGTTTCTGTAGGCCTACTGGTAAATTACCTGGTTATCCACTGCCATTGTGCAGAAGTGTTTTGTTCAAACTTGTAAGATCTAATCTCTCAAATATAGCAGTAGTTTATCGTAGATTTTGGCAATTTTGCTTGAATTTACTGCGCCGGTTTTACTACGGATGCTGGCTTAGTGTGTACAGAGTGGAATTTTTATATTAAGATGAGAAACTGAGGAGGTGAATAAATTGTTTGGTTTCAGTGAAATATGCTGTGTGTTCATATAATAGTTACTAGCTGCTGACACATGGTACAACCGTTTGCCGTAGCCAATAGGTTCAGAAGGTTAATGTCATCAAACCCAGTGCTGCTGTAACATGTCACATGCACCATATCAGTCTCAGTACCAAAGTTCGAGCATACTGTAAAACCCGTTTTTTTTGCGTGCCCTTTATTTCGCGAATTTCGCGAGCCTGGCAAGTTCGCGAAAATAACGGGCAGCGAAAATTTGAATACAGTAGCGTTTCAGTGTAGTAGGAAGCAAAAACGCTAAAATTACGGGGGCCAAAATAATTAAATTGACTCATTAAGGGTGACCAAGATTAAGGGTTTTACAGTACTCGTATGCTAAAACAGAATACACATTATGTATTCTTCAAAAGTAGAATGCATGCATGATATGCACATTCTATTTTTGGCAAACATCTGCTCTGTAGCCGGAAAATAATAAATTATTCAGTTGCTGGCGTCTAGCCATACGTTTGTCAACAAAGTCAAAATTGTCATTTCTGGTACAAATTTGCAAGTAAACAGTAACTTACTGCATTAACTGTCGTTTGGACTTTGATACATTCATTTTACTGGTGTCAGCATATGTAATCTGTGCTAAAACAGAATACATAGGAATATGTATGTATTCTTCAGAAAGTAGAATACCTGTGCTCGAACTTTCCTCAGTACACATGGTGCACAGAAGCCACTAAATATGACTGTCCGTGGTAGTACAGTAATGTGGCTGTAGTATCAGTGGCAGCCATGTTATAGTTTGCAGGTTACTGGATGCTGATCAGCAGCAATATATTGACAAATTTCAGTCGTTTGGCATCAACAACAGTGGTGTAGTCGAGGAGAAATGCGGGGGAATGCTGTAACCCCAAATGATTCTACTTCTAAGGGAAGGGAGGGGAGGAAAGACCGGAGGGAAGGGCAAGGGGGAGGAAGAAGAGAGGGAGAATAGAGAAGGGTTGGGAGAGGAGAGGAAGTGAGGGTAGGGGAAAAGAACTAACGAGCATTCTCCCAGTTCCAAATTTGCCACTACACCACTGATCGACAAGTGTCCTTACAAGATTCCAAGAACCGAGTGCATGGACGATCCAGCTGCCCCCCAAAATGGCATTGACAACATGACCACAGAACGTGCTCAGCAACGATGTCACTGTTATCCTGTGTATGGAAACTGTCACACTGATTTATGGGAAAAAATGCAAAAATCTCATTTCCAAGCCACGTGCACCTATTGATGGCACTGATGTACCCTTTCTTTAGCCCTCGGCTTACACTGTAAGACTGTGGATACGCAGTTAATGCAGCCCTCTGCATGCTTGTATACTCCTCAGCTTTTGGTACTCATAGTGCCTACCCACGGCAGTGTTGCCAGGCTGAATGAACCAGAGTATTTGGTTACATACCGCAATGCAATATTTGCCATAGATTGTTTCCCATCTTAGTGCTAACCAGCAATTACAACGACTGTAACCAATTAGTTAGCTGTAAGCCAAATCACCACTGACGGGGATATTATTGACAAGAGTAATTTAACATACTTTTGGAAACTGTGACAACTGATGCGGAGCCAAAAGCAACTTCTCACCTGAATGCCAATTGTATGTTAGTGTAGTGACATCGACACCATCTAACATTGCCTAAACGTACAGTAAAACAAGACAAGCACATTAACCGTCTTTTTCTGTAAATAAAACTACCGTAGTTACAAATGACAACAATTCCTCTAAAATGTAAAATTAAACCGCACAAACTCAACGCGTTTGTATCTACAAGCTCGCTAACAACGTACAAACAGGCGATGGCAATGGAACAGTTCTCGATTCTGTGAAGACGACGACACACGACTGAAAGCGGTGGGTACCTTTCAGTGCTCAGTACGAGTTTGCCACGTAGATATGGACAGCATGTATTGCTGATACACCACGTAAAAAGTATACAATACAACAGCTCACTGTAGCAGCATCGTTCATACTTGTTCAAATTGGCACCAACCACTGAAGACTGCCACAGAAATAACACGTTCATGTAACTAGTTAGAAACACTAAACGCACAATTAACTTTTAACTGCAAGTCCTGTGTCACTCAAGTCTCGTGTATGTACAATCTATAAGTCTGAGTATGCGCGTGCGTGTGTGCTCTAACGCTCATGTAGTTGTGAGGACAATTTCGTGCAAGAATGTGAAGTGGGGAGGCTGTGGGAGGTTCGATTTGCGACTTCCTCGCAACTAGGTCCTCGCAAATGAATGCCGAGGCAGCCAATGATGTAGATCCAAAATATTAGCTAAATCCTTGCTCCATCGTCACTTTACAAGTCCGTGTGGGTAGGCGTGATGTGGGCGTGTATTCTAATATTTGTGTGGTTGCACGTTAAATTTAAATTCGTGTAGGAGAGTGGTGTTGTGAGGTTGTGGGAAGTTGTGAGGTTGAAAAAGTTGCAAGGTGCAGTTTTCTACTTCCTCACAACCTGATAAAAACCTGTGTGTGTGTAGTGTGCGTGTGTGTGCACTCAATGCCACATATCAGTTCTTAAACAGACACTTAGTGCAGTAAAAGGTGTTTCCATTGAGGTTGACCCATTACGAACGATACAGCTGCGGACACTATGCAGACAATCTAAACAACAACCTGCCTCAGACACGACCACATCACGTAACAAGGAGGACTAACACTTGTTCACAACCTCAGAAACCTGGGTGGCTATTCACTAACGTCTGTCTTGCGTATGCCACGCCTGATGTCGTACGACCAGCATAAGTACGGGAACTGTCGTAAGATTGTTTGTGAATAGCGCCCCTAATACTGTAGAACCCTTAATTTTGGCCACCCTTAATTTTGGCGTTTGAGTCAATGAAATTATTTTGGACCCTGTAATTTTGGCGTTTTTGCTTCCTACTACACTGAAATGCTACTGTATTCAAATTTTTGCGGCCCGTTATTTTCGCGAACTTGCCAGGCTCGCGGAATTCGCGAAATAAAGGGCACGCGAAAAAAACAGGTTTTACAGTATCTTAGGAGAAAAAGCCTCTCAGATTGCGTAAAACGCTTTGGCAGCTGCAGCTGTGCCCGGACCCTGGTAGAGGAGCATGTCGGGCTTACAACATACGCCTGCAGGCTGCTATTACTATCAGCGACATTAACAAGACTGGACTGACTCGGACTCACATGAAGGACCACGTCCTCAAGAACATGGACAAGGACGAAGAACTTCAAGGATTCACAATTTAACCTTTACAGAAAACTGAACCTTCACTGCGGCAAAATGGAATCAGCTTAGAGCAGAGTAAACCAGCAGACTAAGTAAGTAAATAAATAAACGTATATCATTCTAACAGTCTATAATACAGAAATGCAAATGTGACGATGATTAACATCAGAAATAACTATTGCTTCACTTCAGCTTTGCTCTCCCTTTCCAGGTCCAAGTACCTTCACATGTCTGTTCACATTCACGAATAACGAAAAGGAACGAAGGACCATCATGCATGCAAGACGAATGATGCAGAAACGAAACTGTTTCGCTAAATCTACAATCCGATTCCACAGACAACACTGTCACATTGATGAAATGAAAACTACGCAGCTCTGTACACAGTACACAGCAGAACGGTGATCGATGTGTTTATAAAGAATATCAGAGACTTCTGACAACACCACATAAAAATTTCCACATCGCCAATTGCAAATCTGCCAAAATGTTGCGGAGTGCAGACAACAAAACTCAAGTAGGTCGGCCAATCTCCAGATACCATCGCTTTTCCAGGTGGCCTGAACTATATCTAAGGACACTGTAATAGGTAATACTGCTAAACACATTCTACACCACCAGATATGACAGGACGGGACGGTAAGTCATGCAGGCAAATGATGTCTGAGGCTCAACGTAGTCTAATCTGAGTTTTATACGCTGGCCTAACCAGAAAATACCTAAGTAAGTGACATAACCGACCATATGACGTGACAAAAGCTCTTCTTCACTTCTTTTCTTTGACAGTCTCTCCCGTGCATTTCGGCTGAAATTACTGGAGGTTATACGTATTATGTGACCATCACATCACACATGGTAACACACCAGTCAAGAACACGTTTTCCCGGATTACTTTCAAATCCCCGACTTTTCCACGTTTTCCACTGCGGATGGCCACCCTGCTAAAGACATGTAATTGAAAAACTGACAGCCAGAATATGAGCCTGTAAATGCTAGCAGAATAAGACAATGGAAGATAAAGGACAGCTGGAAACGAGAAGAAACAGTCTGCACAGCTCGTCTGCGACGGTGCAATCTGCTCGCGACGTATTACACAACCACAAACTCCAACTCCCTGCAAAGACTTCTCTGCTTGATGAATGCAACTTTATGTGTCGCATGTTGTATCGTGACATTTTACGTTTCATTCACTACATAATTCTATACTGTTTTAGCAGCGGTTTTTCTGTTTTTTTTTCAAAAAAGAATTGGTTTATCACATAAACAGTTGTGGATAAGATCTCCCAGTACCATGGCCCAGTGACTACCAGTACCTTTCTGTACAATGACGAACACCATCCGGAGCTGTCGTGGCGTTCCTGCGATTCTGACATTATCAACAAATGCCACGACTTCCTCACATCTGTCACAACTAATATCTATCATTACTGACAATGTGCAATGGTTCGGTTTTTACTGGACTAAGTGTAGTTTCAGATATCAACTTCTGTGCTAAAGAAATGCACAACTGGAGTTCTACATCTCGTAAATACACAGTTGTTACAGTTCTCTGCAGAATTTTTTCTGTTTGTAACACCAGCACTACATCGAAAAATGTAAAGAGATTAAGAGAACACACAACAATAAACAATCAGTCCCAACAAAACTAATGCCCAGTTTGATCGTGTGATATGACATGTTGCCAGAAGTTAATCGGCACGGTTGCTGGTGAACAGTGATTTGAGAGACGCCAGTACATCAAGTGCTGTAGACCAGTGAGTTTATAAGGTGGTCACGAATTCGGCAAAAATATGAACTATGAACATGCTAACACAACTACAGGTCTGTCAGTGTCACAATTTCAGAATTTGTCACCGACGTTAAAATAACAGTTTAAAACTGACTGTACACGTACAATATAACACAAAGGTATGACAACAAAAAGCACACCGGCTAATATCTTTTCACAACGCTATACACACAGGTGTTAACTTCAACTAATCGATGACCAGTATGCACTCGCTAGAAATGTGCACTTTTTTGAACAAGTGACTTCTGGCCATATTTGGTCCTGTCGTGACACTGACCTTTGACCTCCAAATCTAAGCAGTCCATCTTTGTCCCCAACTGAACCTACATTGTAAATATGGTGAAATCCTCACAAGCAGTTTGTAGGATCTGATATCGCATTCACAAACTATTAATATGTCATCACTGGACACATGGACACCTGGAGAGCCCCAAAACGGAATGCCTTCGGCAGCTAATCGCCTGTGAAAGCATGGAAATATAACTTTTCTGTGGAAGGGCTCGGCTTCTCCCCAGACTGCACCCCGAGGTTAGATTTCTGCGTATAAAATTTCAAAAGTTCTCTAGAGGTGACAACCTGGTCTCCCACTAAAGGGCAACTCCTCCCACACCCAACTCCTTGCCTTATTTTCCCAAAGTTTATGCATACGACTGTCTGACATAATCACATCTCTGTTGACCTAACTGTACTGCCTGTAAACACCCGCATTAATACTCAACAACGAAACAAACCCAACAGCGCATAATACTCCACAAATAACATCGATGACGCAGCAGCTAACTGAGAACGGCTTGCAACGCCACAAGTGTCGACAAAATAAACGAAACAACAAACAGTATGCTCAGCAGTAGCATATCTCATTAAGAGACCATCTGACCACCCACACACCCACTGTACATATTATTACTATGATTCGACGACGACGACGGAAATATTCCACGCACAATCTCAGCAGGAGAACGGACAAATATAATGAGAGAAATCTCTGGCTGTACGTCGGCGACATACCATAGTTATCTCATGTACTGTATCACAGCTGCTAGACACAGACATAGAAACTAACCTTCTTATCGCTACGACAGGCAAACAGCAACAAAAACTTACACTGTAGCTGCTACGCATACAGCAGCCAAGTACGATAATATCCAACCTTACACTGCTCAACTGAAAACAGTACGCAAAATGTCGGCTGAAAAAACCATGTCCACTCACCATTGTGAAATCAAAGTACGACAGAAGCTACGCAACAGTTAATATCAGAAACAGCAATGTGAAAAACATCCAATACCCACCATGGCAACTGTTTCATTCTTTCAGCCCCTTCTGCTGCAAGTTAATATCCCACAGACATACGGAGATCTAGATTCTTGTTTTCATCAACTGACTGTCAGGGTTCATTAATCACTATCCAGCCTGACTCTAATGTATCTAAGGATCTCGGGCTGCAAATGCTATAGATTCTTATCAATAAACTGTGTCACAGTGGAGACAGAACACCGACTCCCAAGCCGTCAAACCAATGCAAGTTAAATTGAAAAAAAGGGAATGACTAAACTATGTGAAAACACTGGCAACAAAAAAGCGACGCACATCACTGCAAAACCATCGTATTTTTAAACAAATGTTTCTACATATAAAATTAACAGAAATTTGACAACACACACACACACACACGTGCTAGAAACTAGTCTGCATATACTGGTATGACACTACATTACTAGACAATTATCATCAGCAGTAGCCGAGGGCAGCAGCAGCAACACAACAGCACAGATGCTAAACAATCTGCCACATACTCAAGCCCGTAGCAATCGGACTGGTCTGATCCCCTCCGCTCCTACTCTTTAAGGTCTACATTTCATTCCTGTTAGTTACTGGTGTGAAAGTGGTGTCAAACACAGTATAATCTGTGGATCCTGGGGTCCCAATGTGGGCATCCTGGCCGGCTTCTTCCCAGGACACAATTTAAACCTGGATGAACACTGCACCATAACCCAATCAGTGAACTGCCTTACATTGCTGGTCATTAATGGCTCATATTAGGCAGTGGTCAGTACAGTACCAGTTGGTATTCTCAACACAGTAGTAGAACTGTCCTCCAGCTTTCAAATACAGCCCAAATGTGCATGGAATCCAAAAAAATGCTTTAAAATTTTTAAGGGGAAAATGTCTCCCTGAAGTCCCCTAGTCTACGGTCTCGTCCAAACTCCCCATGGGCTACGGGCCTGCGACAAACTGAGATGTGTAACGGTCAGCAACAGAGTTGAACGGCAGCATCCGGGCGGAGACAGTGGAAAACGGACGGACAGATATGAAACACACGGACGGACACGCAGTCACCAGCAGTCAACCACATGGCAAATGGTCCGATTCGGAGGAGGAGAACTAGATGAGGTCAAGGCATCGTCGAGCAGTCGCTGACGACGGGCCCAACGGAGCCGCTGCTGGCTCTTGGCATAGCCCTCCTCGCCGTCGAGTGATGCATGCACAGACGGAGGCAGACAGTTGGTCGACGACGTCAAATTGTGGCCAGCTGATGAAGCCAACGAACCGTTTGACTACAATGCAATACAGCACATCATCGCATGTATCTTAGGACTGCGCCTCTGTATCTTCGGACTTTATGGCGCTATACAAATGCTGTTATTATTATATTATTATTAGATGTCACTCGCAAATAACGCCACCAGGTACTAGTTGATTAATGAAACAGATAACAGCGGCAGCAGCACGGCTAAAGCAGAAAACGAGAAGCATACAACATGTATCAGAAGTTCTCGTCGTGCCTCGCCACTGTCTCAGCATTTACGGTCGGCGGGCTTCTCCTGTGGCCAGCCGTGCGATATAAAACTGGTTACCAGACAGTCTGAGAGATCCGGCCATCAGCAGAGACTCCTTCAAGTGTTCACCGAAGCCGTTTTTATTTTCAGCTTACTCGTGTACATAGCGCATTAGAGCTTTCTGGATGATGCGCTCTACAAATTTACTTACTTACTTACTTACTTACTCTCCTACAAAGTACAGAGTAACAGTGCTGAGAATAAACATGAGCTCACCGTGACAGCAGACTGTTCACCAGCCAACTGACAAGATTCAGCCAATGACGGCGTACGACTAACCGCAGCTTCAGCGGCTATCATCTCTTGGTCCGATACATCAGCAGTATTCACAGTAATGGACGGTTCGGCATTATTCAGTCTTTTCGCCAGATCGGCACAACGTTCAAGCAGCATCAGTTCACTGTAAGGCGGCGGCGGCAACGGAGGCCGTTCGTCGATGTATACAAAACAGCGTTCGCAGCAGCAAACCGGCTCCACGGACCCCGACCAACATCGACAGAGTTCGCGGTCTTCATCCAGAACTTCACGGACATCACGCTGTCGAACGGGCGACCACGTACTTCCGGACGACGTCTGGTATGCCCGCGAGCTCAGTCTCTTCGAGCCCTGCAGAGTCATATGTCGACTATTTACAGAATACGAGCGTTCTCGGACGGCTACATCCTGGCAATCTCCGCGGCATGAGGCAGCACAGCAGTCCGAATACGAGCGACCACGATACTGCAACTTGTCGGTGGCGCAGTTACATGTACAACTACCGCTGCAATGACGAGAAACGCCCTCCACGGAATGATGGCTGTCTGCAGTAACGTCATCCCCAGTCAACCATCGCCTTAGCTGGCTCACCATTTTTGCTGCAGAAGTTACTGGAGTCATTGCAAAAGCAAGGCACAGTGAACGGACAGATCACAAACAGAAGCAGTTCTCTCCTTTGACACACACATACAGATACGTCATAATTTCACTACTTATTCAGATTCAGTCATAACTAGATGCAGTAAAAACGTCTTACAAAACACTATCTGCCACATCAGTTCAGCAAAGAGTTCCAACAGTTAGTAAATTAAATAGGAAAACACTGCAGATAGAAAATGCAATTCTAGACAAATATCAGCCAGCCATCCCTGCAGTTCACAGGTGTCGATTCAATGCTCCCTCCACCAGCGGCCGCATCATCGACCCGGCTGGACGGTGGAACTTTCAAGTGATACCGTCATCAGTCGAAAGTAGGCCGAACGGCTGTTCTTACAAACATTGTGCAAACACTCTTGAAGCTTATCTTACAGCTACATGTAGAGTCTGGTGCAATTAACCTTAGTCTAACAAGCAAGCACGCAGCGAATTTTCAGCGACCAGTCACCCAGACCAGAACAGACAGAAACTGGGCCTCGATCCGACCAGACAGCACGGACGTACAAGCGACCTTGACTACGATACTCCAGTCCGACAGACACATAGTGCCGCGACATGAAAACCAGAGGACGAATATACATAGATACACGCAAATGACATGTCCATCTTACCTTCACGCATTTACACCGGCGTGAAATCGGCGACATGATGGCAAACGGCCGACTCTAAACGGCAATTAATACCACAACATTCTGAGACACAACGATGGCGACGACTGACCCATATGCGTGACCTGAAAATAAGGTCAAGTCGGTATTTCGGTCAACTAGTCTGAAAATGAGTGGTAGTGATGTACCGAGTACTCAAACAGCTCTGTCTCGAAAAAGCTCGAACTCACTGTCATGGTACAAGTTACGATTTCGCTTGACTAGAACTTTAAAGCATTTTTACTTACTTTGTTCAATTTCAATGTTACTACAAACTTGAATGATGAAGCAGGTGTCGATTTGTTTTGAATCATCCCGTAGTAAATAACAACTTCCCGTATTATTACTGTATCAGTCGAGTAATTCATACTCGCTAAGATACTTGAGAGAGTATTCAAGCGGTAAAAAGCGATTCGCACTTCCATAGCCAATATATAGGACTGCAGTGTGCGTCAGCTAGGGCTTCCGCTACGCTATCGAGTAATTTGCAACTCGATCAAGTACTCCAGTATAACCTCACCTAAACTTACATTGAAAAAAAAGATACAGTTAGAAAAGGAAATTGGCGTAAGACTAAGCTGGCAAGCTACAACCAATGGCAGTATAGCCAGTCTTGTTATCAAGGACATAGCTTACGAGCCCAAGGCCAAGAACATAACAAAATTTTCAAGGCCAAGGCCACATAAATATCAAGGCCAACTACAGGCAGTTACCATTATGAGCTAAAATTTGCATTGCAGTAACCGAGACAGAATATACCTATTTATATGTACTAAAACGCAATGCAAAAGAAACGATTTGTGATGGTTTGGTGTTCAATATTGAAAATAATGTATAAAAATAAAGTCCTTTCCGAGCCACATGGGCTCATATAGGGCTATGTTGATCTCCGTTTCTTATAGTTCTCAGCACCAACTTACACTGTGAAGCCACGGATAGTGGCCTATCCACATTTATTATACACTGCGTGCAGTAAGTACCAGTATACATTGCACCTATCCACGAATGGATGGCCAGGCTGAGTTGACTTGGATGGCTGGATAAATAACAGAATGATGTCAATGTGAACAGAGCCCCCTGAAAAATGTCACTCATGCCAGTACTAACCCGACCTGACCTGGAGTAAGTACATTGCACCAATGGTAACTATTAGGCCTAAGCCACACCACTACCTTGAAAGTGATGTATGGCAGATTTATTACCGGTATATCACTAGAGACAAGACACAAGAACTATGACACACTCGGATTACGGAATGTGTGCCGTGTAACAGTAGCAGTAGTGTAGAGGCTTAACGTCCCACTCGACACATTATAGGTCATTTCAGGGACGATTTTACAGGTCATATGACCAAACCAACAGTGTCAAAGCACTGAAGGAAACCAGTTGGTCCTTCAGGTAAGGCTTGAATCCCACCAGGACCACTCCACCATGTTACAGTAATACAACTCTAGGCAACCGCCTCTGTGCATGGCGTACGCCGTAAGGGTCCCAATGTGACAAACCCAATCTGCTGGACCTGTAAGAACTGCTCATATGAGTGTGCTGCTGACTGTGAACATTGTGTCACACAACCCAGCGCGGAGCAGTTCTGATAATATTCCCTCTTAACCTCCAGACAATCACCATAACTCGGATGTTGTCTAGTGGAGGTGAGGGCGGCTAACATTTATGGGGCAGGGACGCCACACCCTGAGATCAATAAGTGATCCTGTTTACCCCCGAACAGGATCACTTATTGATCTCAGGGTGTGGCGTCCCAGTCTGACAATCCTAGAGGTGATTGGCTACAGAGCAGTCCTACTGATACACTGTTGGTCAGTTCTAGACAAACATAGAGGCTATACAGGTATAGGCCTTAGTTGTAGTGTCGACTACAAGAACTAGAGGCTGAGTGAACTATACGCATTTGCATCAAACAGCACCTCGCACTTCACAGACTCAAGATTATTTTACAACCTACATCTAATTCACATGCAAGTCTCTGAAACATTTGTGAACAAGAAATGGCAGACTTCATATATGACACACCATGAGTGTGAGCAGAGCATACACGTACAGCACCATGTGGCCTGGGTCTTGGGGGGAAGTCTTGGCCATGGCCTTGGCAAGGCCAAGGCTAAGACTTTTCTCTCAAGACCAAGGCCAAGACTGGATGGGATTGAGCAAGGTTTAACGTCCCACTCGACCCATTTCGGAGATGGTGGGGTGACTGCACTGCAGCATCAGCCAGGATTGTAGCTGCAGTCAGAGCCCACAGTGTGTGCGGTGTTGAGTGGTGTGTGCGCGACCACTGTTGATAACAGTGGTGTGTATGGAGACCAAGACCTTCATGAGGAGTCCTCAAGGATCCTCCAGGCCAAGGCCAGGCCTCAAGGACAACAAGTCTGAGTACAGCCCACACACTGGCTGGCAGCTGGCACTGGCAGTTTCACAACAGTGCATGGCTGTAGCCTGCAGGTCTACAACCTGCCAAACTAACACTACAACAAAATAAGCTATTTCACAAGAACCAAAAATGACTGGAGACTGACGATCACTGAAAGTGAAAATAGTCACCAGAAACAGAAAGTTTCGAGTATTCGAATAGTAAAATGCTACTGAACTTTTGTCCTCTCACAGCGTTAAAGAAATTTTCTCATGATCAAAAACTCCTCTTCAGTGCCTTTTTTGTAAAACAATATTTTCCGGTACGCATATTTTGATTTTTGATTGGAGGCTCAGTACAGTACGTCACTACGTCAGTAGTTAGTTTACTCACTATACGTCAATTAGGCCTACTGAATAATCAACAGGCTATTGAAATTTCAAAAGAAAAATAGAAAACGGATAACAATCGCATTTACCTCGATCACTTCAATTCACTTGCAAAATGAAGCAAAATAGAATGAAGCACTCGATCTGTTCATTCACCAATTTAAAAACTGGCATGCCCCCATTTGGCATTTTGGCTAATCACAAAATTAAAGTGTGCCATAATTCAATGAAAAAAATGATACAAAAGATTACTCAGAACAATTGGAATTTCTGAACAGTCAACCTTATTATGCGAGCAAAAAAAACTGTTATCCAGTTGTTAGATTTTGCGGTACGCCGTACCGGCTTGTACCA
>Ga0049105_1000479_pt1 | contig 13951 bp, 6 predicted proteins | sample WorMetvaBAHAMAS1_FD_61260 | JGI IMG/M metagenome (GOLD analysis project Ga0049105, IMG submission 61260) | Worm MetaG Olavius vacuus BAHAMAS.1 | ecosystem: Host-associated > Annelida > Digestive system > Unclassified | place: Germany: Marburg | collected 2013-04-09
ATAGATACCGTACAGCGACTAGTTGGCTGCACATCCTCGCTGTAACTTGCAGTATGATAATGGTAATTTGCGCATCTCAGGAGATCATTAGAACGTGTATAATGTTCTCATCAGCAACAGAACCTGAGCGCTGCTTCCTCAGACTTCCATGCATATTCGCTGTCATTGTGCGACAGGATACTTCACAGCGTGAACGACTGTATGGCCGATCACGTCCTCGCAGCATGTGATCGTCGTGTTCATGATTACACCTGACTCATTCGCGATTTCACTGCAGTAACATATCAGTCCACAGCTATTTTTGTGAAATATGAAAGATCAAGTCACGAACCACAAATGATATTGCTGTTTGGCCCTTTTCATATGTCTTGCGCGCTCCATGCACTTTCATCCACGACTATCATTGACTGCAGAAGAGCGTTTGTTGTCGCCCCATCATTACTCCTCCCCTCTGCGTGTAAGTCACCTTGTAACTCACATTGCATGGCCTCACCAGCAGGACCAATCAACCAGAGATGCCTAGGGCTTAGCGGATCAATCCATGAAGAAGCCCATTTTGGTCTTTCTTAACTTACCCAATCCATTTTTAAGGCGTTGAGGCTGGTAGCTCCAACTATCTGCTGATCTAGCATGTTCCACCTTTGATGCCATCCAACGCAGATAGTTGGAGCTACCAGTGTGTTCCAAGTCGTTGTCATATTCTTATATTTCTCGTATTCTCGACTTAACGGCGTGCTTTACTTTAACTATCCCTCAATCCGTTGACAATCGCCCGTATATTTTATGTCGTTGCAGGATTAATCAGTAGCACATGCATGAAGTCTCTCAACTGTACAGTGCAACGTAAAAGCCGTTTGCATAGCGCATGCAACATATTCCTAAACGTATTCGAATTGCTCCAAGCGATCTATTTTTCTTTTTTTTCTCGCTTAAAGCAACACAATTCGAACGAATGATTCTATACGGTTTGGATCAACATGATCTGGCTCAGGCCATGTCATATAAGTCACGAAAACTACGTGACGCCGCAATCGTAGGTGACTGACTACCACTCAGTTCACAGCGTAAACAATAAGCGGCCCAGATTTAGCCTGATCCATCATCCAACGCAGATCATATTAATTCAAAACGATGCTATATCAAATCGCTCAGACTGTTTCGCTCCAACCGAAAATTAAAAAAAATAGGCAGATCGTTCGGAGCGATTCCAAACACACTCACAATTTCAGTCGTGTCCCTTTTTGGAAGTTGTGGGATATTTGAGTAACAGATATTTCAAAGAATAATTTATAAAAAAATTTTTTAAATGCTGCTGAATCATCTGAGTGTACATGAACGGGCTTTGTTGACAAATGTGGAGCCATAGCGCCGTACCAAACGTGTGAATGTGTTTGAAAACTAAAACGCGTCTCTCTCACACGATTTGTCCGTGTGTTCTATAAGCACCGTGCTGCTGAACAGTACACCTTCGTCCATTTTTTTGCACCAGCTGAGTTAGACAACTGCAATATTGTTTGGTTGAGAGGTGCGACTTAGCTTTATCATTGTGGACTCTGCGAGTTGACAGACAGCTCTCGCGGGACATCTGCACACGCCGACCAGCTCTATCAGCTAATGCGACCTGGAAGCTTTTTTTTACTCGCCGCTGACTGAGTCGGCGATGCGAATTATAATGAGCTAATTCTGGATGGATGGCTGTAGCTTACTGCGAAGTGTCGATTATAACATCATGCTGAGAAGACGCGTCGACTGCACGCAGACTGCGTCAACGCAATGGACTGCGTGTAATCACAGCGACACTACAACCCCCATGACGTTACTACAGCAGTTTATCTCCGCCAGAAAACGCTCTCCTCAATACGCTTACTGCGCTACCAGCATCACTCGGCTACAGTTTATTGCACCACGTCACACTTATCGCATGTCCCTTTTTCCTTTTCTTTATTTCGTTTTAGATTCTTCATTAATTTTCAGTTGTACTTTGTGGAGTAGCGCAAGGTGGCTACGCCAGTATTTTTGCGTGAACGGTGAAGATCGCATAACGTGTCGTTGAGCGGGCAAGCAGATCTGATGAAAATTTTATTGCGCAAATTGCGTCGACCGCTAATTATTGGACTACTGGGACGCAAGTTGCCGCAGCGCTAGTCGTTAAATTTTCACGCACGCATCTTGTAGTTTGCTACTTCCCAATTTATAATGGGCGCATGTCCGGAATCTTGGATGTCGCTTATCATTTGAGTTACGTTAAGCGAAGTAAAAAAAATCTCTAAAACCTGTAACGTATAGTCTTGGATGGAGGAAGGCTACAGTTTTTATCCGTACGTTCACTGTTCGAATTTTTTTCAGCAAGTGCTCGTTTAAAGAAAGGTTCCAAGAAAAGTGATGACGATTTCACAAGTGACGTAAGCCAAACTATAGCAGCACTGTATATTCCTGTAATGGACAAACTTATTTCACAGATCTAAAGCTGGCTAGTTATTCACGATAAGTATTCACACCTGAAAGACGGTATAAATCGTGACTATTGAAGTTCAATGGTATAAAGAAAAACACAGAATGTGAACAAGTTACATAACACTACAATAAAGCACACCCAATATGATCACATGATGTCATGTCTTCAGACATGATCTTTCTACTTTTAAAAGCAAAACTCACACAAACACTTTGACAAATTTTTGGATGAGGCCAACTGCGCTGCAACCAACTTTACCCGATTTTGGGGGAGGCATACTCCCATTTTTCAACTGCAAGTGGATTGATTATGTACCCAGAGAGAGGCTAAATTGGGGGTCACTCACTACTCAAAAATCTTTTTATTGCTCGTTCGTGAGTGGCGAGCTTATCCTCTAATTTCAGAAAGGTGGCTTGTCAGTATGGCCTTCTATGAACAGTATAACATTATGCCATCTTTGCCTTTTAGACAGAGCCCAAATGTGTCTAGAATGCAAGAAAATGCATCATTTAAAAATTTCAGGAGAAACTCCACTGGTTCACAATCTCGTCTGATTTTCTTGCATTCTATACACATTTGGGCTCTATCTACATGTAAAGGCAAAGATGGCACGATGTTACGCTGTTCTCGTCGGCTGATAAACACAGTAATGGCGCCGCTGTGGCATATCTCTGCGATTCTGGCGCCGATTAATGCCATGACTTACTTACTTAACAGAACAGACGACTGCGTAGCAGAGTTGGACTGTGACATGTATCTCAACAAACACTGCGTTCTCTAGACTTTTCTTATTATGCACAACAAGCTCAGCTGTCGCAGAGAAACCGCGCGACGTTCCGCATTATTATCTCCGCCAAGGTTATGTAATATACGGTACCTGCTGGCGTTTTTTGTCTGTCTGTTTATTTGTGTAATTGCCTGTTGGCAACTGCACATAGAAACTACTGATCAGATCTTTATGAAAATTGTACCAGCGATGTATCTTTTGACCAGAAAGATACCGTTAAATTTTGTAAACTATCTGCGTCTGAATCGGGATCTAGGAATTGTTAGGCATTTCTTATACTGCACGATAAACCATTTTTTCAATAATTTAGCTAACATCTCTGGAAAACTGAAAGATCTTCATGAAAATTTCATAACAGATGTACTTTTTGGACCAAAAAATCCCATTAAATTTTCGAAGTTTTATCCGGATCTGGATCCACGCTCGATCCGCTTTGGCGGACGTCTGCGCTCTCCGAGTTCTCTTGTCTAAAAATTTTCTTGAGTAGGTCAACAATACCATCAGTGACATAACTGTCGTAATTATTGTCCTGTCTGCAACAGTAACGGAGAAATCAAACGAAGCTAGGCGGTTACTGTGATCACTATCATATACTGGGATTAACTTTACTTACTGGCTGAGTAGTTATTTTCGTCTTTGCTACAGTACAGTGTACTAAAATTTAGCGGTCGTACAAAGGCGACAGTGAATTACTGTAGTTCTAACAATGTGGCAAGGTTTAAACTAAATCTTATGCCAGAAATAGACGAGTCTGCGGATAGGCTATCTCTCAGTGTCTGTGCACCGCACTGCACATTTGCAGTGTTACGATGAGATGATGTTCGGCGAAAGGACGTAGGCTACCGATGCAGAGATATTGTGACGATCACGCGTCTAAATTGCCTGAGGTGACGGCTGCGGAGGAGGCACGCGTGATTGAACTAGATGCCAAGGTAGCATCTGCATGCAGACAGCGAGGTTCACAACCTCACTTATTGGCGACACGGACGTCGCACGCATGCTATGTACTCCGCCGCGAACGATCAGCGACAGCGATCTCTTTATTGCGCACAGCCTAATTACACCGCTGTCGTAACAACACCGTAGACAGTCAACCACAAACATCACCCAATGATATTTGCAACTAACGATAAAATCTGTCACACATACGTGCAAGTACTGATACAATGCTGATGTGAAGCACATAATCTGCATCAGTGCACCTAGCAATATTGCATGCTGGTGACATCAGTGAGTTTGTCTGTATGCTGTTGCTGTCACTCATGCGGTGCTTCTGATGCGGAGCCGCGCCTGTGTGACCGTATTCCACACGAAAGTATTGTACGGTGACGAGCGAGTGTTGTGTGTATAGAGCGCTAGTCGCACGCACGCACGCCATCATTCACAGCAGTTGATCAGTCTTTCACCATGCTGATGCAGCCTGCTCCAACATACTGCCGCATTAACGGGGTGCTATGGATGTTGCAGTATCCGAGCCCGCAGTTTTAGAGGAACCGAAGTTAACGGGAAGAGGAAAAATTGCGCTAGTGCTTAACTTGTAAAATCTAACAGAAATGGCGCAGCAGTTGAGTCTATACTGATTTAATTTACACACAAGCTGTCAAATCTACTAAACTCTGTCGTTCACAATGCCTTTTTAAAGAAATACAGAAAGCATCTGTAGGTAGTTTGTCAGGGGTCCGTATTTCGTCCACAGCAGCCGGGCCGGCACCAGCCTCAACACGGCCGTGCTATGTGAAGTCGAACCGTGAATTCCAAGCTGTCTGACTGCATGGAGCAATATTGACGTAGCGTTAGCACTGCAGCACTCAATGCACAAACTCATTATACACTGCTTCATCGAACATCGCACGTTCCTTCCCCTCCGGGACATTCCACTAGGCTAGTAGCTACTACTATTAAACTAAAAACTTACTAATTCTATTCCTAACCCTAACTCCACCCTAACACCAAACACATCATTAACAAGTTTTACGTTTAAATAGTAGTAGCAGTAATAGGGGAGGACATGCCGGGGGAAATTCCCGTATCCCGCTTCATCCGAAAGTCTACTATGCACTGCATGTGCCCGCTACGCTCCAGGTCTAGCTGCTTTCTAGGTTTCCATGTGGCTGTTCACAGAACAGCTGCTGCTCATAGCTGCCGGTCATGCAGTTCACGCCAGTCTAAGTTTCCGACAGTCTGAAAGTCTCCATTGGTGATAATGCCATAACGGACGATAGGAACGCGGGTTCGCGTGAACGGTTATTAAATTGAGCGGAACGTGCAGTCGCTCAGCTCAGGGAATGGGCGGGCTGCCGGAACAGCTCGAGTGTCAAGGGTAAGAAGGGACGAAGGCTGAACGGTCCACTGAGACCTGTCCATTTGGCTACAGACGATCATAAACATCTTCCAGACAAGCAAGCAATACGTCGCCTCAGTCAACTTGACGCGTGCGACGGACCAACATATTGCCTACGTCATCTTTCGTCTCGTCACGGTTCACTGATCTCGCCGCAGCAGCGTACTGTTGATTTCTGCACGGTTTCAGTTACGTGTCTTAGCAATCGATCATTATCACCAATTCGGCTTGAACGTGGAAACAATAAATCCCATTAACACAGCGATGCTACCGTGAAGTTGAAATGATGCGAGAAGATCTGACAAGTCGACCGGCAGAAGTCAGTTGCGCGATTATTGACAGCGATAATGTTGATGACGTTGATATTTTTTAAACGGTTGAGATTAAAACGCTATGAGCGACTGCATACATTCACAATAAATGATAACGAATTCAAGTCGACTCGATGTGTCTAGAGGACTCGCGCCATCAACGCACCACGAATGCAGCGACTAAGACGTGTAATGGTCGACACACGTAGCCACAAATAAGCTTCAGTTTATAGAACATGTTAAATGCTCGAATCCAACTCGTTGCTACGGTTACTGTAAGCTTATACTGCATCGACACTATCCCTACAATTCACTCTTACACCTTGTTTTGCGGTTTTGCACTGCAACATGTTGATGTTAATACTCCTAGCAAAATCCAATATATTGCCAACATATTCCGCAAGAAGAGCATAAACAAGAAAAATATATTACTAAAGTGAACGACAAGTAAAGTCCAGTTGCGCTACACGGTTACCACGACATTGTAGTCGAAAATAGATCATAATTTCGCCATCATGTCCGTTTATTGACAAGCTGACAAAACACAACCTGAACACGGTCGATCGGGTCTATTGTACGGAGTGTGATGACACAGCAGCTCTGATGGTGAACAAAACAGTGTCAGCACAGAGCATTGTTACTGCATGGCTGCTAAATATAAGGAGACTGGCACAGACGATCATCACATGCGGTGACTGGATAGGGTACAATGGTTGATGTATGACGAAGCTGACGTAACGGGTCACACACACACAACGCGCAGAACGGTCCTAGCACCATTTCATCCATCACGCCACGCAACTATCATCCCTACTACACACAGAATGACTGAAACAGCGCACCCGTTTAATTCTGTGAGGTCGGCTCGTCGTCGTACGTCAACGACACACGTCCTATAATGCATCTCACGTACGCTAATGGAAATGATGTTCAACATATTCACCATTTATATTGCAATAAGCAGCCTAATCACTGTCGCTGTTGAAACTGTCTTTCGCCGGATCTGTCACGTTCAGCTTCTCGTCTCTCGCGGGACGTCATTAGGACACGAGAAACGTCTTGACTGCGTTGACGATAGACACGCTGCCGCACAGCTACCAAGTTAGAATATTACATACAATATGTAATACGTACTTCAGCTTCAGATTCAGTTTATGCGACGGCAGATTTCCTGATATACAATGAATTCAGAAACATAAATTTGCAGAAATGGGACAGCTTTGTGTAAATACGAGCGTCCCGACAATACAACAAATTGTCATTAGACAGCTTCTGAAACTAGCTGATAACATTTGTACTTATGAGTACGACTTATATGATAAATAAACAAAATTAGTACGAATATTTTTATTTAACATAGTTTAGATGCATGAGAAGTTTTCTGCGCCACCCTGTACAGTCATCGCCGCCGGACCCAACGTCTCATCAGCATTATTCGCTCATCTTCTCCGTGTTTTGTGTCGTGTATGGGATGGACGCAGTGCGGCGTACTGACGTCCCGAGAGACGCTATGCAATCCCGCCGGGAAGGCAGCTTTCTCGTTGCGATTTAATTGATGATCGTTGCCGTTGCCATGGAACAGATCGCCTTCTTCGTCTTTAATTGACGGCTGCTGAAATAATTGCTTCTCATTGTAGTCTGCATTTAATATGTACGCCACTTTGCGTAAGATTTGTAGAAAGCTGCGCTGAAATATTTACAATTGAAGCATGGTTGATGGCGACATCATATTTATCGTCAGAAGTCGGCTTAGATAATTTTCGATAATAACGGTAAACAATACTTCCTTGTTTTAGCTGTCTCCGGTAGTGATTTTAACACTGTTGTTATTGCATGTAGGCCTAGGTTATGTTTATCAGTTATGCGATGCAGTTTTAGTATTAAACTAAAACAAGATATATATACGGAAGTACGGTACTGCTGCTGACAAAATTATTCTGCCAGTTAGCGGAGATTGTAAGGATTGCGAGAAGACAACGAAATGGCGAGTGGACCTATATTTGTTTTTGAGCACTGCACGTGGCTACATGTAGTTCGACATGATAGCACTGACTAGCCCTGTGCTGACACGCACGTGTCTGAACCAGCTGCACAGCTGTTGCGACGAGATGCTGGCTGCGGCGAACATACTAAACCAAATATTCATTGCGAGTTAGCTGCAACTCTCCTCTGTCACAATATACCAGCAGCAGCCCTTGTTGGCCGACTATCGCACTTGTTCCCTAATGCTGCAGTTTCCGGGACAGAAACGACCGCTTTGCAGTGCAGCCAATGAATCGATGCCACTTTGTGATGCTAATATCGGCTTCAGCGCCTGGATAATGCAGCTCTCGGCGTATTTAAACGCCTTCTTTCAACAGAGCAGACTGTTGCTATGCCTGAAGCTATGCGCCGTGGTGGGTGTGCCTAGCGACTTTTCTTTCAGGTTATTGGCACTGTGTCACTATCATTACGGCTAATTTGTATCGTAATTCTGCGACATCGACTTCATGCGACAAAGAAAACCCACACTTTCCCGCTCTGGTTCTTTTTTCCTTATAGGAACATTGCAAACTTAATACTGAGTCGACGCACAACACGATAAACGATAATTTATCAAGTATATAACTAGTGTTCAGTATTTGAATTTGTAATTAGATGTTAGCATTAACTGAGCGCTTGCTAACCTGTGATACGACATTGATGCGAAGATCTGTTACTGACATATGCAATAGCATAATATAACGAACAAAAGTCAGCTGTCGCTCCTAGTGTATATGGAACACTCAAAATGTTCATGTATCTACAATTCCATAAAGACAGCTAAGGCTACAGGCTTATGCAGCAAATGTTATAGGCAAATTATATCATATTTTTCTTGTCTTTCTACTTGACCTTGAATAACTTTGAACAGGTCATACTGCGGTCACTGAGCACAGTGCTAATTTACTGAAGACCGCATGGGTATCCGTTTTATAAATTACGGTCTTTGTGAGTCCTGGTTGCCTAGACCTTTGTCATCATAATGGCAAGACCTGCTACACTTCTCGTAGGAAACTTTCACCTAGTGTGTACTTTCTTCAACTTTGCGTTTTTCGCAGGTATGACACGGACGGACAGAGAGACAGACGGTAAAGATGCAGTGCTTGTTGCTCCCCCTAAGTGCTTCCACGCTGCAGAGAATGGCACAACAGCCACCAATTGAAGATATTTACGGACTGTCGATCAGCTGAGTGCTGCAGCACACAGGAATCACCATCATACTATGTATATTGTAGCACGTTATTACTGGACGGGTACTCTTAGGCCGGTCTCTGTTTGGTATAGTGTGTCGGGCCTGACCGCAGCAGATTCAATATTGCGAGTAATTCCGTTCCGCTCGGTGGATTCATTGCATCCGGCCGGCATCGACCGCCTGCTGATGGGTCTTAACGGTCGTGATGCCGCGGTGTGCGGCCGCCTGAGAAAATTGTCGAGTCGTCGTGAAGCGGTCGGTGAGCAGGCACTGCACAGTACTACCACTACGATATCATGGCGACGTCGCCGTATCACAGCGACAAACGCGCCACCAACCACTCCGCGAGGCAAAAAAACGCACCGTTTTATTTTTTAAATAACTTAATCAAACCTAAGTCTATTTTGATAAGTTTCAGCAAACACATTCTGCAATAAATTTCCTATCATATGCGTGTTTCACGTTCTTAGTACAATCGGAAACCATGAAACATCTCAAGTTTCGACAGTACAGCGCGTGCCTGCACGTCGAGCTGCCCCGCCGGACTTCATAGCACCAAACCTGCGTCCTCCTAACAACACACACGTTAATTCTCATGATTACAGAATCTGAAAAGTGCTACAAGAGCGAATCTATCAACAGCCTGTGCGAGATGTCAATGAGTTGATGCGACCTTTAATTGACAGTTGGTCAAGCATACAGCAGACGGTCATTGATCAATCGATTGACCACTGGCGAGTTGAGCTGAGGGCATGAGTTAAGCCACGCCACACGACCGGTCTAGTCGGCCCGTCTCGATGGCCCGTCAAAACAGACGACGTTTTCGGCCTCCCGTCTTGACGCGTCGTCTCAAAGGCCCGTCGAGACGGACCGACTAGACGGGTCGTGTGGCGGGGGCTTCGGGCCAGACTGAACATTTGATACAACGTTTTTGCACTGTTGGTCCATACTTTTCAAACTTTATATGATGTTTGATTTAAATGTTCGAGACGACAATGATGACGTTTTAGCTTACGTGACGCTGGCTATGATACATGTACGTGTAATAATAATAATGTTATTAGTACTATTTGTGTGCGGTGGTGCAACGCTTTAATTCAATTTTGTTGCACGACAGTTTTTTGGTTGTTGATCACCGGGATTAGTGGTTTCTCCAGTATGACACTCTTTTTGTAATTTTTGAAATCCCGGGAATTACGTATTAGATTAAAAATATTTTTTTAAAACAAAGTAAAACAAAAAAATAAATCCAAATAATAATAATAATAATAAATAACAATAATATTTGTGTAGCGCCATATGCGAAAGCTTGAAAAGCTGTTGTAAAGATACCCCTCAAAAGAGACTGACGATTTTGATATCGTTCTGTTTAAAGATTTATTGTAATGTATGTGTGACAATAACTATTTCAGTATAAAACGTTTCGACGAAGTTATTGCCAAATAAAACGGCGCAGTTTCGTTGCCTGGCAGTGTATATACAGAAGGTGCTCAGTTGAACTGTCTGCCGTCCCTCTTCACTAATCGATTTGTATGTCACTGTATGAAGTACGTACTAACGTGCAATCAATAGAGGTCACGCAGTTACAGAGTACGAGTCATCGTGGTATCACGCAAAACCAGTTGACGGGGACACAAACGATTTTGTCTGTCACTCTGTCATAAATAAAACTGATCTGAGACAGCAGATAGAGAGGCTTTGCGTGCTCCGCGGCACTGTTCATAGACACTATGTTCGTAACAACACGCAAACTGCCGGCAGAACTCGGAACAACTCAGGTAAGGCGCTGCTGCAGCTGCATGCGTCGATAATGCGTCGACATTGAAACAGCAGAAAACAACGACGTCTCTGGCCTGGCGGGCAGCATTGTTTGATGGTCGTCGTGCGACCAGCTCGGTTGTAGACAATGCCATGTAGTACGCCCAGTCGCACACGTTCTAGTGCAAACCACTACACACAGCATACTCGACTCCCAGGTACAACACAGCTCATCACACTCCCGATAAGTGGCACTATTGTCAAGTAGGCCGACTGTTTGTATACATCAGCTAGTTTATCTGATACTCGTGTTGTTCTGCTCCAGTTAAGACAGTAATAGGATTGCGTAGACTTATGTTTTTATTATGCTTTTAAACTTTTCACAGTTTATAAACAAGTAAGCTAACTGACGTGAACTTGATATTACTACCACGTCTTGTTCAGAGTCGAGTGTAGGTTGCATGTAGCAGTTCACAGTGAAATGTGTGCTGGCATTTTTCGCATTTTCTACGTTAATGCAAGAAAGTGAAGTAAATATACACGGAAACATAATAGACAGTAATGCCCAAAGTTATTCATACCAGCCACTCAATTTCAATAAGCATATGCGTAATACAAAATAGTAAAGCGCCGCTTACGACACACGCAGGAAAGCCGACAGTAAAATGGTATCAAAGTAGTTTAATGTTTGTTAATGAGATAACTCAGACGCGAGACATAATATCGAAATTGCTTAAAGACGAATGCCCAGTGTAGTTTGTAAAGAGCATCTGTGGCAGGTCTCGTCGAGTTGTGCCCATTGTCAATGCATAGTGGGTCGCGTTTGTCGACTGTTCATAAAACTGTCTGCCGGCAACGCGCCTCGGTCAACATAGCTGCGGGGCCAGTGTTGTCGTCGACACGACATAGAGCAGGTATATTGGTCGGCAGCGCTGCGCACGAGCGCGTTGTGACGACACGAAACGACACTCGACGGGCTCCTATTTCACTGCACATTGTCCTCCCTGCTGCTGCTGCTGCTGCTGCAATGGCAGCGGCGACGAGGCATCGCGTTGGAACAGATGATGCGCCTTTCAGGTGTTGACTGCGCTCTTTTCGTCGTCTATCGTCGGCGTCGTTACGGCGCCGAGCAACGTGCTAGACACTTGGCACAGCAAACTCAACAGCGTCCACGCGTGTAGCAAACATCAGCTCAGCTGCGTCAGAAGCTAATGCCGAGACTGTGTGACAGATACGATGAACTGTTATCGACACTGCACATCTCCGTCATTCTCTGAATATGACGTTTTTTTCGACAGTGCAGACAAGTTAGCGTCAAAGCCGTTCATTTTCAGCTGTGGCTTACATCACTGATCACTTCATCACACACCACAAATGATTCGCAAAACATACTGCTCCAACGTCACATAGTCACTGCTTCTCGGTTTGAATATAAGCGACGTTGACCGGCTAATTACCTTGGTTGAAGTATTATAAAAGCCAACTGGGCAGTATACTTTCGTTGACAAAGACCCTCTTTGAATGAAACGAACAAATGCTGTGAATGTAAAATTATAAAAAAGTAGGACTAGTAAAAATCACCCAAATGACAAAAATTAGCTTAATTTATAAATTAATTAATTATTAACACTGATTAGTCATTAATGTCAATATTAATCATAATACACAATAATTATTGCTATATAACGTAACATAATTATGATATAAAAATAAAATCATTAATTTATACAACTCTAATCTGAAGACGTAAAATATATTGATTCAACGACTGTGTAGCTGTGAGGTGTCGTGCATCTTGCAGTTATCTTTGTGTTCAATATTATATATCAAAATTAGTTTGTACATTCGACATTTCTCAATTGCAGTGACTCTTGCAGCGATAACGATCACGCTAGGGATGCTTCAATTTATAAAGGACAATCGTAATCTGACAGCAATATGTCTCACACACAGACAGACAATCCCCGCAGTCTACGATGTGTCAAACCTGCTGATAATGGAACGTCGACCGGCGACGAAAAGTCCATTTCCAGCCGGTCACCCGTCAGTAGTCGGTCATCATATAGAGCGACGACAATCGGACACAATTCTCACTCTCCATGTACTCCATTAGTGTCGCCAACGTGCCTCTAATGCCCGCCCACACCTCCGACCACGACTAACCCGAGCCTCTTCCAGCTTGACGGCTACACAACCTCACCCACTAAAACTACTTGTCTGGCGCGGGCGAATCTTGAGCGTCATTAACGACAAAAATTAAACCTGTCAACTGCCACAACTGCGCGCTGATGCTGACTGGATGAGACCGAATGGATTGCGTCACGAGCTTCTGGCAAAAATAGCACGACTGGAGTGGAAACTCGATTAACAGACTGATAACTGCAGTTCACTGCCCAGTACGATCATTAGGAGGCCACATTGCGCACCGCTTTTGCTCTCTCAATAATGGAAGTCTGAAAATTTCAGCTTATTGCACATGTTTTTCGACACAAGTGTATCTCATGTACCGCTTACAGCTGAAACGGTCAAAATCAAGGCGGAGAGATGTCGTATGATCATAGCAGAAAGCTCACAAGGACGAAAATAAAAATTTAACCGACACCCTTGCAGCCAAAACCAGATTGTTAAATACCAAGAGAAACAGTATCAAACACAAACACAAAACATAAACAGAATCACACAGGATACTGAACACAGATCAAACGTGGGTTTTACTTCATCAATTTTTAATAAGTTGTATTAAAAATGAAGGCTGACTAGAAGTGGGAAACAGCAGAGTTGAATTCATTGGCTAAAGAAAAATTCGCTGTAATCATGTAAACTTTTAAATACGGCAGAAATGCTGCTACCATAAGATATGACATAGTGAAGATGTGCACAGTTAAAAGGTCAAATGTGGATGTGACGGGGTCAACAGCTGTCAATAACGAAAGGTCGTAGAATTGTGCAGGTTTTCATGGGACGCGTAATGCCTAGTTCACACCGCAGACGCGGACAAGACAAGACTGTCTCGTCTTGTCCGCGTCTGCGGTGTGAAATGAGTTCGCGACAGTCTCAGACAGTTTTCAGTTGTCCTGAATATATT
>Ga0049105_1000480_pt1 | contig 13945 bp, 7 predicted proteins | sample WorMetvaBAHAMAS1_FD_61260 | JGI IMG/M metagenome (GOLD analysis project Ga0049105, IMG submission 61260) | Worm MetaG Olavius vacuus BAHAMAS.1 | ecosystem: Host-associated > Annelida > Digestive system > Unclassified | place: Germany: Marburg | collected 2013-04-09
AATCAACGGTACTGGCAACAAGACACAACTGGTGAGTTTTTTCCCAGTCTCTTTAAAACAAGTAAACTGTTGATGATCTCTGCAGAAAGAGACGATCCTTGTTTATCGACAACATATCCAGCAGAGCTTAAGTGTCACTCACTTTGTTTTCTCTGTGACGTTTAATGATTAAATTTTTTAAACTGTTAATTTTGCAACGATAATCATGTATTTATCGTATCAATAGGGCATGTAAATAAATAAAGATTATTTATCCTAGATCTACTTTTATGCGACCATTCTTGCATTTCCGGTGACATCACACTGAGGATTCAACATGACGTAAGTTGGCGTCATACAAAAACTTCAAAACCCGGTCATCCGCCAAGGCGTTTTCTGACTTCCGGGATAACTTTGTTTTCCCTTGGGTATAATTCGCCCAATAACAAATCAAAAATGAAAACGCCATTACGTAATTAACAAATTAACAACTCAAACACACTGCGGAAAGTCTTCCGAATCGGTACAGTGCGCTATAACTGGCCCATGTCTGCGCATGCGTCACAGGCCTTTGCCATAGCGCACTGTACCGATTCGGAAGATTTGCCCACACTGCTGTATGAAAACATACAACGATGTCATCGGAAGTAGTTAAAACATAGTGTCGCATAGAGACGTATATTAAATAACTTACACGCCCTATAGATTTCCCACCGCTTAATTATTCAAATATCAAGTACCAGTAATAACCACACAAATGACGTACAACGTGTAATATGGCACTCTAGCTCTAAGCTATGTTCATTACCATCACAGCAACGTTTAGCATAAAAGACGTCCGAGACAAGTAGATGGTCCTTGATGACGAACCATTGACCAGTATGCCTTCACTGGAAAGGTGCATTTTTAACAAATGATTATTTTGACAATTTTTGCTCTCATCATGACTGCGACCTTTGAGCTTGTGACTAATCAGTTCACCGTTGTCCACAACTTCACCTATGTTGTAAATAGGTGAAATTCCCACAAGCGGTTTGCAAGATATTGTGTTTAAACATTCGGTATGCAATCACAAACACACACAGACAGAGCGTCAAAATAGAATGCCTTCAGCCAGGGATGGGCACGAGACGTAAAACCTCAAGACTGAGATGCTCACCTTCAGAGACCGAGACATTGGCTTCACCAGCCGAGACGAGACGTTAAAATTTCGAGACGAGACCGAGACGTTTGTAGCTCTAGAGACGTTAAAGTACAAGTGTTATTGATTGCAATAAGAGGCCTAGATGTTATCTTTCACGTTCATTGTTTTTAGCGTATTAATATGATGAGCATAGCTTTACAACTTCTAAAGCCCGTTTACACTGCTTCCTGTGGCCTGCACAATTTGGCCGAAAATTGGTCTTGGGCACGAGACGTAAATGGCCAAGACCGAGACGTCTGCCTCCCAAGACCGAGACAATTTTTCTCGAAACGAGACCGAGACTACAACCCTGCCTTCAGCCGCTAATCACCAGTGAAGGCATAATGAACATAACATCTACAGTACATCCACAGGCACAGGCACAGTGGTCAGGTCAACAACATAAACAGCTGAACACCATTCCAATCATTAAATACAATGGCTAAACACAACACCACAAAATGAACACTGGCATGTACAGTACAGAAAAGCTGACAATGCATTTTGGCATAAACGCGGTCCGTCATGTAGTAAACCTCGAAGCGTATCACATTCTGCTTTAAGTCAAGGCACTCGCGGTGCATGCGAAGTTGCCGCAGCGCGCTGCTTCAGCATTGTCCAGTCAAATACGTAGTCGTAATTATAACCTAAAGTGCGGAAAAGTATGCGGAATAACTGCCGCAGGTACACATAGTCAGGAGCCTCTTCAAAACGAAGTCCACGGCAGTAGTTCAGATACATCCCGAACTCTGTAGGAAACCCTTTACACAGAATGTCAATCGGTGTGGCCATTTTCTTCTCGCTGATGCGCTCGTATTTCTGCTTTTTGGTTGCAGCTTTCAGTCCCTGCCATGGCAGTGAGCCACGGTTAAAGTACATCATCACATGGCCGAGGGACTCGAGGTCGTCGCGCCGACTCTGTTCCAGACCGCGGTGTGCGTTGATGCTTGCATATCGTGCGGTACCAGTCAGGTTCTTGTCCTCACGGTATGGAATGTGCTGGCGTGTCCTGCTGTCGCGGTACTTCTTTGCCAGGCCGAAATCAATCACATACAGTCTGTTACAGTGCCGGCCGATGCCCATCACGAAGTTGTCCGGCTTGATGTCTCGGTGGATGAAATTCTTACTATGCACGTACTCAAGATTGCCTACCATCTGGTCAGCCAGCATCAGCACCGTCTTCATCGTGAAGCGGCGCGAGCAGAAGTTGAACAGATCTTCGAGGCTCGGTCCAAGCAGGTCCATTACCATGGCGTTGAACTCGCGCGCCTGGCCGAACCAACGAACGTGCGGTATGCCCTGACCACCCTGGAGAATCTTGTACAACTTGCTCTCGTACAGCAGCTGTGGGTGTCGGGTCTTCATCGGTTCCATTTTCACCGCAACCTCGTCGCCGTTCGCAACGTTCACGGCCAGGTAGATATCGCCAAACGATCCGCTACCGATCTTGCGAACTAGACGGTAGAAGCCCTTCGCTGGCTCGCCGACCAGGAACTCCTGCTTCGACGAACCTCTTTCGTTTACTGGATCCATCCTAAAACTATCGCCGCGTTCCGCGCGCGGCCGTATTTCGCTGTCCGTTAAACGAATTATAGCGTTTTAACACGCATATTAAACAAAGAAAACAAACCCACACCACCAGCCAGTCACGAACGCACGTACTAAACAACGACACGGACGGACACGCTTTTGCCTTTGAGTACCGTTACCGTAGCCTGCCGAGTGGCTACCAAACAAGGGGGCGTGGTCGTTACTATAAATAGCACATCAGCTGACCATCCACAGTCTGTTGTGCTGACCAGCAGAGCCTGCTGGTGCTGACGCGGCTTAAAATAAAAATGACGTCAGAGTACACTCAATCAGCTGATACGAATTTACATTTTACAAGAAGCAAAAACAACAATAATTATATATCCGGTAAGAGCATTTATTTATGACATGTCTAGGCCGATAGTTTGATTGCTTAATACTGTACGAAGCTTAGCATGTGTTTTGTCAATGAAAATGATCAAGTTCCTAGGTGCAGTTCCTGGGAGGCGTTCCTAGGGAGCTCCTAGGTAGAGCACCTTAGGAGCTTGTAGGCTGCCATCGTAAGTTTCTCGGCTAGGAGCTCCCCTAGGATCTTTCGAGGAGCTCCATCAGGCGTTCTCGAGGAGCTCCCACTAGAAGTTTCTTTAGAGCTCCCTCTAGGAGCTCCCTTGGAGCTACGGACGAGCTCTCTCTTAGGAGCTCCCGAAGCTTCTACAAAAGCTTCCTAGAATGTCCCATTAACAGTATTATCCATGGCGAGTTTACATTTCATTGAATGGATATACAACCAGCACCAACTGCAGTAATGGAATTAGCTGTGGCTGCAAGGGAACCTGCACTAGCAGAGTGTTCTTGTTTCTCAAACAGGCTTTCATGTACTAAAGTCTATGGCTGTGGGGAGTAGAAGTGTCTCAGTTGTGTAAATAATTATACTGAATCTCATTCAGATGAAGATGACAGTGAGTAATTAGTTGATAAATGCCCTATTTGAGCTGTTGCAAATATGTGCATGGGATAGAATTATAAGATACTGAATACATTTACCATAATATAATCTGTTTTTGTAATTTCTGTATTACGACATTCACATTTTGTGTTGCTTGTTATGGCGCATAGATATGACAAAGAATGTCGATTAACTAAAACTAATGCATTATTAAGTGAATAATTTATATGCTGTTATTTGGTATTGTTATTCATTATTCATTTTAAAAAGTTCAAAGGCAAACAAAAGTTAACACAGTTGAAAAAAACAAGGAAAAGCTGAATTATAGGACACGTACTTAGGTAATTTCATTTTGTTACCTTATAACGAAGACACTTTACACTTTTTAGGGATGTGACAAGTTCGAATTTGAATTTGACAATGTTCGAACTTCGAACATCTTCAACAGATTCGAAATTCGACAAATGTTTTAAGCGCCTTGTTGTTGGCTAATTTGTGGAAAAATCCTTGTTCCACGACTGATTTCATACGGTATGCAGTGCAGACGGACAGAAAGCACAGACAAACTTTTTTTCCCAAATTCAATCTATCACAAAAAAAACTGTTACTGAATGTGCAACATAATTTCTGCTCACTGATATGTTACACTGTACTAATATGAACACCGATTTTATTGACTTTAGGAAATAACATTGTTACATTATTATTTAATTGATGTAAACCCGTGCATTACATTCCGAGTGATAAAATAATGCATTCGCATTCGACGAATTTTGGAAGTCAAAATTCGCATTCGACTAATGCGAATTTTGACCAGCTTTGTCACATCACTACATTTTTTGATACCTGAGACATTACTCTGTGTATTATAATGCTTTATATTTAATGATAAAGAGCAATTACATTCTTTCTGCATGAGATTTTGAAGTGTGTCTTAGGACAGTAATTTTAGAAGTCTGAATTTTGCACTGTAGGATACTACTAAAACATGCTGATTCAAAGCCAAAGACACTTTATGAAGCTGGAAACAAGTGAACTAAAAATTAGAGATGCTGAACCATAAGAATCAGCAAAAAAACCTTGGTAGGACTGGGTGCAGCTGACTAGAAAATTATCGGTCACAGCTTATGGACCACTTTAAAAATTTACTGATGCCTTCTTGCAGTTGTTATTTTGTGCATCTCAAACTTCTCCATGTTGTTTGAAAGTCAAATTATACTTTGGGCCCAAAAGGGAGCTGAGTATGCGTATGTGGAATTTTCATATTATTAAGATACTTTTTTGAAGCTATCAAAATGCCTTTTGGAGTGATTTCTGACCAAGCCACATCATTGCAATAAAATTACTAAAAATTCTGAATCAAATCGGTATCGAATCACACACTGTGTGAATTCAATCATGTAGGATACAATTTCATATTATACTGCATTTAAACCATTTTCTAATTTGTAGTAATTACATACATACTTAAGGATGTATGTAAAGACTAATTTTAAATCCTTGAACTAGGTTGCTGCTGTAGGTCAAGTCCTTGACCTTGTCGTTCTCTTTGTGAGTCAAATCCTTGTCATCATCGGACTTGTCCCACTGTCCTTGATAGCTTGGTTCTTGTCCTTGTCTGTGTGGGTCAAGTCCTTGTTAACATCAATGCCATTTGCAGATTCACACAATGGCCACAAAATATACCATGCTTGCATGCAACGAGTCACACAGTAACAACCTTAGAACAATCGTTGCACAAACTTCTGTCTGCTTATCAGAATTTTAAAAATATCTCTCCTCAATGTCGGCAAAAAACATGGTGACCAACTTCTACATTTCTTGATGGCATTTGACTGTAAAGAAATAAAAGGATTACTTACTCACTTAAGACACAACAGTTGTCCATATGCAGTAGTGTTTATTACAGATAACTTACCACAATCAATCAATCGACTGATCAATCGAACATCAATCAGTCAGTGAACTTATTAATGGTGCTACAGTTAACAGTCCAATGAAGCAATGAGTCAGAGATGCCGGGATTACACAGTACAATCAGCCAGACAAAAATGAAAATAGGCGAGTCTCAAGTCACTGGGAAAACTGATGCATGTAGGTAGCAGACTGGGACTGCATCCATCCCACAGCACCAGTGAGGCATTATGTTGACAAAACTACATAACTATTCTCAGTTCAGCTGCTTAATAATGACAGTGAACCGAACCACCAGTTTTGCTGGTGTGTCATAACATGCATCAATCCCAACATTTTACATCACAGCTCCAGTTAGGGTATGCTGACATTCAGCGACTGTCTGATATTCCACAAGAATTCAACAAACATGCATAAACACATTGCAGGACAAAGCAGCACAAATTACGCCAAAGTGTCCGGATGCAAACTGTCTGCGAGAAGAATTCGCTCGATGACATCGTGAGGACTCACGAGAGATGTACTACCAACAATCACCTACAAACACATACACACACACATGCACATTGTGGCTTCAACACTGTAGATTACAGAGGTTTGGAGTTATCAGGACTTTTGTCTCTCTTCCAATGTGTCAAAACTCAATTTGCAAGTCTTGGTCTTGGATGCCACTCAGTCTTGGTCTTCAACTTGAACACAGTCTTAAAGTTCACAGTCACGCTTGTTATGAAGATCTCCAGGCAGCAGGAATGTACTGGATTCAATTATTCAATTCCGGCTGGAAAGGGATGTGGTTGGATATCCGCTGGCGTATGCGGCCGGAACCAGATAGTATGGTTCCATTGCTCTGCATGCTGATGATGTGCATGAAGTTGTGTAACTTGCATATAAACTACAGCGTGCTAATGTCAGTGATTTGACCTGTGTTGTTGTTTTGCACATTGCAATGCAGAACATATGCTTGAATGTCAGCTAGTGCTTACAAATGATTCGAAGGTAACCAGATTTTATGACATTCATGCTAAAATGCTGTTATACTGACAGGCCTACTGCGGGTTTTAAGTAAGTTTAAGTAAGTAAAATATCTGGTCACGATATCTGGTACCGTTCCGCATTTTGGGTGGAACCGGAGAGTAAAAACAGTCGGATATCTGGCCAACTGGAACTGGATATCTGGTACATCTCTACCAGAGGTGTGCGGATCCCAAAATATTGCGTCCGCGGATTCTCACCACAGATCAGACTCCGCGCCCGCTTCCGCAGGCAGATGCTGTGTCGGATCCGCTGTCAGTCTGCGAGTCTCTTTATGACCACTTCCCCACAGCGTGGCTGGGACAATGAAGTGCAATTAACGGCTGCAGCTGCGGAGAATGGTCAGTCACGGGGAGGCTGACTGGGATAGAGCGCGTCCGTCAGCACTATAGCATCTGCTCACTGTGCTTGGCAGGAGAGCTTGCCGAGTGCCGAGCCCGAGTTAATGATCCGCGTCCGCGAATTTTCAGGCGTGAGCCGTCCGCGGACGCTGCAAAAAGCTTGCATCCCCACCTCATGATAAAACCCGCTTCAGAATTATATTGGTAACTACCATAATGAGGTGCAGTACCCAGTCCCTTTCCGAGTTCATCTTCCGCTGGTCCTAAGTGTACAGGTTTGCCTTCAACTGCACCTGCCTCCGAAGAGTGTCAGGCGGTATGCCCTTTTCCTCGAGGTTCCTACAGAGTTCTCGGATTCCAGGGCTGAAGAGCTCACCACCACACCAGTGTCCATTGCTTCCAGTTCCCCCAACAAGTAGTCAGGAATCCCTTGGCTGGTAAGATGGAGTCGGCTGGATATAACCCTGTCAGCTCCGTCATTAACAGTCTCAGCAATTACCTAAAATTATCTGGTTTAGCTATAAAGCTATGTTCAGAACCTACTCACAGAAAGAGAATCACATGATACGTCACCTGAATGTTTGTTTTAGCTGCTGCAACAACGTCACGAACTTGCCGCACTTCGGTGCTTGATACTCCGCCAATCACAAATATGATCAACAAAGGCTGGTCGCCAGGACGTGGCTTGCTCACAGCACGGAATAACCTAACACACACAACTACTGATAACACTCTTGTACAGACCGAGCTTAAGAACCTGGAACTGCTACTGTTTTAACAGAATCATTAAATGGATCTGAAAGACAACTGTGGCAAAGTTGCCGGGAGAGCCCTCATCCCAAACACGTACTGCACAGTTCAATCTTTACAAAAACATCAAACTAAAATTCAACACAATTATTGTTTTCTTTACCCAAATCCACTTTTCAGAAACTCTCCGAATCCAAACGATTTGTGTGCGACATCGACAAGTTCGGGCCGACTGGAGTCGACGACGTCTTCAACGACTTGTTTCAGCAGCGGCTTCAGTCGTGCCTGACTGCTCAGAGAGCCTGGTTCATAGACATGCCTGACATATGGCAGGAAAGCACTGTCATAATCAGCAAATTAACGCCTGTTTAAACAGAACCAAATTACTTCTGGAAAACAACACAGAAATGTCTTCAGGCATGTAAGGCAGTAAGTAAATTTGTGTTTGAGCAGCAGTCTTCACAGCATAAACTGTCATAGAAGTGCATGATAGTGTTTTATAAGCTTTGCATGATATCATGGCCTTGAGTGCACAAAACTGCGTCAGTGTTAGCAACAGCTCACGCATGGTTGGTGGGATGTGAATGCTAATAGGTAAACTGTACCATGTCCTAGAAGTTATTTTGCTTACACCACGTTAACCTCACGTTAACCTTCACGTTCTAATAATAACTGTAGTCGTAACTGTTTAGGTATTCAGCCGTTAGCTGCCATGTTCAATACTCAATACATGTACTGGCGGACTTGTGTGGGTGAGGAAAGTGATCAGTTGATCTATTAGCCATACACGAGAACACATATCTCACCAGCTAGTGCCAGTATATACTGCAGCTCTATTCAGAATGCTGCTAAGCTGTTATAATTACGACTGTGATCAGGTTCACAATCTCCGTCATCATCATCACTACCCTGTCATTCTGCATTTTTGCAAAAAACCTAGACAGTGCCTTCAAAAAACCTAGAACTAAGACAAACCTAACTGAGTCACTAATTTGCTATCACTCTGAATCCTGTCCATGTCCAATAATACAGTATTCTGTCAATTAACACTGGTTTGTTCATTAAAAACAATGGCTTTCCCCGACAAAATTTTTCACCGACATTCCTCTGACAATTCCCTGACAACTGCAAAATTCCCTGACATTTCCAGGTTTCCAGACAAGTGGTCACCCTGTCTCTGTACTTAACTGACGTATGCCACACGCGAGTGTGATAGTCTGTACCTACGTCTGTACTGTGGCGTAACATGGTATGCACTGGCCTTACACCAGCATGGCCTGGGTTCAACTCCCAGGTGTGCCGAATAATCTGCCTGAGGACAGGTGGTCTGCATGCCTTAAGCACTGTCGTACTGGTCAGACGATTGCCAGCCTGTCTCTGACTGCCGACCGCGCCGTCTCTGGTCATCCGATTCACTGTCGTGTGTCGTTCGACGTGCACACAACACGTTTGGTGACCGGTGCTTTGCCACTGCAGGGCCGCGGGTCTGGAACTCTTTGCCGGCTGAATTGTAACAATGTAGCTCTCTCAGACAATTTAAACGGTGTCTGAAGACTTTTCTATTCGGGTCGTGGGACTACGGCACTTTGTGACTCTTTGTAAAACAGCGCCGTATAGAAATAGTCTTACTTAAGTTCAATGTCTCAGAGAGAAAAGAGCATTTGACGGTGTCCTCTATAACCTGTGATCACTGCTGCCTCAAAACATACGATCTTATGACGATACAGAAGTTGTTGTTGTTGCTGTTGCTGCGGCTGATGCTCCTCCTCCTACCACTACTACTATTTTATGACCATCATCATCATCATCATCATCATCACCTGTATTGTTTGAGGCCATCGCGTGCATGACACAGTCCTCGTAGCTTGCTGAAGACATCGTGTATCACTTTTGCACATTTCACTTCACTGCAGTCTTCACTAACTGCATTACACACAACAGTTCACGTGAAACTTGAATGCAACACTTCAACATAACAGAAAGACTCTCTCACACACAGACACCAGTCCGAGGTACGCAGAATCATTAGCGACAGTGTACATAATACAGTGGGAGGTGTGACGGCGCAACCTGTACAGCATCAGGTTCAACTCTGGCCAGGCAGCGCTGCTGCACGGTTATCTTGGGCAAGTTATTCACACCCATGTGACTCTGTCAGTCCAAGGTATGCAGAATCATTAGCCACAGTGTACATAATACAGTGGGTGGTGTGACGGCGCAACCTGTACAGCATCTGGTTCAACTCTGGCCAGGCAGCGCTGCTGCATGGTAATCTTGGGCAAGTTATTCACACCTATGTGACTGTCAGTATAACATGGTATCGGGCAAAGAACGGTGATCCCCGATGGCTAGGAAGGTAATCGTGTGTGTGGCAGAAAGTAATGAGGTTTATGACTAATATCACATGTGGGCTGACTGCCTAGTAATCAGGTTTGGCTCCGGTGCCCTACATCTATATACGAATATGAGATTACCTACATACATCACTGTAGTATAGTTCTCTAAGCCCCAATGACCACATAACTGAATACACTCACCGAGCTTTTTAATGACTTCACTGCATTCTGCGTTGGTGTCCATCACTGCTTGGAACAGTAGCGCCTGCAATCAAAGTCACATTCAAATGATTCACTAAACGTCAAAATTTATCCTCATTTGACATTTTACTTAGCAATTATAGACAAATGCACACACACACTTTGACAAAATCTGAACCTAAACTCAATGACACTGATGCTGTCGGATGGGCAGTTCAGTTTGTAAAAATCCATGCCTGCAATCCTTAAGAGTATCCGTTTCAACCTGAGTTTTGCAGAACCAGCTTAATCTGCAGTTATTCCTGAACACCGGGGAGAAGCAGTAGTAGTCAAATAACCAACTAACAGATCCTACACAGTGCAGTAAAAACTACAGGTAGATGGTCTTCAACAGCAAACTGTCAACTGGTATTCCTTCGCTGGTAAGATGCATTTATGAACACGTGATTTCTTACCATATTTTGACCTTCTGACCTCAACATCTAACCAGTTCATTCTTGTGACAACTGCACCAAAGCTGTAAATTTGGCAACACTCTCAGAAGCAGTTTATGAGCTATCGTGTTATCAAACTTTAGTATATAATCACACATGCACTTGCTCTCTCTCTCTCTTGCCTGGACAGCCCATAAACAAATGCCTTTGGCAGCTAATCGCCAGCAAACACATTAAAACAAAAAAGAATAGTGTATTCAATAGTGTAATGTCCTCACCATTAAGCCTTAAAACATGAAATTCATCTTCCACTTCAGCTACAGAATTCTCTAATAGTGAGACATAAAAAATCAGATACAGCTGGTGAACTATGCTAATCATTGCCAAGAGACAGTCATCTTCAATGACAGACTCTTCAGAACCTTCAGCTCCTCGAGTTCCTCTTGACTGATGTCCTGCTCGTTACTGACCAGTGAGCATATAAACGTCAGCAGCAGCAAAATGTCGTCGGCAGAACACGTGCTGAAATATAAAACCACGGCAAATAATTCAACTTGCACTAATGTGTCTGCCACTGCCGTAATACCACGTTCTCTGAAGTACAGTGAACTGGTGCAGTAGTTAGAACAATGGACTTGCAATCACGAGGGGACAGTCTGGCACCTGGCCAATCTAGGTCACATAATGACTCTGGGCAAGTCGTTAACACACGTGCCTGTGTCATCAAGGAGTACACTATGGTATCAGCCAGACGACAGTTATGCGCTGAGGTCGAAAGGTAACTACATTTCTAACATCACACAGGCCACACATCACAGACTTACAATAGTGGTATACCAGTACCTGCATACAGGTTCACTGGCCTGAGAATGGCAGAAAAAACAAGTTGCCCAGAGTAATTCTGCGACAGCGAACATCCCAGAGTTGAATGCAAGACATCTTAATTGTAAGCCTGACATCTTTCACCATTATACTATTCTACTTAATTTCAACAGGTCATGAATCCGAACAAATAACAACTAAAGTAATGTACAATACACACTGAATAATCTTTCCTTTTTTGAGTAAGTGAAAGAAAATATTTGAACATGCCTTAATTCAATGATCATCTATTCAAAAAATTCAACCAACGAAAAATCAATGACTTGCGAGGCAGATTATACATTAAATCAAACTTACCTAAAACTTCCACAACAGGTGTCACAAAAATCATTACGAAGATCATTATAATTAATTTAATTGACAGAAATGCACAAAAATGTGACAAATGATACCGCTGATCTGCTGGCAGCTTCAACTGTTGAGCAAGTGTTTTAGTCAACTGGCCAACACAACTCATGCCTACATCATCATCATCAAGGCTCTGCAGAAGTCCTTTCTCCTCGGCCAACAGACTGTCAACTTTGCCAAGGCCTGGGTGATGCAGAAGGTCGACTGTTGCCTGAGCAATCTGCAGTAGACCACAGTGTCTGCGAATGCTCCCAGACTTGCCTCTGTACGATCACAATCAACCACGTGCAAATTTCTGGAAATAAACAAGCGCCATTAAGCTTTTGCTGAGCTACATATTTCAACACACACAGTCTAAATGGTAGATATACACTGTCAGCAAAACGTCCCTACTGTCTGTGGTTTAGAACTCCTTCACCAATCACAATAAAAATTACGAAGGCAATCAGTTGCCTTAAGATGTTGTTTTTGTGCCATTGCTTCCAATCTTCCTGTGTCGACTTCAAACTTTTCTGTTCCAGAAGTCATAACATGACATTGTTATATGATGGTACTACTGGCACCTTCAGTGGTCCTTGTGGCGATGTTGATTATTTAGGCCACTTACAAAATAAATTGAACTGAACTGAAGTAAACTTTGTACAGCTGGCAAGCAGGTAAACATCAGTGATTAACAACATACCTGAAGTGCTTGATATGACATTCTATCTGATCTATGACTGCAGTTCTGCCAGTTCGTGTATCCACTGATGAACCGTCAGCAGACTCCTTGGCTACAGCTGCTGAGACGTGTTTGTTGACTTCTGTCAGGGCATCCTAGAATCCACGACACAAACACATTATGCTACACTGTCATCCACTAAACTGTGTGCTTTCTGTAACACACAGAGTCATGAAAAAGACAAGGCTTCGAAACGAGTACGAAATAGCGAAATAAGAAATTTACAGCAGGAGTTCTTAACATGGGATGTCAGCACCATCAGGGGTGCTGGAAGGATAAGTAAGTAAGCAAGTAACAATAAATATTAACGTGTGTAATTAAGAGCGTCACTTCTCACGCACAACAACGAAGGACACAGTCAAAGACAACAATGACAGTTGGTGGCGTGGCACAGTGGTAGAACGTCGGTCTAGAACGTTGGTCTTTGGCCGGCGAACTTTCTCTGTCCTACACTCGACCTGCATCTGATGAGTGACCAGTTATATGGGTAAATTATCCACTGCAGGTTAGCCAACTAGGCCAACTCAGCCTTTCATCCTTTCTGGGTCGATAAATGAGTAGTAAGCTGCAACTGGATGTCCACTCTGGTGATGCCATCTGATGAATGCTTATGGAGTGATGGCCTGGTGTGGTTGATTGGGGCGGTGGTGTGTTTGCTGGCTGCTGCGCCATGGGCGTAGATCCGTCGGTGGACAGGGGGACATGTCCCCCATACTTTTTGAAGTGGAGGGAACGCCCTGTGTTTTGTCCCCCCACTTTTTCGGGGGTAGACATTTTTTGTACTAATGCACAATTGCATGGCACTGATTACATACATCGAAGTTTTCGTTTGCTAGTTGCTAGCACAGATTTCTAGAAATAGAAATTCATGGCTGCTACTACCTACTTATTTATTACTTGATCCGCTTTCTATTCTGCAGCCACTTTTCAGCCACATGAATGCAATTAGCTAGTTGCCTAAATTATGCATGGACACTTCCGGCACACCCCTACAATATGAAACTGTCAATCATTTTGGTGCATTTTTTACTGAACCGAATTTATTTGACAACAATACCAATGTGTGTGTGTCCCTTCGACAATACCACTCCAATTTATCTGACCAATCTGCTCTGAAATTAGGGTTAAGATTATGGTTAAACTTTTTATTTTAGCATTTTTCACGGAGAAAAATAAAAATGAGCACATTATCTTCTGCGAATTTCATGGAAGGTAACATCTGGCTAAAAGAATGCACCCAAACAATCAACAACAAAATAAAATTACATCTTCTAGGAGTACCTATAAATAAATTAGGCAACTAGCTATTGCTATGTAACTGAATTTCCGTTTGTTGTCTGCAAAAAAA
>Ga0049105_1000481_pt1 | contig 13939 bp, 8 predicted proteins | sample WorMetvaBAHAMAS1_FD_61260 | JGI IMG/M metagenome (GOLD analysis project Ga0049105, IMG submission 61260) | Worm MetaG Olavius vacuus BAHAMAS.1 | ecosystem: Host-associated > Annelida > Digestive system > Unclassified | place: Germany: Marburg | collected 2013-04-09
TAATAATTTTAGCGACACGTCAGCATAAAAGGCATTTTAGTGCTTTACAAATTAATGTAAAAAGATGGCTAGATGTGAATGTAGGATAAATATAAAAAGTAGATACATATCATGGACTACAGTGAAATGACACGTTATGCTAACACAAACGTTTTAGTATAGCGCCATTGTAGTAAAGTCAACATAGCGCCAATATATCAGTAAAGTCAATGTACCATCTTCCATACTTATCTGTTGTTTTTGTCTCTCTACTGTTAGGTTTGTGTGAGAGGATGTGTGTGCGTGTGTGTGTTTTAACGCTAACGTTAGTATTTCAGTTATTATACATAGCCTACGTTTACGGTAAAGTAAACCACATACCTTATCCGGTTGAAGATCAATCAAAATAGCCGGCACTCTAGCAGTGTATAAATCGCGCGAGATGTTGTGTGCTGTTGTGGTGACTATGGCGTCTCTAATGAAGTTGCTGATAACAACTATCGCACGAGATCCTGGAAACACGTAGTTTTATTCATCGGCGTGCGCAGCTTGCAACCGCCGCCGACTGACAGCGTCTGACTATCTGCGCGAAGGAGGTATCAAATGCGCCCACTGTTTGTCGTTCTCTCTCTCTGTCAGCAGGATTATTCGAAACGACATGAATGAATTTTCACGAAATTGTGGGACAAAGAGCAACGGAATTAGATTTTGAGGATGACGTTTTTGCCGGACTGATTATACGGACTCTCGGGCACATGGGCGTAGATCACAGGACGGACGGGGGACAAGTCCCCCAGAATTTGAAGCGGGGGGATTGTCCCCCAGATTGTGCAAAATGTTGCAAAATTTTAAGCACCAGATTACTTGCATTACAATGTAGGAAAATGTGTTTTTTTGCCTCTACAGCAGGACTTTTACAGTAAGTCCCGCCATGCGCCCCCCCCCCCAGAATTCCAGTCAGATCTACGCCTATGCTCGGGCAATTTAATGTTTTTATTCTGCTTAGCGGCTGGATTTGTTTGCATGGTGTGTTAGACTAAGCCAGCTCTAAGTCGGTTTACGAACGCACTTAAAATCATTACACTTTCATTCATTCATGCGGATCCGCATACCGAAATCATCTGTTACTAGATCCTGAAACTTCGCTCTCGACACATGACCACGCGATAAAATAATGAACTCAGCAAAAATATATAATAAAGATATTAGTGTACGTAAATCCGGCGGGATTTGTCCAAAGTGTGACTGTGAACGTACGATGTACGCTTTGAAGCCCAGAAGACATAGTTCAGGAAGTCTGCACTGAAATTTTGGGTCAACCGGCCCCCGTTGGAGCGAAATCGCCGATTTTGAACTGATATTCACTCGTAGCCCCTCAGCGGTAACACCTAGGGAAAAAAGTTCAATTAACACTAATAGGAAGTCCACCACACGCTTTCCAATGAGCCTATGATGATCATCGTACGTTACCCCTAAGCCCTTCCCCCCGAGGGCGGCTCAAAACGCAAAACGGCCGTTTTCGGTGTAAAATCGCACTTCGCTTGAAGACGGTCTGCTACAAAGTTTGTCTGTGTGAACACTCTCATACAGTGAAAAAGTTTTAAGGCATTCATTGGCCTAACTATCCGTGTAAAAAGGATTCTATCTAAAAAGGATCTTACCTTCTACCTGAAATTTTGGATCCAACTGATCGCGTTGGAGCGAAATCGCCAATTTTCGATCTATTTTCGCTCGTAGAGCCTCAGCCGTAACACCTAGCTAATAAAGTTCAGTTAACACTTCCACTATACGCGCTTTCTAATGAGCCCAAGATCTAACCCCCCCCCCAAAGGGTGGATCAAAAACGCAAAGTAATTAGAATAATAGTCTTTATTTTGCGTTTCTTGACCGAATTTGATAGCTTTGCAGGCTCATTATGTCACAGTGGTTGAAGATAGAACTATAATATCCGTAAAATAAAAATATTGTCTCTCAGTTCCAGTCTTCCACTTTTGGCCAAAACTAATGCACACTGCTTTGCGGTCTCTCTGCGATAGCTGAGCATCTTGTGTTTTCAGTGTTAGCCACGGACATTTCTTCCTCACGCTCGACGGGCGCTGTTGATTGCCTTCAGTAACATTTGTTGTGAGACTCACTGCTCACCTTCGGTATTTCCGCTGCATCTCTCATCGACAAAACTCGCTGACCGCAGACATTTTGCCGAAACAAAGTCGTCTAGGGGAAATTTCAGCGTGTAAAGGTCGCCCAGGATAATTTTTCAATGACAAAGACTCTCCGGCCAGCAGATTAATAACACACTACCCTGTTGAAAGGCCTCCCCTTCACGAGTTGAGTTAGGAGTTTTTATGTCCCACTCGACGCATAATACGTCACTTTGGAGAGTAGTATAGGCAATCAATTGACCGGTACTGACAATTACTTTAACGTAAATGTATCTCGGTATGATAAACTCGCCTCCAGCAGTAGGTGTGGAAAGATAGATGGACAGCATGCTCGTTAAGAGGCAATTGACTGTATCAAAGTGACTTTCATCGTTACGCGTTTGCTTCACATTACTAATTGGTTTTTCTCTCACGCTGAACTGCTCGGCTCGCTTAACAGCACAGCGTCCAGGTCATCGTTAGTGCCCGTGTCGTGACATTTTACACAGCATGACATTGTATTGCAAGAAAGCTGCGCATTGAGAACAAATCGCTTGCGTTCACAAGGTTTCCGTAAGGAGATTTGTGGTCGGCGAAATATTTACGAAAAGCCCATGCCATGTCTGTTTATCACACATCACGCGTGTAATTGCTCTGGCGATTTTTTTGTCGAGACGGAGACATGTTTTTTTGGCAAAACTGGCGTGGCACGGAGGACAGCATGTCCTAATTCGTCATCGTTATTCTTGGGTTTAACATCCGTCGATCGAGTCCGCTGTATCTTTAATCGTCTCGTTCTGTTTGGTTCTGTCTTGTGTAGAGTAGCTCAGCTCTTGTAGATTGGCTTTTCGTCAGTCTATGCTGTCATCTACTTTGTTCTTTCCATTTGTCTAACCGAATGTAGAAGTGATTTTTACATTTCAGTCCTCTTTTGTCGTACTGTAGCCTATCAGAATGATTTTTTCATTGTTGTGTGTCATGTTGGAATAATTTCCACCAGCCGTTAGTCCAATGCCACCTCTTTGAAACAATTTACCAACGCACTGGCACGAGCAGACCTAACGAGTTATTTGCAATATAGATTTAACTTTATTTCATTTTATGTTTCTCTGTGTGTCTATGTTGCGGCGTCACGTTAGCGGCATTTTTATGTCCTGTGATTGCTGTGGAGTTCGAGACGATTTTTGTCTTAGTTTTTATCTTGTATCTTGTATGTGCTCCAAAGTTCTTAAATAAATAAATAAATAAAATAAATTCATAATACCAGCATCAACAATTTAATCTATGGACTGCCATATACGCGCGATTGAACAGTCTGTATGGATGTGCGGAGTTCCTCGTTCGATAACTTCTGCGATCATCCTTTTGCATTATCTTTCTGCAGTTTCGTTTGAAATGCCATAATCTGTCTCACACGCATACAATATACTGCTAATACATGTACTTTTAATACTGATAGTAGTAATAATTATTTGAAACATTGTTTATGTGTGATAATGGTATTATTTCAAAATATGCCGCCAACTGCAAATACATGAAGCTGACGTTCGTATACTGCAAAGTTTCAATGTATACCAGGCAGGTCTCATTGAGTACTAAGTTATGTGTGTGATAAATGTGGTAAATCTCTGTATGATGCGTCATGCAAGGGCGTAAGTCTATGGTTTCACGGACTCCCGGACCATCTACGGACTCCCGGACCATCTAACGTTTTTACTATGCTGAACGGTTGTACTGGTATAAGTGTGTTAGACTAAGCCCACTCTTGGCTTTTGAATGCACTTTAAATCACTGCACTTTCATTCATTCATTTATTGTCAGAGGTCAAAGGCTCACCGGATCGTGTTTTAAAGGTGCAATATTTCACCAGTTGTTAAATGATATGATTTAACTACGCATTTGTGCTTTGTTGTTGTCCTGATAGTATTACGTGTTTATTGTACGAATGTTTAGCACATTTCTCGTTTTTCATTGTTTGTGCTTGTTAGTGCCTGTTCATGTGCTGTCATTTCTGAGATGAAATAAAGTTTAATACATTTCAAAAGAGCGGTACTAGTTTGGTTTATGTGGGCGTTCTTACTTCTTTCTACAGTGTAACTGACAATACGGTCACAATAACCAAAATAAAAAAACTCTGAACGGTCACATACCGTGTTAATTAGGCAGCTGTACGTTACGAGACGTTGTAGTAATTGTTCCTGAGTTTGCACTGTGTCGAGTTGTCGCTTCGAATGCATCGCCTATGTAAATGCGCTTACATTTCCGCTATTCACTGTTCGTACATTACAGCGAAGATGTCGCGTGAGCTGTCTCGGATGTTGAACGAGCCGCAGTATCAACGTGATTGCCGTCTTCCTGTATTCCGGCGTCGTCGACTGCGGCTGTCGTGGTCGTTCCAACGCAGCTCTACGTCTGATGCCAGTCGACGAACAGCCCGATTGTACACACAGAATCCACGTCAACGGTCACGTTGTCTCATCACGGCTGATGTCGGCAGGAGCCAGGTTCTATCAACAGTCGGCGACGAGGAACGTACGCCAGTAAACCGGTAACGACAGTTTGTTGTGATTATCGGTACACTCTATATGATAATCTTTAATTCACCATAAACATGGTAGCAGAAACAAAATACATTATGAAATAATAACTTAACTAAACTTCACTATCTTTCAAACATACAATTAGCCATACTTTAAACTGGTTTTAAATTTTATGGCACGTTTTTTGATAACACTACTTGGAAGCTCGAAACAAAACTGTGACTGGCATATCTTTACGGTATCAATATTATTTGTTCGAAAAGCTTCATAAAAATTTATTTGTCACAAAGTCAAGAGATTTTAAGTCAGTTTTTGTAAGTGGGCAAACTTCTAGGGAATATAGCAAAATTGGTAGACATTTACTTTTGACTAACTGTAATAGAACTTCCGAGGACGTACGGCCTACTTTACCAAAGATAGCATTAACTGCACGATGGAAAGCACATTTAGCATAATGTAGTGAACATTTGAATACTCTGGCACTAACTATGTATATACCCAAGTAACTCTATATACTGCAGATTATATTTATTTCACATTTAGGCTAAAAAGAGAAACATCTTATCATCCTCATGCCTACTTTTGGTAATTTTTTTGCAAATTGTCTTTGTCGCTGTAAGACTATGATAAATAACAAAGAATCTAGTATTTTGTACACGATGTGTAGTAGGCCAAGTGTGGACGGCTAGTCAAGTACCCAGAAGTTTATGGAGGTCGAATGAAAAGGGCTAAACTTTTTGTGCTGCAAAGGTTCTTAGGATGGTGTTGCACCCCGGATTTTCGTTCCTGTAGCAGTTTTGTCGTTACGAGCGTGATGCATGCAAGTATTTTAAATTTATATTCATATAAGTGTAAAAAACGACGTTTATAAAAACGGTTATAGGCAACGTAATTGCACATTCAAAACTACAAAAGTTCACCGTTTTGTCAGATTTGTAATTTACTGTTTCATCACTGCAGTATTAGTAGCATTTTACTTATCTGGCGGTCAATTTTGCCTGCATTTTCGCACATAAAACGCTATGAATATGAGAGAAAGTCAGTCTGCCAGTGCCTGCTGCATGTACATCTGCAGACTCCGGATGCGCTACATCATCCTCATCCTCTGCCGCTGTATCTGCCCCTATTTAAGAATTGATTACGTACTGTCAGCCGCTGTTTTGTACGTTTTCACTGCTACAGTATTTGCCGTAGGTAGGCAGCTAGATTGTTGTCTCTAACTTTTTTCAAAGCCGGTTACAGAATACTGCATTAAAAACATAACCGATTTTTTTTATTAGTAAGTAAGTAGAACATTTATAAAGCGCATTACGCAATGCCTCTAATGGTGTCCTCTTTTTCATCTGTGCTAATATGGTAAGTACCCTAACGAAAATTTCAATTAAAACAATGATTTTTAAAACCATTATTTACAAATAATGATTTAATCATTATTTTTACTTTTACGAATCGGATTACAACCAACATCACATCGCATCCGCGGTTACAGAGTTTCTTGTACACTAATGTCTTCTGCATCGTATAATTGAGCAACGTCGCTGTTATTTTGGGGAAAATAACCAGTAGCAGTAACACTGTGCCAGTTACCCTTAGCAGTCTTTGCCATCACCAGATAGTGGGAATAGAAGTGAAAAATAGGTGATTGTCGACACTCGTTAAGAGCTCCTGTGATAAAATTAAAATACCTTAAGAGTACCAGACGCACGGAAACATGACGTCAGTTGCGATAGCAATTAAATAATTTCCAAAGGGTTTCAAGATGGACCCGGGCACCACTCGACCCAATCCTGGCTTGCCCACTGCTAATTATTCCTGCAGACGTGGACGGAAGCAGATGTCACAATGTTCGCGTCCGTGATTTTCGAATGTAACGTCTGACACCGTATAATGTTAAGTTACTAATACCAATGCATGTAGCACTTTGATATTTTACTGCCTTGTTATACATAAAGACCTCAGTATATAAAAATGTTGCGACACACTGCATTCTGTCACTTCATATAGCATGCCAATAAGTGTCTGAATATCACGTCTGACACTGTGAAATTGCCATAATTCTGTTTAGTTAGCAGACAGCACCCACTCATCATCTGCCATTTCCGACTGCAACACTTCCCGTGGGCGTATAGGTCGAATCCCCACCAGATACTGATGTACGAGCCGCGACAGAAATAATTAACGCTCGATTCAACGGCTTATAGATCTGCTGTGCAGGTTTCAGTAATTTAGCGAGAACAATTTCTATCGAACTTCACCGACTTCTCATGCTGCGTCTGATGAAACCGACAAACGCCAAAAGTTACACGATTACCGTATATCTACACGATTATGTATAGGTTACGCGAGTGTATACGAGCAAACTCACTCCAGACAGTGTTGTAACCTACTTATTTGCCTAGTGTGGCACGTGCGTACGTTGGTTTGCGATGATAAAAGTACATTACACACTATGCACACTCAACTGCTTGCGCCTCTGGCGTGTTGCCGTTGTCTGCGTGTGTGTGCACTGTTTAAGGGATCAACAGAGTTTTGCTTCGTATTTCGATTTGATTTTGTGCCACTTTGCTAGATTTCACGTCGCGAATCGAGTGGTTACACTTTTGATACTGTTGTGCAGATGTATGAAGAGTTTTTGCGCATTTTTTGTAGCGAATACAGTCGTGCACGTCCATCGACAGCATGCGTGTCGCAGTTTTCAAGACGCGCCATGTTTACTCGGCCGATCAGCTGTGCGCGCTCAACCGTGACTGTTGCATCGACTGCTAGGCCTACCTGTCGCAGTGAGCAGCCATCAACCGTCTCTCGCTGAACTGTCAACGCCCGCGAGGTCGACCGGGACCAATCTGGGACAGCTTGGAACGATTGTGATTGACCTTTAGCATCACAACGTGGGCTTCAACTCGGCGTGGCAGCGAGCGCAGGATCGTTCGAAGTGGCGTGAACTCGTGGAGACGGCTACGTTCTTCCAAGGACGCGCCACTCGATAATGATGATGGTGATGTTACCAGCAAGACATGTTTGCGGTAATTTTGCATCACTAATACACAGAGCATTTAGTACGCTAATGCATAAAACACAAATCACTCGACTGTGAACTATTTGAAAAAAAAACTAAAAACTAAATCAATCTTGATAAAAGTTTGCCAAACAGCATATTTCGCAGAGACTTTGCAGGAATCAAAACCAAACTTTGAAACCAGTGCAACAAACTAATCGTAGTTCAAAGTTCGCAACACAAAACAATTTGTCAGAATTATGTCCAGGTGAGTTTACACCCGCTCACCGTGCCTAGCTATTATGAAACTCAATACCATTGACCTTGAGTGACCTTTTACAGTATAAGCCATTCTAGCTGCTGAAAACCTCTTCAGGGCAAACACCTTGGAAAAACAGCGTTTAATGGCCACGAGGTAATTGCAACGAACTATAACATTTTAAGTAGGTTTATGGAGAGTCGCGACGTAGTTTCTATGCTACTCAGCTGACCTTTTTATTCTCTTGTTAGAGTTGCTGAATTTCGTTAGTAAACGATCTCGTAAATTAAACGCGCTTTCAACATGACAGTAATCCAATTCTGTGATTTTTGTTTGATTATGAGTATATAAATTTGTTTTATAGTTGCACTGGTATCATATACCAACTGTCAAGAATAATTATAAACCCGGTACTGCTCACTGCTCAGTGGGTCATCTGCTGGCGAAACACTGGTGTTTGTGTGAAGCCAGCGTACTAAAATGAACGTTGAAAAAACTCAACAGAATTGAAGGACAGATTCTCAGTGCAGTTGTAAGTGTATTTGTTTTATTGTAGATTGGCGTAGTTTTGCTGCTTCAGGTGAACGGATCCTCCAGCGCTGTGGTTCCTAACCTGTTTTGATTCCTGTCCACATTTAACTGATCTACGAAACCATCGTCTTGATACAGGGATATTTAATATAAGCCTAGTGATGGATAATTTTGCGGCGGAGAATAGTTAAGAGAAAATTATCTATCTGACTGGAAACTTTTTTGCCGGTACACTTCCCCCCCCCCGGGAAAACGCAAGACATCCCCTCCGTGAGACATTTTACCGGTAAATTGTCCCGGAACGTTTTCGCGCGGCAACGATCCCATATCGACACACCGGAAAAGCATAAGCTTAACAAGCTGCAGCTCAAAGCTTTATGAATAAGGAGTCGTTCAAAAACGCAATAACGAATTACAGTGTTATTTTTCGCCTGGTAAAGTTACTCGCTAAATTCACTTGTTGGGCTACAGATGATCTGTTAGACCGACATTTTTACCGCAGTCCATGCAATGCAGACGCGGTCTAACGATGAGAATTCTGTCTGCCTGTCCGTCTGTCTGTCCGTCCGTCCGTCTGTCAAACGCGTACATTGTGACAAAACGGACAGTACGAAAGATCATTTAGCCTCATTTTCTGAGAAGAAGAATGGTTGGTGGAAGGCGACCCATTCTACATGAAATTTTGGGTCAACCGGCCCCTGTTGGAGCGAAATCGTTGATTTTGAACCGATATTCGCTCGTAGCGCCTCAACAGTAACACCTAGCGAAAAAAAGTTCAATTAACACTAATAACGCTTTCCAATAAGCCTAAGATGATCATCGTACGTTGCCCCGCTCAAAAACGCAAAACTGCCGTTTTCCGTCTGAAATTGCACTTCGCTTGAAGAAAGTCTTCTACAAAGTTTCTTTGTGTGAAAACTGTCAGCGACAAAGTTGCAAGGCATTCATTGGCCTAACTATCCAGGCAAAAATGATTGGTGGGGCGACCCTTCTACCTGAAATTTTGGATCGAACTGACCGCGCTGGAGCGAAATCGATTTTCTATCTCTTTTCGCTCGTAGCGACTCAGCCGTAACACCATAGCGAAAAAGTTCAATTAACAAAACCACTACGCGCTTGCCAATGAGCCCAAGATGAACATCGTACGTTGTCTCTAAGCCCCCAAAAGGGGGCTCAAAAACGCAGTGTCCAAAATTTGAACAATAAGTGCGCTAAGTCCGAAACGGTACGAGATATGATGTCAGTTAGTATTAATCACTAATAGGAAGTCGCATTATACGGGCTTTCGATTGGTACCGACCTCGATGACCCTGAATGACTTTGAACGGCGTAATAGCCCTAGTTTTGCGTTTTTTCACCGTATTCGCTAGATTTTCAGGCCGATTATATCACAGTGGTTGAAGATAGACCTATAATGTCTGTAAAATATTGTCTCCCAGTTCGTCTTCCCCTTTTGGCCAAAACTACACTGTGTCTCAAAATATCCTCGACATTTTGAAATGTAACTCGATAAATCATGGTCGGATTTTCATATTTGACACACGTGTTACCGAGAAACTGTGCAATCAGATAATGCTATAATTTTCCCCCACACCTAACTAGTGCTTCTGCATTACCTGAGAAAAAGCAGTACCGGTAGTTCAGAAATGGCATCATTTCACTCAAATGCTGTATCACTGCTTTGCCAGTTTTAAGCAGGCGCTGCTAGATTTATTCAAACTTGTTGACTCGCGACTCATACTCATGCTATTGTATGACTCTCTAAATCTTATCAGTGGGGTTCACCAATCGCATCTGGGCTGATGGGGTTATAGATCAAAAAAGTGAAGTTGAGAGGTTTGGACTATGTTCCATACAAGATGTGCCAGTGCGCTGTCTTACTAAAAGACAAAATTATTATCCGCAATGTGTTTGGTAGCTATTAACATTTTGTTCACATGGTAGAACACCTCAATAATGCTATCCATTGACATGCAATTCATGCTTGATAAAGAAAAACTTCCATTCTTGACATGGCATTCTCGACATGGTACCCAAGCGGCCTGAGACCATGACAGATATGTTGATCACTAACTTCCACTAAGTGTGTGCAAAACAGGTGCCTTGTTCCCTTTCTTGGTCTCTGTATGTTTGTGCAGGTTAAATCACTGTTTTCTATTTGCGTGTATACGTGTTTTAAACTGCACATATTGCGTTGTATCGTCTGTCGCTTTATTATGCGTAATAAATGACAATGATGATGATAATGATGGTGGTGGTGATAACGATAATGTTAATCTGGAACAAAGAGAATGATGACGTAATAATGATATAATAATATGTTGATTTACACAATGACGTAATAGAGACTGGAGGCTGCTTTTTCAAGTAGTTCATCTCGTCGCTTTCGTTTCTGTTACACTATTCGTCGGTCATCAAATTAAGTAACAGCTGAATAGAAGAACAAGAAAAAATATCGGCTATAGGCTGGTGAGTCATGGTTTTAATTGTCTCTTTTGTTGCAATGCAAGATTTTGATAATTGTGGTTTATTGATCACATGCGCGCTACAAATGTAAAACGTTCCAGTTTTAGTTCTATCATGAGCTTCCTATCACCATTTGATGTCCACTCAAGAGCTGAGAGAGACGGCATCAGCGTCTTTGTCGCTCTTCTTGCTTCCGGGAGAAACTAGGATGAGACCATCCGCTAATCGAATATCTTCGGATCCAGGTCACATCGTCACAAGCCAAACCACGCCGGTTGTGTCATCCAACTGAATGCTGAACAACTGACAACAGTCAAATGCACCATCGTCAGCTCCGTGGCAAGCAATGGTGTGATATGACACACCTCAGTCACATCATGGAGTCGTGTCCGCAGATCATACTGGCCTTCGACATTCTGCCGATAACAATTAGCCAGTGAGCAGTGAGCACTCACATATAGAATATGTAATTTTATTTTTGTTGTAGATCTGTATGGATGTCTTCGTTTTATTGACTCGTGTATCTGACCCTGACAATATTGTACCGCTCGAAAATACCACTCCTATTAATCAAAATATAAACGTCAGAATAAAAGAACGCAGAGCAGCTTGATCCGTTTAATTAAATTACATATTTTAGCGGTGTGTCGGAAGTGCCCATGAATTAATGAGGCACATTTTTCTACTGTTCCTTGTCCGATGCTATATACAAAAGAAAACTTAAGTTTTTAACAAAACTACTGCACTCAGAAAACACTATGTGCAAACTGTTTGAAAAATATATCGTTGAAGAACTGGATATTGTACACAGACATTTTGTTTAGTTAAGTTATTTAAGTTTTTCGTTTGTTGTATCATCATTATTTTTTTGCATATCTACCATGTACTGGCGAATAAAGATGATTAATGGAGATTCCTAGCTGACAGACGTGACGATGAAAGTATTCACGGAATGTAACAAAGAATATCAAGTTTTCTGACTGTCTACGTTACAGTTATTTTGTCCACTGTCCACACATAATGTACACCACCGTGTTTGCAATGCAGAGGCACCAACATGATAAAACCTGCAGACTTGTAAAGCACCGTTATAATGAGGTTTATCTGCTTGACGCTAAGGTCATAGTAACTTCTAGTCTACAGGGTGAGCAAAAAATGGACAATATTTAAAAGTTTTTAACTCATGTATTTGAGGACGCAGAAAGGTGACCCATATATCAAAATGTTCAGTTCTTTATCCAAAGTAAAAATGTTTTAATGTCATTATATTCAAATATTCTTTGTACAAGTTCAGATAAATACATAATACCAATTAATTTAGGCATGATGTTTAATTACTGTACACAGTTCGTCAAAATTTGCAGTCAATGCTAATTATGAACATCTGTAGGTCAAGGTGAACTCAACAAGTCTAGTGCACTGCATGCCATAATACCTGGATGCTCACGGGCTGACTTAATGACCCAGCAGTGTAACAGAACGCGCTGCACATGAATGATCAACGTCTCGGGTTTTTTTGCTGATGCATTTTTTGTTGCAAAGCTCTACAGAGTGAGAAATCTACCGGAGTGAGGTCCGAACTAGCAGATGGGAAGTTTCTGCTTCGACTAACATGGAAGCACGTGAACAGTGAATTGTTATTTCTAGTGTAATTTAATTTTACTGCATTTACGCAATGAATATAAACAGCGGTCTGACACTCTTACTCCAGATAAAGTACTGAATGTTTTGACATATTGATTACTCCGCTTCAACGAAAACCGGTATGTTGGAGAACAGGTAACACAAGTGACCGTATGTAAACGGTGAATCGTTATTCTGAGTGTTGATATGGTTTCGTTGAACTAGTGCAAAGAATATTTAACTTAATAAAATTCAAAACATTTTTCTTAATCCAGGTAATGCACAAAACGTTTAGGTGTATTGATCGCTTTATACCTCATCATATAAAAGTGTTATAAACTTTTAAAATCTTCCACTTTTAGACTCCCTGTACAAGTTACAGCTACTGCCGTGAAGACTCAAAATTGTCAGTTAAACTTAAAGCGTCATGTTGATGTTGAACAAAATAACATGTTACGCAAGCTGTGTTGTTTTTGATGGGATTCGGCCATTTGAGTTTTAGATTTGGGTGTAAAACTTTATCGGAGCAGGGTACAATTCTGGGAGCAAAGCACAGTTCTAAAAATGCTAAACATATTTTGCTTACATTGGCTTAAAAAATGCAAGTGCTCCGACGTTTAAGAAGCTTAATGTTTCTTCTTAAAACTTTATGAACCAATTAGGCTACACTGTGCATGTTGTTTGCTGCGATGCAGTAAGCTAACCTACGAACAGCAGTTAGAACTCAGCACTACTTCCGCAATACTAGAGAAGTCAGAGAATGCATCTTAATTCTCCAGTTTATCCTCGTTGTAGTCCTAATCCTATTCCTAGTCCCTGATTTGACATTACAAATCAGTTCAGTCTCTCTTCAGTTGCGTGGCGTTGAAGGCGGCGGAGGCAGCGAAAGATCAAGAAATGGCAACGCAGAGTATTGTAGCGTGTAGATCAATCAATCAGTAAGTTGATCAGTCAATTACAAACAGGCTAGTGTCACGCGGGCAAACGGGTCTGGCAGTACGAAAGTCATTAAAATACAGTGAAAGGTCAAAACAAACTGGATTGAATGGCTGTTAAAACGTGGGATTTAAGACGACGTTTGAAAGTCGCTGTCGATCTCAGGAATTCGGGAAGACTTCCAAACAAAGGTTTCAGCGACTCAGAAATGCTCGCTTCCCTGATACGTACATAAAGGATAGTCTATAAAGCTACGCAACAACAGTCGACAGGTGGTTAAAGAGTAATAGGACGCAAAGGAACGCCGTTCCCCCATCTCCAGTTTATGCCTCAAAGTGTTGCATGACTAGCATTATAACAGTCTGAGATGGGGAATGCTTTGAGACATAAAGCGTTACCACACCTCAGTTTGTTACAATCAATCAATCAATCAATTAATCAATCAATCAATCAATCAATCAATCAATCA
>Ga0049105_1000482_pt1 | contig 13935 bp, 6 predicted proteins | sample WorMetvaBAHAMAS1_FD_61260 | JGI IMG/M metagenome (GOLD analysis project Ga0049105, IMG submission 61260) | Worm MetaG Olavius vacuus BAHAMAS.1 | ecosystem: Host-associated > Annelida > Digestive system > Unclassified | place: Germany: Marburg | collected 2013-04-09
CTCGTAGCGCCTCAGCCGTAACACTTAGCGAAAAAAGTTCAATTAACGCTAATAGGAAGTCCACTACGCGCTTTCCAATGAGCCTAAGATGATCATCGTACGTTGCCCCCAAGTCCCCCAAACAAGGTCTCAAAAACGCAAGACGGCCGATTTCCGTTAAAAAAAATCGCACCTCGCTTGAAGAAAGTCTGCTACAAAGTTTCTTTGTGTGAAAACTGTCAGTGGCAAAGTTGTAAGGCATTCATTGGCCTAACTAACCGTGCAAAAAATGATTGGGGGCGACCCCTTGTCCGAAGTGTCTGAAATTGGAACAATAAGCTGCGATAACTCAGAAACGGTACGAGATAGGATGTCAGTTACTATTGATCACTAATAGGAAGTCGCATACGGGCTTTCGATTGGTATCAACCTCGATGACCTTGAATGACCTTGAACGCCGTAATAGCCTTTATTTTGCGTTTTTTCACCGAATTCGACAGATTTTCAGGCCGATTATATCACGGTGATTAAAGATAGACCTATAATGTCCGTAGTAGAAATATTGTTTCCCAGTTCCAGTCTTCTACTTTTGGCGAAAACTATAATGTATCCTGCAGCGCGGTCTCTCTGCGATAGCTGAGCATCTTGTTCGAGATATAATGAACTATATAATGCAAATATTGTACAAGAACTGTTACTAGCCTAACTCCATTACCAATAATTATCCGTTGCAATACTGCTATTACTCGATGTAAAGTAAAGTAGAGTAAAGTGTACCGATGTGTTTGAGCTTGCTTATCTTAGACACTATTATTCTTTTTATCCATTACAATCAATTTATTTACTACCTCGTACAGCGCTTAGGTCACGAAAAATTCCCGCAACATCGTAAATTTCCTATACATTCACAGCGTTGAGCCCATTAGATGTTTAACTAATAATGTTGCTTTGCGATTGTCAAAGAGAAGGTTACTACTACTACTACTACAAAAACATTTTGTTTTTTTCTGGACACAGTGTATTATAATTTCTTTGGCGGAGATAATAATTGACAGCCAACAAACATTATACGCAAGTGCGTTCTGCAGTGAATCAGAACACGGCCGCTGGCAATAACTGACCATCAAGTCTGTGTGACACGTGTGCTTTGCGCATAGACTGTCATTAATATTTTATCACGCAGTCGTGTCGCGGAATCGTCCGTCATTCCGCGCATCTCTTCTCGCCGATTGCAAGGCTTTTGTCGCTGCTTATGTCACACTTACGCTGTCGAAATGACGCGCCGAAACGCGTCAAGTTGTACCTGTCCATTAGAGCGGTGATTTAATTCACACTGTCGGCTAGTGTCGTTCCATGTCGATGTGTGTGGTCTTATGGCTCCGGCGACGCCCAGTGCGCTGCTGTATACGCACGGCGCACATTGCATTTTCTCACGCGTCTGAGCTTAGTCAATAACAGTAAGTATAATTATGGATCTCGGCACTTGCCGAGACAACAGTATGTCCCACCCTCATGCAGTGAACCCACTCAGCTTACGTCCATGGCGCTTAGTATGTTCCTTCGATTATTTTCTTACCCCGCCGCAAACGCATCCTTTGATGTACTTAGAGCCCAGGGAACCTGTCTGGCGACTGCAATATGTGGCTCTCCCATTGAGGAAGCTAACAGCGCTCCCAAAAATCCCTTAGCTTGATTTCACGGGCCGCTTCGCAGTGGGAAAAAGCGAGGAAAAAAGGTACAGAAGGGAGAGGAAAAGGAAAGAAAGGAAACGGACGGAGGGAAATGGGAGAAGAACATCCCCGAAATTAATTTCTCTAGACGGCCTTGACTGACACTAAACGTTGCTGGCAATGTCCACCACATACGCACTCGACGACGTCTATATTCGACTTCGCGGCCGAGCAAACACGCCGGATGCGATTTTCACACCGACGAACGGCGCGATCGCCTTCGTTCGTCATCATGACGTCGCAGTCACATTGTGCCGGACGCGGCTTTGTTGGGTCTTATTAGACGCCGGTCGGCGACCGACGACGTCGCGACGGCAGCTGTGCTCGATCGATGACTGAACGTCGCAACATCTCCCACTCCACGCTGCCGCCGTAGCCAGACATATGGGTCCCAACGAACGAACGACGTCGGCGACGAAATTGAACGAATTGCGAGCGACGTGTTACGAGTTACGACGGGACGTACGGTCGGCCTGCGGAATAAATGATTTGTGTTACCCGCTCGGCGTCGCGTCGCACCCGACCTGCTCCGCTCTAAACCTAAACGACCGACTCAACTCTATCTGTTTCGTCACTTGTCAGTTCGTAAATTTTCATTTGCTGTCAGTAACACTTCGGATAACGCGGACATTGTCCAATGACGCGTTTATTGTGAAGTAAGCGGCCTACAATCATCTCTCGAGGCCTCACAATCACTGCATGTACACGTGACTCTTTTATTTTCATCTTCACCTTTTTGTCACTCTTTCACTTTTTTGGTCTTTGACTGTAGGCTAAGAAGTTTCAATTTCCAGCATAGACGTTTGATACTAACTGGACTGTCATCCAGCTTTTCGCATCTTTTTCGAACATTATTTAAGCTACGCTATATCACAGTTATCACGCTCATTCCTTGTACTGAACTATTTATCTAAAAACAACAAAATTTAACTAGTACAATTTATAACGACAAAGAAACTGATTTTGGCCTTATAGCATATGGCTTTTTATTCTCATGTTGACATTTCATCAGTAGCTATAGATAACTGTTTCTATCATATCATCGTAATACAAGCTTCATTCACCAAACAGTAGCGAATGTAATTTTAAAAAATAAAATAAACAGTGAAAAAAATAAAAAGTATCAACAACATGTGCCACAAATCTTAATTAAATTCTAATTATTAGTAAATTTAATAGACCTACTGTATCATAGAATCGGGTTTCATTTTTTCCACGTTCGGCAGCGGAATACCGAGCACTTCAAAATATAAATATTCTGAGCTATATGTGGAATTATCGTTGTCGACCATCAGCTCAACATAATGTTGTTCTAACATATTTCACACAAGTTACAAGTTTTTTTGAGTTCTTAAACTTCACTAATACAGCATGTTTTATCTGATAATCTCGGATACATTTCTTCTCTCTTAATGCGTCACCGTGTATAGTCACTCATACGCTGTTTCACGTGACATAACATGTCAACTCTAACGGTTCCATCAGAGCATTGACTAATTCGCGCTGTTGGCAAGACTGTGTCGAAATTATCTTTTTTCTCCTGTTCGTTTATGTCCCGCCTTTTATTTTACCTGCGACTGTGACTAATTAGCACGGCGTAAAGCGCTGTCGTGCTATTTCACTGAGGTGTGGTGTGTGTCGTGTCAGGTAATTGAGAACACGAGTCAGCGGCGACGACCCGACCGACGGACGCACAACAAATCACTCAGAATTCAATATCGCAACGATAGTGTCGACGAACGTCGCCCTGCAGTAGTCACAGGCCGTGCAGCACGTCGAATATCAAAACCAGGAAACAGACGAGCGTCGGCACAGCAAAGCAAAGCCCGGTCGGTCGACGCTCGTCATATTCGTGAAGCCTATATATTCCATGCCGTCGCGTACCGTGCTCAAGACGTCGGTCGCTACGACGACGGCGGCACAATGGATGACCACTGGGCACTGACCATCACTGACCAGCGACCGCTGTCATCTGATGGATGATTTGTCACTGCCATGACGACGTTTAAAGGATCGTTGTCGATATGACTATTACTATTATACATAAGGCGCTCCGAAGTTTCTGTCAGTCAAACCATTTCACTCCTTTGCCAAAAAATATTAGTCTGTTCAGTTACGAGTAGAACATTTAATAGCGGAAGAATACAGTTGACTCCTGTGCTAGAAAGTGACGGCGATCTACAATAACTGTCTGAGCAAAAATTACTGCTGTGATATTTGTGAACGCTATAAAACAAGCAGTGACGGACCAGGACAAGTAGTAAATATAAATATTAATCTAGTTTTAAATTGACACAAATATTTTACAGCAGGTTAAAGGAAACGATCGCTGTGTATGCCCATTTGAACTCATAACTGTATATACACCTGTAACACTGTTTTATTGCACTACGTTCCGAGCTCCTAAACGATCAATATTGCAAGTCTGTTAAGCTCTATGATCGCAATTAAGCTCAACAGCAGCCATCTTTATCGCCGCTCACTTATTTAACGCTTAGACAGAGAACGAGAGCAAAAGTCTAGCTATCAATTTGATGTACGTGGAAGAATCGCTGACCATGTGCAACTACACTGAGGCAGGCGTCTCTCGGCCGGGAACTCGGTGCGTAACAAAGTCGCAGATAATTGGAGACTGGCTGTCATCCGCTCCGCGGCGGTCGGCGCATCGGCTGACTGGTTGATAGATGATCGCACAGCTACTCTGCGGCCCTTGAGATCAGTCCGGCAAGTAGAACGTACTGTATTTCGTGCCCGTCCATCGCTTCCTTCGTCCATTTTCAAAGTGCTGGCGTTATTGCGAATTCCGCGATGCAATATTATACCTACCGTCGCTTGATGTTCGTTCCTGTTCTTGCATATTCTAAACCGCGTATACTACATGATATTTGCATTACATATAAACGGTCGCCCTTACAAACAGGTCAGCAGCTACCGTGCTGCCTGTGATTTCAACCCGTACACTCTAACTGATATCGTTAATATTAGATATTTAATAAACGAACACGAAAGGAAATTTAAAAAGACCGCAGTCGTGTCGTTGTCGCCTATGATCAACAATGCAGTGTTGTCGCTAGTTTTAAAAGTTGTGAAGTCGAATGACTGCATTTATAATACGATTGACTTAAGCCACGTATGTTGCCAGCTTAATCTTCTCTATCCAGTGACTGCTTTCGTAAGTAGACCGACACGAAAATCGAGACAGATCTGCATCCAGCACTGGTACTCTGTGGTGGCGGGCGGGCGAAGTATCGGCTAATTTGTCGGCAGTGGCAACTGATGCTCGGGGACCACACACGCACATAGTCAAGCAGGCCTAGACGGACGCGTACGCCGACGTCCGGGAAAGAAGTTGTCGGACGCCGCCAACTATGACGAGTTGGTCTCGGCGGACACGTAGCCACTAGCCGTCCTCCACGCTCGGCTACACGTCCTAAGGACATATCGATTCAACACCCCGGACGAGCCAGTGAGTGAGCTTCGGTGTACGCCAGCCGTCGTCGCAAACACCGTGCCCGCTGGACCTACACGGCAGTGCGGTGAGGCAAGACGTTTTGTCGGCGAACGGCAAAGAGTGCTGGCAACTCGTCGAGGAGCGGAGCGCGGCGGTAGCGTGGCCAGTGAGATCAGGAGATCAATACGCGGGCCACAAGGTCGTCGTTCGGCAGATGTCGCTTGCTTGATCGGTCGATCGTCTGCACCGATTGTGACAATTACGAGCACCAACGACTTCCAGTGGTCGCTGCTGCGGCGGACGACACCTTGCCGTGTGGCTGGCTGGCCAGGGAGACTGTCCCAGTCGCTGCAGCCCAGTCGCAGCGGCAGACGCGCAGCCGGCGGCTAGCACTACGATGACGTTCAGATTCAATAATCTGCCGAGATGTGATAAGATGAGAAGCAATCGCGCTGCCAAGTGATAATAGTTGGTGAATAATTACTTCGACAGAATCGAACAATGTTTATCTCTGATCTTGAGCACAAGACGCCACAACTCCGACCGTTTCCCAAGCTTAGAGACTTTTCGAGATAGACTAACAACTGCAGCAGTTTTGCACACTGCAATCCTGTAAGAGTCGCAGCTTTATATCTTGTAAACTGCTAACATTAGAAGCCGATGAGAAACAGATAGCAAATTTCAATGCCTGTCTCGCAATTGTTGTGGCTGTTGAAGTATGTACAAGAAGCTCCGCTACCGCGAAGAGCACAGCGCGTCCGTTGTGCTTAGTTGATGTACTTTATGACATTTCTCGGAAGAGAATCTGTTGATGACTAATCAACCACTTTTACCTAATGGGCCCGAAAGATACCGAATTCGGCGAAATAACACAAAATAAGGGCCATTACGCCGTTCAAGGTCATTTAAGGTCACCGATTTTGGTACCAAACGAAATGGGCTTGCTATTAGTGATTACTACTAACTTACCTCCTATCTTGCACCGTTTCCGAGATATGGCTGATTATTGGTCAATTTTCGCTTTAACACCTTCGCTGGGGGTGACCCCCTGCGAATATCCGGATACACTTTACTTCTGCAGAAACTAGAATGACTGTCCTACCGGATGCTGAAGACCGCACGATCGTGTCTTCATTCGTCTGGACAAAACACCGGAATGTGACGGACGGACAGACAGGCGGACGGACAGATAGCGGCGCTGTTACAGCGGAATGCATTGCGAGCAATGCGGACGAGCTGTAAAAAATCAGATTTAACGACGCAATGAACTTTGAATCATCCGATCGACAAATAGAGTGGACTCTCGTGCCAGTGCCAGTACCAATGAATGTATTTCACGGCAACATTATTTATTGTATCCACTAATATTGGACCATCGATAATTATTACTGTCTTGCGTAGTTGATACAACCCATAACTTGCGAATTTCTGCACAGCAGCATTTTCAACGAAGAGTAGCCTATAGCGCTTGGAGTATCATATTATCTGAGCCTATATTTTATGAAATAAATTAGCATTCTGCGCGATCCCGGAGGGACGGCGAAGTCGGAGCAGCAAACATATATCAGTAGAGACCTTGTCGCTGCTTGCTTGCTGGTCTCTTTATCCCACTTTTCCGTCGATGCACGGCCACTTGGCTTGTTGGCGTGCGTACATCGTTTGAGCCAACTCAATTAGCAGCAAGCGCGGCGCCTGTCGTATATAGCAGCAGCAGCAGTATCATCAGCAGCCGGCAGCAATATCACAGCTGACGTCAGCTCTGCTCTGACTTCAACCGGCCGCCGTAAGCACACACCATCACGCCGATATCGCCGTACATATCGACCGAACCGAATTGAACATTACTGATGCAATCCACGTCGCCACCGGTGCGCGCATATTTATATGTCACCGAGAGAGCCGGCGTCGAGGGCGTTGACAATTTCGTCCGGACAGTTCGAGAGGAGGAAGTGGCAGCCTCCATCTCCCCCGGTTCTGCGGCACGCGGATCATCCTGTCAACTGACGCTGGCGACGGCAATCAAATTGCGACATGCAGCTTAGTTCGACCGCTGGCGCCATCAGCTCTTGCCTGCCGCGCTCGTAATTGCCTTTTGTATAATTACACCGTACTGATGGCAGCTGCTGAGGCTGATGCCAATCGACCTTGTCTCTCTGCATGGTGACGATATCGTTCGTCAAACCAGCGCGTCGACTCAACTCTCCGCTGACCATGATCGGCACAGTATCTCGGGAGCGAGATATGGACGAAGATGATAACAAACAATTTTCACTGCAGGTCACTGGAGGGGACACAGACTTGATACGAAGCGATCGTCGGAGTTTACAGCTAGGAATGTAACAGTTTCTATAAAGACGGTAAATGCACACGGTTGACGATCACCACGGTAAACACCAAAACTAACAACATGTGAAATAATTCGAATATGTCGGAAATATTCTGGCATGGGAAAATAATTATAAGACATACGAAGAAGAAAATTACAAACGCGACAAGAAATGGTTCTCGAGTTACACGTGACATGGGCAACTTTCCTGTCAATTTTGTTTTTTTTCGAGTTTATCGTTTTCTACCTAGCGGAAGGTATAACAGTGACGAATGGACGTGCGATAGTAGTATATGCGTAATCCTGCCTGCTGAAGGAACGTGCGCACCATAATAATGCTAACAAGAGCGCTCGGAGGGCGCAGACCTCCGCCAAGGCGGATGTGATCCGAATCTGGTGTCCGTACTCGAAGGTAAGGTAAGGTAAGGTAAACGTGGATTTGTGCAGCGCCTTATCGTGAACACATCTCTAAGGCGCTCAGGTATGGCACGCGTTCTCAAGGGATTTCACAGTTTTACCTGCACACCCCACGTTCATCCGCTAACGGAATGAACCATACCTGTCTTTGAACCATACCTGCGAAGTCCGGGATCCGGATGACTTCCAAATTAATGGGTACTTGTCATATGCCTCTCTTCATACAAATTTTCGTAAATATTCGATCATTTCTTTCCAGTGGTATGAGTCAAAGTGCGGAATGTCCTATCTTGCAATGTCGAAGAATTTTTCAAAAAATTTCTGGATCCAAATCAGAAGTTTAATCAGCTCTTCCTTGTCTAAAGATACATCTCTGGTAAAATTTTTATGAAGATGCGAATGCGATCAATAAGTTTTTACGTGAAGTTGCTAACAGATGAACAGATGAACAGTAAGAAAGGCAGACAAATGCCAGGAAGACGTCACCTCCTTGGCAGCGGACTAAAAAGTTACTTGATTTTTGTGATAAGTAGCTTTGTGGGTGACATACGCTGTATTTTGCGAAATAATGGCCATGCGCAAGTTTTCGGTAGTTGAACTGACTGCTAAAGAGCACTCTATGTCTTCTGTAAGCGCTGTCGACAAGCAGCCCATGGGCTGCAACGCTCAGCTGGCATTTTGGGATTGTCTGTAAACTGTCCGGCTGGAAATGTACGGGAGAGTTGTTCGGGGGCAATTTTTCAGAGAAGAATTTTTCACGGGGAAATGAGGAGTCTAGGAGAAAACGTGCTTAATGTCAAGAGGCTGGCATCGCATGTGACCGTATTCACCAGTTCTTTCGCTCTACAACTTTAATGAGACTGCGGTGATGATAATAAGGTTAGTATACTGATAAACATTCGTTTATAAGCATTTATATAAACTGAAAATACACATCCTTGTCCGGAACCACTTCTTTTGGTGTATTTTACGTATTCTGCACAATCCGTGCAAACCTATTGAAAGGAAACATACACTTGTACTGGGTGCACAAGATTACATATATTGGAAAAAGAGATCAGATTTACGGGGCGAGTCAGAAAACGACAACCCCTTCACCTTTTGTTCATATTTCAGCAGTGCGTGCAAATTTTTGAATGGAATTTTACACAACTATTAAACAATAGAATATACACTTTAACACCAACTTTCGTTGAAATATATCTGAAAATGACTAATTTATACACAATTAATCACGAAAACCCCCACACTGCAGTCTTATGTATACTGTTCATATGGATACGGTACTGGTAAGCATAATAAATATACGATTTCAGATACGATACTCATATGAATTCAGACTTACGCATCTCAGCATAAAAAACCGGATCTTTTCTTTTTGTACTACCGAAGGAAAATCAACATGCGGGCAAATCAATATCTTTTGTGCTGCATATTTTCTCAATATACTCTGTGCCAAATATTGTAGAAGTGGTCAACGTATGTATAGACACTGCAGTAAAATGAACAGAGGGGTTGTTTTTTGACTCACGCTGTAGCTAAAATGTTGCACAAAGATGGGCCTCCGCGACACAGTAAACTATATTGTTGCTGGTGACGAGCGGTTAACGTGTATTGGGGTGACGATGGATCAAATTTCGGGTTTATCCCTTGACATGCGTCACCGTCAGCAACTTCGTACTATGCCGACAGCGTGTGCGTGCGATGGTGATACGCTCTCGGGTAAACGCGCCAGCAGCAGCAGTCATGCAATATATCGTGCCCACGACCAATTTAACGCTGTCTTTTTGCTCCGTACCGACCTGATAGATGCTGATTACAACCTCTATACTCAATCAGCCGAGAAAATTTCCCTCATTACAATAAAGACGAAGTAATCTTTAACGTATTGATTGGTCGATAATGACAGTCACATCGACAGCGCCATACTAGTATATGAAACAGTATTCTTGTGACTGCATCTCTGCTGAATGACCTATCACATATCGAGTGAAAGGTTAAACTTTCTTCAGTCAATTATCGCGTTTGACGATTACTTCCTCGTCTGTGGCGTAAAACATTTTAAGTGATATATTAAGTTTCCTGATTTGTCACAAACACATTAACATGGATTGCAATCAATCAATCAATCGTCGTTTAATAAGGCATGACATAACGCAAGCGTTCAAGAATGAAATCTAAAATAGCGTGCACAACACTTCTGTGTGATTTACACACTTACTGTACAAAGCTCAAGGTGGCTGCTGAACGTAAGCTTAACTCTGCAACTGTAGCGGACAGTTTTCGTCTTTTTAGAAGTATACGGTACATATCTGACGAAACTCGCACGCATCCAAGTACGCCTAGCTCACGCTCGTCTTCCGTTGCAGATCGCAACCGCCTTAATGCCGTTACGGCGGCGCGGATTTCAAGAAGAATTGTCGGCCGCCTATGCGACGGTCGACAGATCAGAGGTACAGCGGAAGCATCGAATCACATTTGTCACGTCAGCTCACGGTGGATCGTCGACGACTTGCGGCCGAGCGGAGCACGACGGCGCGGCCGGGTCTTCGGTCTGTACTGAACTGCACTTCGACGTCGATCGCTCAACTCTTAGTCGACTCCCGCGGGACTCATCGATGACTTTGAACTATGGCCGCTGTCGGCAACCGGTCGTCTGAACTATCATCTCCCTCTGCGACGTGCAGATACTTATGACGGCGATAAACACACAGCACAGCAGCTTCCGTTTAGTGTCGTTTTTATTTGGTTTTCAACGCGTGCTTCGAACGTTGCTGTAAGTTTACTAATATTATTAGCTTAAAACCAGAACCGGTGTTTCTTAGCATTTTTCCTTACGTCTTTTCAACTGATCCATGAAATACCTGCAGTCCTGTCTAAACTGCTACTTCTAATAATAATGATAACAGCAATAACATTTGTATAGCGCCGTTAGGTCGTAACTTCAGAGGTGCTGGCGGTGGTCAGTCAGTAATAGTGTGTGCTAATCGAATGATAAAGTGAAAAGTGTGACTTCAGCCTAGCTTTGAAAGTAGTAAAAGAGTTACTATTGACAATTTGTGTAGGTAACGAGTTCCAGACAGACGGTGCAGAATATCGGAATAAACGCTTAGCAAAGTCTGTTCTGATAGTAGGTTTGTCAAATCCAACAGCTAATCTAATCTAGTGTAATCTGAGATTTTTATAGTGGCCTTAATGGAAAAAAAACTATTGCTAGGTCCAGAGTGTCACGATGACGTCCGGAAAAGATCGCTAAAACAAGAATGTTTTCAGATGTCGCCGGAATAACTACCTAATGAATAACTAATGACAGTTTCATATGTCGAGTAGCAAACAGTGCTGATGCAGTTAATGCTAATTACGTTTAAAATCACACACTACTCAGTTGTCTCATATTGCTTACATAATTTAATTGTAAAAACAGCTCATATCTGTCAATAATCTGTAATGACACATAGTCTGTAATGACACTGTCGACAAGCAGCCCGTGGCCTGTGACGCTTAGCTGACTTCACGAGTTTCAGTAAGTTGCCTCGTGTTATGAGACCCTTTATCAAGTCTTTATCGCCCCCTCTAAGCCCCTTTCTGACCTATTTCTTGGCACCCTAGTTAAGAACCCATGACCTAAATGAACTGATTTTCCGTAATACTTATCACCGTATATATTAGCTCGTATCGTTAAAAGAACATTGTCTTATGCCGCCGCAAATAATTTTTGTAACAAACACTTGATGAAGATGAAACATCAGACATACTGTTACAGTGCTGTTAACTAGAATGCACTTGTAGAATCGCTGTTGAACCTGTCATACCTGAGCGCCTGCGCCTTAGAGGTGCGATGCCCGACAATGCGCTATAAAAATCCACGTTTACCTCACCTTACCTTACGAACTGTAAAACTGTTACTGTTCGTTATCAAGTATCTCGACGAGTATCGGATGAGAGAGAATCTAACATTAAATATAGAAGTTAACACGATGAGCGCCACATGCAGACTGACGCTGTATCTAATTCTAGCAGTGTCTCAGACTAAGTTGCACGCACGCTATTGGCTGACAGTCATTCAACTACAGTACAGGCTACCGATACAATATAGTAGTTGTAAAAGATGGGACCGCAACAGTAACCGCCCCTGCAAGCTATTGTGGGAGCTTATAGTGCTCCCACACTCCCAAACTCCCTATTTGCTATAACTGTTGACGCGGCCTAGGTACATTTTGAAAGAGCAAAACAGATCTCTCAAGCCTAAAACGTTCCTACGCCTATACTGAACTAAGTCGGCAGCGAGATTCAGACCAACTTGCTTAATTTGACACCAAATAAATGCATGTCATACCATATCTAACTGTTTACTTCCTTGTTGTATTTTGTTGAGAGTTGTAACTTTATTAAGTGACGAAACAACGGAGACACCAAAAGCAACAAGAAAATACGCTGCGTCGGTGACCAACACGTTATGAGGGCGGGCTCCCAACACGGCCATTCATCGGTCAGTTATTACTGAGGTTGTTTGTTGTCATCATCCTCTGTAACAACGAGCTTGCATCAACACGAAACTGTTCTAAAGATGTCTATCAAATATGTTTACAGTTTTCGATGTTGTAATGTCTATACAGGCGTTTAAGCAAGTTCAACACATGCAGGAGTTTAAAACAACGCAAGATGTCAGACGGTGAGTAATATCGCCAGGCCCGTAGAGAATGGGATTATTGGGGTTAACCACCAGAAAAGAAATCGTATTTTTGAGGCTACGTTCTGCAGGCTAGAATACTTTTTTGTCACTCTTCAAACTTTTCATTATATTATGTTATGCTGATACTTAATAGTAGGTTTAGATTAGTGGCAAATTTCTGGCTACGGGCCTCAATATCGCTCAGATCCCTTGCATTCCTGACAGCGTTATTACACGTCCTATAAGACGTCAGTTTCTTGTAGAAACTAACATGTAAGCTTATACAACAAATTTGAACTATCCGTGATTCGTCGTTCATGCGTAACTATTTACAGTGTGAGTCAAAAAAGTATCTCCCTAAAACTTTTTACAATATTTTTACTGAAGCTAAGTTTATTTCCGCGAAATTTAGCCACTTTGTTGCCAGTTTGTATCCACACATGCTTACCAGTTTTGGTTGAATAATCTTATTTAACAAAATGGCGTTAATTTTTCTAGAAGTATTTATCATTTTCGCCGTTTCAAGTTTTGAGTTTCAGCAAGTCAGATTTCCTTGACTTCATCGCTTTTAACAGATACTAATTCTTATATTTAATTAAATATAATTCGATGTGACTTGTTTGTAATAAAAAAATCATGAATTTTATAATAAACTAAATCGAATTGTTAAAATTTGAGGGCTTTTACTAGTAAAAGTGATATGTTTTACAAATATTCAAATAAATAGACCAAAATTAGTGTAAACGGAGGAATATGTTTGGGCAATAACCAAGATAATTTTCAGTTACACAGGTTTACCACAAGTGAAAATATCGCAAGAAGTTTTAGGGGGCTACTTTTTGGACTCACACTGTATTTTTTTTATATGAGTTTGTGTTGCCCAGTGACCTTGACCTTGAATCTTCGCCAGTTGATATGCCACGAGAGATACTTCGTCAGGTTTGAACATTCTGCGTCACTGCGTCCAGACGTTCTTGACGGACAGACAGACGGATAAACAAACAGACAGATGGACTGTAATGCCTCCTATGTGGGAACGTCCCGTAATTATTTACACCAGACCTATACACACTGTGCTGTGCTCTCAGTAAGAAGGTTAGCCGGCTACGTTTAAACATTCAGCTGTAGCCAAGGGAACGTGCAAATGGATGCAAATGCAAAATTTGCTTGGTATGCGTATTTTAGATCGTGCTGTTACACGCATTATGCAACAAAAAAACTACAATGTGACATTGTCATTCTAAAAACTCAAACAAATTTTCTGGGGAGAGGAATTTCCTACCTCCTTTAGCATCCCATACATGACAAGATGCTCAGCTATCGCAGAGAGACCGCGCTGCAGGGTGCGTTATAGTTTTCG
>Ga0049105_1000483_pt1 | contig 13930 bp, 12 predicted proteins | sample WorMetvaBAHAMAS1_FD_61260 | JGI IMG/M metagenome (GOLD analysis project Ga0049105, IMG submission 61260) | Worm MetaG Olavius vacuus BAHAMAS.1 | ecosystem: Host-associated > Annelida > Digestive system > Unclassified | place: Germany: Marburg | collected 2013-04-09
CCCTTTTAAACAGGGCCTGAAAACCTGGCTGTTCTCTAGGTACTAGCGTGCACAGCGCATTAGAGACTTTTGTGACGATGCGCTATATAAATCTACATTTACCATTACCATTACCATTATGATTACCATTACCATTACCATCATCAATAAGAAACTGCTAATGCATTCACAGTCAGGAAATATAGCTACAACATATGCATGTATGCTACAATACAGTGTAGACAGGCAAGCAACATACTACTCTCTTCCTTGCCAAACTCAGCCAGAATGTCCGTCATTGCATCTCGGACGTCGATCATTCCCTGTGATGGAATGACTATCATAGATCGCACATGTGTCGGCAGCGTCATCGACACCTCACACACACAGTCAACATCTTCTACTGCAGACAACTGCAACAAAGAGGTGTTTAAAAAACGTATGTACTGCCGTACAAAGAATTCAAAATTTTTGACTTTGGTTGGATGAGAAACAGTTGAACTCAAGTCAACCAGTCAATGCATTCAGTATCACACACTAACCATCATCATGAAATACAACATAAAATAAGGCATCTGTAGTGCACTGCACTCCCTACAACTTGGTACAGTCTTGTGTGCTCCTAGATACAGGCCATGCACAATAAAAAATGCCTTCAAATGTCTTTCAAAGATGCGATCAAATACAAGTGTTTCAGTGCAGCCGGCAGTCAGCATACCGGGTAAGCAATACACACCAAACTCAGTTTACCATAAAACAGCCAGTAGACTGAATGACAAACAAGGTTATCAATACTCAGTAAAATGTTATCATTAAAAAAATATGAAAAAAAACAACAGCAAGTAGCTTAGCTTTACCCGTAGGAATCGACCACGATGGTTCTCTTTCAAGTCCATGTAATAGCGCCGATTCTCACGGAAGATTGATTCACTCCGCAGCTTTGCCTCCTCCACTGGCTGACCTCTACTGCTCTTTGCCGGACCTGGCATCAGTACCATTACCACCACAGTCTGCCATTATCCAATCATCAACCTGCTGCTGAGACCAGAGAGTGCCACACCTCACAAACACCAGCTGGTCAAGCCCAATGTCCATCAGCTGGGTCGCAGCCCACCGGTTTCCAATCAATTTCCACGCCAGAGCACATATATTTCAATCCACAGGGCCAGTTCAACCGTACGTGAAACATTAACCAACAGCACTAACACAGCTGATGTCCAAGCCAATCCGCCACAGCTCCCCAGTTATTAATAATGCATGTCATTATCATCATCATCATCATCTCCGTCATCATCATCATTATCATCATCAATCATCACTGGCTTTTCTACAGCTCTGAATTACACATTTCTCAACAACACATAACCATCATCAAACAAATCGCTCTCGCCTGCAAACAGCGAAATAAACACAAATGTTACAACAACATGTTTACACACTGCAGCTTCTCAATATATGCATTAATACCAACCGCAAGATCTTGTAATTAAAAATGATTAGCTATTGTGTTCAGAAATTCATTGTAAAAGACTTGTTGTTTAAAATATTATCATAACATAATAAAAGCAGGCACAAAGAAATCAGCACACATGCAATACCCAGTGTAGAGTAATATTCGCAAAATTCTGTTAAACGCTCGTGGAATTCCTTTGCAGCCGAGATGTCCATTACAATCCGAGTTCTCTGTCCATTCACTGCAACCTGAACCCAACATTGCTAGTGATCAGTGCTGTTTGAAACATTAAACCACAGTAAAAGAATCTCACCAGCATGCTAATGCAAAATGTCAGCAAATTACAGACCTATACAGTGTCTCAGTAAAAGTGAACAGCTCAAATATATTATTTGACAGCATAGAGAAAAACGATGATTTTAAATATTTTTAACCGATCGATGGCAGTCTTTCAGCTATAGGTTGCAAATCAAAATTCATTTTTACTTATTACTAGAAATACGTTCTGTGGAACGTGGTATCTGCCCCATAGCCAAGTCCACAATGACCGAACTGTTCCTATAATTATGGTCGGATGCATTGCGCATGCACAAAATGGCCATATTTCCACTTCCGGTCTAAAATCTGACATCACCGCCGTGTTCCTCGACCCCGATTTCCTATCAGATGCAAAAATTTCTCTAATTCGGCCATAAATAAAAGTTATATTGCATATTTTTCATTGTGCATGCACGAAACGGCCATATTTGCAATTCCGGTCTAAAATCTAACGTCACCATCGTGTTCCTCAACCCTGATTCCCTAGTGTCGTGAAATTTTTTTGCGATTTTATTACTCTTATTATTATTAGTCAGTGCATTTATAAAGCGCAAGATCACCTAAGGGGCCACAAATGCGCTTCGTCGGCAGAAACAACAGTATGGCAGCCTAACTGTCCCCTACTAGCCTATGACTATCAAAACAGTTAAACAAAAATGTCTTCAAATGTCTTCGGAAGGTGTCTTCCACAGCATCACTTGACCACAGTGCCACAGGTAAACTGTTCCATGTGGTTGGTCCACTGACGCAAAGCTCCTGTCACCGTAGGTTGTCCGTGTCCATGGAACAGACAGCAGGGATGTGTTGGCTGACTGCAAGTGTGAGCAGCCGTTATTGTCAGTCGTCGACTTGCAGCATTCAGACATGTACACAAAGCTTGTCCATGAATGCACTTGAACACCAGAATGGCTGTCTTGCACTTGAGTCTTTGCCGTACTGATAGCCAGTGAAGCTCTCGCATCATAGGCGTGATGTGGTAGAATTTTCTGGCTCCAGTAACAAGTCGAGCAGCGGAGTTCTGAAGTGACTGCAGCTTGTCCAACAGCTGACCACTGACGCCAACAAAAAGCTGGTTACAGTAGTGTAGTCGACTGCTGATGAAGGCATGTACCAATATCTTCACTGCAGCCGGCGTCAGCGACTGTCTAATCAACCAAAGTTGTCGTAACTGAAAAAACACTACATTTCTGAATGACAGTCTATCAGGATGCCGAGGTTTTTGTCAGCAGTTAAAAACTGCAGCACAGTGCCATTCCGTAACATCACCGTCTGTGGCAGAGACTTACTCAGCTGATTCCGTGTACCAAGCCAGATTATCTGAGTTTTATTTACGTTGAGCTTCAGCCGATTGCTGGCCATCCAGTCGCCAACTCATTCAAGGCAGCAGACGAAGTGTTTAGTTGCTTCCTGGCACGAAACGGCTGGCATGCATACATGAAGATATGATCGGGCGGTTTTCAGCGTCTGGTAAGACAATCATACTAGTTTCTGGAGAGGTAAAGTTTACCAGATATTTGCAGGGTATCACCCCCAGTGGGGGTGTTAAAGTGAGGCACCCCTCTATCGATAGCGAAAATTAGACCAATAATCAGCCATAACTTGCAAAAAGGCACTTGTAAGATAGGAGGTAAGTTACTATTAATCACTAACAGGAAGTCGCATATGGGCTTTCGATTGGTACCAAAATCGGTGACCTTGAATGACCTTCAACAGTGTAATGGCCACTATTTTACCTTATTTCACCCAATTCGGTAGCTTTCGTGGCCAATTACGTAAAAATGGTTGATTAGCCATCAACAGATTTTCTCCCGAGAAATTTCATAAAGTACAGCAACTAAGTCTGCGAGCAGTATACAAGGGCAGTCATTGTGAGCACTCAGTGTAATCAACCAGATATATTCAGAGCCATTCAGCTACCACATAACTGCCTCCCTTCACAGCCAATCAACAGTTCCAGAAGGAAAGTAAACACTCTGATGTTCTATCATTAAATGTCTGGTTTTTTGTGCACATGTAAGTACAAGATGCTCAGCTATCGCAGACAGACACTCTGCAGGGTACGTTATAGTTTTAGCCAAAAGTAGAAGACTAAAAGTGGGAGACAATATTCTACGGACATTATAGGTCTATCGTCAACCACTGTGATATAATCAGCCTGAAAATTTGTCAAATTCGGTGAATAAAACGCAAAATAACGGCTATTACGGCGTTCAAGGTCATGCAAGGTCAGTACCAATTGAAAGCCCATATGCGACTTCCTATTAGTGATTAATAGTAACCGACATCCTATCTCATACCGTTTCGAAGTTACTGCAGCTCTGATTGTTCAAATTTTGGACACTGCGTTTCTGAGCCCCACTTTGAGGGGCTTAGGGACAACGTACGATGTTCATCTTGGGCTCATTGGAAAGTGCATAGTGGACTTCCTATTAGTGTAAACTGAACTTTTTTCGCTAGGTGTTACGGCAGTGTCGCTACGAGCGAAAAGAGATTGAAAATTGGCGATTTCGTTCCAACGCGGTCAGTTTGATCTAAAATTTCAGGTACAAGGGGTCGCCCCCACCAATCATTTTTGCACGGATAGTTAGGACAATGAATGCCTTACAACTCTGCTGCTGACAGTTTTCACACAAAGAAACTTTATAGCAGACTTTCTTCAAGCGAAGTGCGATTTTAGACTAAAATCGGCCGTTTTGCGTTTTTTAGACCCCCTTGGCGGGCCTAGGGGCAACGTACGATGATCATCTTAGGCTCATTATAAAGCACATATAGGACTTCCTACTAGAGTTAGTTGAACTTTTTTCGCTAGGTGTTACGGCTGAGGCGCTACGAGCGAATATTGGTTCAAAATTGTCGATTTCGCTCCAACAGGGGCCAGTTGACCCAAAATTTCAGGTAGAAGGGGTCGCCCCCCACCAACCATTCTTCTTCTCAGAAAACTAGGCTAAATGGTCGTTCGTATGGTATAAAAATCTGGACATTTGTCACAATGCACGCGTTTGACAGAGAGAATGATGGACAGACGGATGGACAGCTTTCTCATCACTATACCGCGTCTGCATTCCATGCAGTGTGGTAAAAATCAAACAAATAAATGTACCGGTATGTGCAACCAGGAGTCATTAGCATTGTATAAAACAAGTACTGCTGCGGCAACAGGCTACATTCAATATGTGCGTGATTGATACTAGATGTCTGCTCAGCAGACACACAAGTGCAAAATGCAAACTAAAGAAAATAAACAGCATATAAACAGATTAGATAATAAATTTTTATCAAGACAACACAGCAGTTATCCTATAAAGCAAGAAAACATTAACAGCATAAAAAAAACTTAAAATTTAGTAAACAATTCACGTTAACAAGCACCTGACAATATCTACACTAAGTTAAGAAATACTGGTATAAAACTGAAGTTGGATAACTTCTAGTAAAACACAGCAATTAACCAACACTTAACATTCGGAAATATTACCTCAGACATCATTATAAACTTGCCACGACGATTTTCCTTCACGTCAATATAGAACTTCTTCGACTGGATGTACAATGACTTCGTGGCAAGTTCTTTTGATTCAACTGCAAATGCAAACCGAGAAACAGATGTTACAATGTCTCTATTAGGACACCAAACCTTGCAGGGTTTTTTGCTAAAACTGGGTTTCAGGTCTAGATGGGGCTGAACTGGATTTTGGGTCAGGGTTAGAAAGGACTATTTGATTCTACTCTATTACTTCAAAAACTGAATTTCTCCTCACTGGACTCTAACAACAACTCGCTAAAATGAACTCCTGCTCACTTGACACAGTACACTCTGCTTGTAATCTTGGCTTCATTATTGATGAACATCTTACTTTTTCTGATCAGACATGTGCTCTTTCTTAATCCTGCTACTCATATATCTGCCAACTTTGCAGCATTTGTCGATATCTTGATCTCAAAACAGCCAGCACCATTGCTACCTCTATCGTTCACTCTAAGCTTGACTATTGCAACTCACTTTACTATGATCAACCTGAATGTCAGCTAAACGGTCTTCAAGTTCAACTAATATAAACTTCTCTAGCTCGTGCCATCGTCAGAGTCCACCTAAATCCTCTCATATAACCCGTCTCCAATCTTTAGGTGGACTCTGACTCTACTATAGTTAACTATTAAGAAAAAGTAGTTAAGTACTTTTTAACTACCTTGTTACTGACTAACAAATAACTTAGTACTTACTTGTGGCAGCTTGGCTTAGAGGTAATGGCTTTGCACACATCAACAAAGTTACTCTATGTCGAGCTCGGTTATTACTGGGATGGGTGACCGTGTCCGGGTTTAATTCCTGACATTTATCTCAGTACGTGACCAGCCACCCAGGTCAACTCAACCTGGCCATCCCTTCCTAAGTAGGCAGAATGAGTACCAGCCAAAGGGTGGTAACGCCTTGCCACTGGGAAGTATGGTATGATATGGTATGGTTTAAAGTCCCCCGTGATACATTTTAGGTCATCTCGGAGACGGTGGAGTGACTGCAGTATCAGCCAGAATTGCAGCCGCAGTCAGCGCTGATGCCGCTGAGGCTAGCTCCAAAGCGCAACCCCACGGAGGGCTTGGGGAGTAAAAGCAGGTATGGTTCGTGTGTGGGTGGCGGGTAAAACTGTGTGATTAATAGTCTGACGTCTTAAACCAAACGTCGCAGATAAGGCATATCACATATTGGAGTGTGGTTGCCGTTTCATCTCCAATAGTTCAGATTACAGCCAATATGCCAATATCTTATGTCCGATATCAATATCGGTCTGACGCTAATTACTTTCAAAAGTAGTTTACCTAGTAGTTAACTACTTTTAAAGGGTAGTTAATAACTACTTTTAACTACAAAAAAGTAGTTACACAGTACTTATAGTTAACTACTAATAGTTAACTACTGCCCATCACAGGTCGTGGGTATGAATCGCCACAGTAAGAATGCTGATGCTAACCACGCCATTCTCATATGGTGCGTAGCCGGTGCGGATGGTGTGTGGCTAATACCAACAGGGTTTCATTCTGGAACAGTATTCCGCAATTGTCTGCTGCAATCCGCATTTTACTCATGCCCACATGGCTACTAGTTAGCGAAACGACCGTCGTACTTTTAAAAAACTGGACACATAATCAGTGGCGTCACTAGGGTTGGTGTCACCCGGTATGGTAACTGGTGGTGTCACCGTTTTTTTCCTTTAAAAACTGATGGCCTTTTTTCAGTCATCACGCTGAAAAGTGACGACCTTTTGTTAGTCATCATCCTACAGATAACCATCACCACTTGCAGGGGTGCTTATTTGTCCAGTGCACAAAAATATTTAGACTTTTAGTAGGATGTCACCCCCCTGGATGGTCTCACTCGGGGCAGTCTGCCCCTCTCCTCCCCTGACTCCCTCCCCAGTAGCGCCACTGCACACAATGGTAAAATATCGAATGTGGAATGCAACTGGTAAATTGTGCAATCTAAATGCAAAACAGCCACGTGTAAAATGCACGCGTTAATGCAGACGCCTAACCCTAACACTAATCCCAATCCTAACCCTAACCCTAACCTAAACGTAACCCTAACCTACCAATAACATGATCCACAGACAATTTCCGCAACATTTCTCCACATTTTACACATTTGACAGCAGCATCCACACATCTGCATTTTACCGGAGGGCATGCGAAACAGGGCTGACTGCTGAGGTTACGTACAGTTTTGCTACCACAGCGATATACCGCAATTTAGGGTTGGTTGAATTTGCGGGGCGGGGCAGATCTGGTTTTCCAGCTCTGTGATTGGTCAGTCATGATTTGACCTAGATCCGCAAATTCACGGCACTAGGAAAGTATTCGCGTGTCATTCCGTGCGTTGATGTCGTTGAAGTGATATGGCGGTTAGGAATGTTGAGGGAGTATTGTCGATAGCTGAAGTCAGCGAGCTGTTAGAAGTTACAGATGGTACAGTTGAGTGTATAAACAAACCCAAGGGTGGCAAAGTCTACGTGTTTTCTGCCGCAGGAAAGCAGGAATGTAGAGCTGATGGATACTGGTAAGTAGATAGATAGGTAGATCTTTAATATGGCGGAATAACAACAGCCGACATTTCCATACAGCGACCCACCCCTATTCAGTTTTGTGCATATGGTTGTTTATGAAATAGTAGTACACTCAGCAGACTTACGTAGGGGTACGGTTAGGGTAAAGGGGCATTCATTTAGAACAGCGGTCCTTACTGTAACACTAACCCTATAGTACAAGGACTTTGATGCTGTGATTGACAGATATGCTAAGTAACTGTTGAGTGTACGAGGCTAGTTGGCCGCTGTTTATTACTACACGCCAGACTTAGGAGTTGTGCATATGTGTGTTAAATTGTTAAACATAACGGCAGTATTGTGTTGTGTCACAGCTGGAGACAAAATGGACGATCGTTGCTCCCGAAGAAGTGTCCAACGATACGCAAGGTACACTTCGCATGCATTACAGAGAATAGACAGAGCAATGACTTCGTGAAGTACGTCTACTCGAAGCTGGACAGCAACGATGAGCACGACATGATTGTGGTGCACTACATCTACAATGAAGGCGTTTTCTGGGATTTTCCCCCTGGTATGTTGTGTGCCAACTACACCACAGAGTATGATCACCATTACCAATACATATTGATTAAATTTATAATGAATCTTTTGTTTGAAGCAAGACATCACCTGTTACTTATGATATGACCAGATCGGCGCTGGTGATGTAATCTTATCTGTAGCTCAAAATTGATAAAGTCAGATTGGCAGTGTGAAAAACCCAGTCGCTCGATACGGTTAGATCGGCTATTTATACAGCTTCCAAGAGGTCATAGTGATGGGCACTGACTTGATTTAGGCCTATCTTTATTTATTACTGTTACATTTATCTATGGGACGTGCATTGGAGCCCAACAGTAATTCATTTACAGCTGTGAGGCAGAACTCGCACAGCTTAATAGGCTAGCTGATGTTCGCAATGAAATGATATGACCCTATCTATTTTCTTGCAGTTTCAGTCCCATCGCCCATGTGACTGTGCAATTATCATAATATTATTGTTATCGTACACGATGCACTTTTACGCAGTTATATATGTCCCTGGTTTTATGCACTGCTAGCTCTTGCAGAGATAAAGTAAGTAACGATGTTATTTTATTCCACCAATGACCCCAAAAACTAAAGCCCATGCCCATGCAAAGACAACACGTATTTAGATAAAGCTTGCTGTCTTGTAACAGGGACCCCCTCTCCTCCGGTTGACAACATCTGAGCTATGATGTTTGTCTGCAGGTAAGAGGGGAGATTATCAGAACTGTTCTGTGTTGTATTGTGTACTGAACCTGTGCACAGTTATAAGCACACTTAGATGAGCAGTTCTTACAGTTCTCTGGATTGGGTTTGGTCTCACTGGGCCCATTACGCTGTGCATAGATTTGTTTTTGTTTATCTGTGTGTTTTTTGTGTGTTTTTGTTTCATACTGCATAGTTGTTGTATTGCTGTGAGCACAGTGGGGTGGACCTGATGGGATTGAAGTCTAATCCTTAGGACCTATCTTCCTTTAGTGCTTTGACACTGTTGGTTAGGTCATTTGACCCGTAAAAACCCGTCCCTGATATGACCTATAATGTGTTTGGTGGGACGTTAAACCTTGCTCTGTCTGTCTTGTAACAGTGAACAGCAAGACACAAGTGAACTACTTGGGCGCAGCAGCATCGACAAAGCAGACACTGAAGGATTTGAATAAAGATTACAAGGACCTAGCTGTGGAAGTGGGCAAATGTTCACCAGAGTTTCAGCCCAGAAACCAACAACAAGTCAAGTACTTCCACGCCCAGGCTAGGGAAACACATAAGATAGGCCGGGATGCCATAACTAATCTACATGAACTGGCTTTCATGCTCACGCATTTCATTTGATCAATTTCCACCTTTCCAGATCTCAGTGTGCTTCGACTCCCAGAACTCACTTGATTGACCTGCTTGCTTTCCAGTCCGATTCTTTCTTATCTTATGACACTACATTCTGTCTCGGCGATTTCTACCTATCATTCTTCGTCACCTCCTGCTCCATTTTCAATGACAGTGCTATCATGCCTGCTGCCTTCGTGCTTCATGAGCGAAAATTTGAGGCGGTACACGAGGTTTTCTTCCGGCAGATCATGAATCGCACACCAGCTTGGAAACACTGTTGTGTGGTAACCGATGGTGAAGCAGGTATGCTGAACGCCATCACAGCAGTCATGCCATAGTGGAAGTTGGTTACCTGCTGGAACCGACATTGAGTTTTGGCTGAAGAAGCATGGTGCCACTGCTGCATAAGTTGTTGTGTACAAGAATCAAGTTTATGAACTCCTGAAGTGTGAAACACCAGCATTTCTTTCCAGTAAACTAGACACACTCAGACAGACACGACACATTTGTGCAGTACTTTTATAGGTGCACTCAAAATGTTTAATGATGATGTGATATATCTAGAACTAGACGTATGTATTAGCAATCGTGCCATGAAGAACAAGTTGCCTTGTTTGTACAGGAAACGTGTTCGGTTCTCATTGCATAACGAGTCTGTCAGTCCTGTTCTTGGACAATCTGCTGAGTGTGAACCGGAAAGTACACCACAGCCAAAAGTCAGGTAAAGTGATGCAAGTGTCTATTTATTTCTTCGTTTATTACTTTCATTTCACATGTATGTGTATATTTTTATAGCAAGTACGGCAGTATAATTGTGATTGTCTCTTGAAACTTTCTGTACTGCAGAATATCAGATAATTAACATTGTTTTTTACCTCGTTTCTGTAACAGGTTTTGTATTTTGTACAGTCGCCTTACTCGTAAGATGCATCATCGGCGAGAGTTGTGCGCGGAGCCTGCTGCATCCACTGTGACACCACTGACAGTTGTCTGCGATGGTGATGCTAATGTTGCACCTGTAACCGAGAATGCAGAAGTGTAGCATTCTGCACCACAGCATGTGCAGACAGATGTCGTCGATGTCAGTACAGCAGCTGCAACCATGACTAATGCAGTTGGTGACGAAAGTCTTCAGGTTTGGATCAGGGATCCACTCCTCTACGAGCACGACCGGCATGTGCTCCTAACTTCGTAGCTGGATGACCGCATTATAAATGCAGCCCAACATCTTCTGCGTAAACAGTATCAACATGCTCACGGGTTGCATGACAGTAACACTATCTTCCGGTACTAATACTGTGAGTGCTGGTTTGTTGGTGATACAGTGTGTGCATGATGCAACCAGCAGCCACTGGCTGATGATTAGCACAATCGGGTGTCCCACTGATGATGTGAATGTGTACTGCAGTATGCAAAAGTGGACTGATGAACTATCTTTTCAGGCTATGACGTCATTTCTTAAGTTCACAAATGACAAGGTAGTAGCACGGCTTGCAAATGTCTCAAAACAACATGGGGGCAGTGATTGCAGCTTGTTTGCTATTGCATATGCTGAAACACTGTTGAGGGCCTTGATCCTGTGAACTTAAGTGTTTAACCAGGAAGTTACGAGGGACCACAAGATCAGGTGTCTTGAGTCCGGTTTGACTGGTCCATTTCCAGTACAGTGCCAAAGCACAGTGCACCGTCAGTATGTAAGACAACACACTGTGGTACTATACTGTAAGTGCCGTACTTCATACGTACGCGGGGATCAGATGGTGGCGTGCAATAAATGCCACAAATGGTTTCGATGCAGGTGTGTCGGTCCAGATCCGCCCCGTAGGTCTATATCAATATTTTTATCAGTCCAGAGCCAAATCAGCCCACCAGATATGCCCCGCAGGTTCAGATCCGCCCAGCCGGTCTGCAATAGTTTTCTTTTCAATCAACAGCCAGATCAGCCGCACAGATCTGCCCTGCAGGCCTACGTCAATATTCCAACAGATCTGCAATTTTACTACCAGTCCCACATCACTGGGCTTACTTACTTATGACAGATCCGCCCCACATTTTCACCTTTGTATAGATCCGCCCCGCCCCGCAAATTCAACCAACCCCACAATTTACCCATATCCTACGATGGTCGTGTTCGTAAAACAGGACCAATGCCGCCGCACGGTCTATCTACTTCATGATGAGACGCCGGGACGTTGTGGGGTGTCACAGTGGCTGGCGTCAGCTTCCACGCGCGCACTGATGCTGGGAAAGTGTATTACGTTTAACGCCGGGACGGACAGCGTGGTTAAAACTAAAAGACTAACACTGTTTGAATGACAATGTTAATAATTAACACATTAATTGTGCAAATTAATTAGTGTTGTTACGGTACACTGAACCGAAACCGCGGCACTTTGTTACCGCAAAGCGTCGTTGTTATTGCGATGTTTTGGGCCTAAAACAGCACGGTGTTTGCGCGCTGTTATTTTTTCATACCGTACATTACGTCTATTGTCTTTTACATTTTGCACGATGATGTTACTAGAAGTTCTACCATAAACTGACACCTGCATTTGATTTAGGATTTGCCCATCACTGGTGTCAGTACAGCGCTGCGTGTGGCTGCCAGTAATGAGTATAATAACCCTGGGAAAGATTCAAACAAATCAGCCTCGGCGCCGACTCCCTCTGTCCCGCTCTCTCGTGCCGTCACACCTGCCAGGCACTCATCAGCGGCGGCCGACGGTCAGTGTCACAACTTCTTCTCACGCTTTAAATAAACATTAACCGCGGTGGGGTAATGGAACAACTGGTCGCAATCATCTGTGTAATTACGATTGGCAGCTTGTGACAGTTGTTAGTGGTCAACATTTTATCGCAATAATAACACTGTAAAATTGACAAACGCAAACAGCAGCGTACAGTAAGAAACGCTCGCCAACCAATGGCCACCATACCGTTGGCAGAATGTTTCCGCATTTTTTTCCGACTTTCTATTCGTAAGTGAAGTATTTAGCTTTTTGTTCCGATCGTCCTTTGATGGTTTTTACTCAACAGCGAGAGAGAGGGGCAATCCTATCGACACGACACAGCAAGTACCAGAAGCACGGATGCAGACACAGCGTCGCCCGCGTCGGTGCTTCTCACGGGCGTTGCCTACCCCCCTCCTCCACGTAGTGGATGCAGACCACCAACGAAGCTCTGCCGCCCTGGTCCTGCTTAGAGAACGGACGATTATCGGATCAGAATTGTATCGCGGGATTCGCGGCCGATACGCGCGTATCGAATCGAATCGAAATCGGCCGCAATAAATGACGCCGATCCTCGATATAATAAAAAGTATGAATAGCGACACTTGCCACCCATGTGGCGATCAAGGCAGATCACACCTCAAAGACTACAGTCCAGTATCGGCAATCTCCGCAAGCAGGCGGCCGATGTTTGATGCCGTGAACGCGCCGTAATTAACAGTAGGCATGTTGACCCCCCCCACAGTCCGTGCCATTTTATCAGCCGCGCTTTGATACCTTATACCGCGCAGATGAAGTGGTCGTGTGTCAAGAGGCAGCCGGAGGCGGTCGACGGAGTCCCGTGAGCCGGCGGCTGATCAGACCGGACATCCTGCGGGGACAAGGCGCCGTTATCCGTATCCGTACATGCAGCCGCAGAGCTGACAGGACTCCTGCTGTCATCGTCAAGCCGGCAGCGGCGGCGACAGTAGCGGCGACGAGGCAGTTTCATTGGTGCTGTGTAGCGTCAACTAGTCTGACCTGACTGTTAACATCATACGTCTGCATGGTCTGCACGGGTGCCCTCAGCTCACTGTCTCTAGCAGCCGTACTTAACGGCTGACGGTTGTCGCTCTGTGAATTACGCAATCTGCTTGAGCTTAACTATGGCAAAAATAAACCAAGAAGGCTGGATACAGAGGTGGTTTAAGCGTGTAATCGAAAGGCTTGCTCTCTGACTGTAAGAGATAGTTATTATGCAGTGCTTTAAGTGCCAGTCACTGGGCACGACGGCAACAGTGTCTGCTGCAGCAGACTAATATGGGTATTTTCTGTGCTGTGAACGTCTAATTGACTAAAGGTCTTATTGTTTACGGACGCATTTTCGCATCACATGCGAAGCACCAACTGACCGAGACCACCTCACATGCTGGGCAGTATACACCACGCACGCACGCCACTCACTCACTGACTAGGCGGCCCTGTAGCACCAAACTATAGGCCTACATTATGGAAGCTGTACAGTGGCACTTAGTGCACAC
>Ga0049105_1000484_pt1 | contig 13929 bp, 10 predicted proteins | sample WorMetvaBAHAMAS1_FD_61260 | JGI IMG/M metagenome (GOLD analysis project Ga0049105, IMG submission 61260) | Worm MetaG Olavius vacuus BAHAMAS.1 | ecosystem: Host-associated > Annelida > Digestive system > Unclassified | place: Germany: Marburg | collected 2013-04-09
TTGAATTATGGCACATTTTAATTTTGTGATTAGCCAAAATGCCAAATGGGGGCATGCTGGTTTTTACATTGATCGCCACCGGATGACGTCATCAAAATATGCGTACCGGAAAGTATTGTTCTACAAAAAAAGCACTGCATGCAACACTGCATGCCGCACCAAACTTACTGACAACATAACAAACAAAGATATTAACAAAAATAAAAGAGTAAGAGCAGTAGATTAGTACAAGTTATTATTGATAAGCCCAATCAAAATATATCATAGCACAAATGAGCGTTTATATAGTTTATAATGGCGGTGGGGAGAGCAAATTCACAATGACAGGGGCGGAGCTTCACGGCGATAAACTTCAATACACTTTGACGGCAGTGCGGAATGGTTCTTCTGACAATTTTTTATTGTCGGCTCATTATTCACAACATCTCACTAGTAGAAATACCACAACTTTAGCCACAAAATGCCAAAATTGACATTTTACTGATATTTTCAGGAGTAGGAACGAAATCTGAAATGGCGTATTGTTTGTACGCTGGAGAAATGTTATTGTTAATGAACAATGACCGCTAAGAGACAAATGCTTCAATCACGCCAGACGTGTACGATTCATCGCACAGGCGCTGTTGCAGGTGCCCGTTGTCAGTGCAGACAATAAAGCTCTGACTACTGTAAGTTTCCCGCGAGGCCATCAAGCAGTCGCTATTATTCATGTTCTTCTCTATTCACTGCGCAATTCCCGACGACGTCAACACCTGTGCAGTGCGCTCGGCGCTGCTTTCGTTTCGCTCAATCTTCGCAACGACTCGACGCTTCGCATAGTAATTGCATTTTACGTGCGATCAACCGCAGGCGCGATCTCCGCACAGCACCGCACACTGAATGCATTAATATCATCAACGCGCTGATAGCTATAGCCAAGGACCTCGGTAGGAAGTAAACAATTAAGTAAGTTATTAACTACGGCATCTGTAGATTGACGTGCATCATTCAGCAATGACTCCTACGAGTACACATTCAGAGAGTTCACGTCATTTTATTATCATACTCGCAATGTGTTCGGTCGCATCTGCCTGCCCGCCAGCCTGTCCGTCTGTCTGTCTGTAATGCTCTAACTTTTGAAAACCTTGACCTAGAAAGTTCATTTTTGGTACGCATGTACATCTTCAGAATATCTAGGCGATTCTCGTATAACAAGGTCATCGGGTCAAGGTCAAGGTCAGGTCACACGAGCAAAAAAGCGTGTCTGTAACCTGCATGTGATGCATAATAATACAATAGCTTACAATGGTTTAGTTTCTGTTTTTCTCTGTGTCACCTGTTTGTGTGTTGTCGTTATGGCGAATAAAGATATTATTGTTATATATTTCTGGCACTCTTAATGCGGCGGTACAGTATTAACCGCTAGGTCGATAGCATTGTGCTATGTGTATAACGTGCATGGATGTAATGCGTTGCGCGGCATAAACGCGTAAACCGATGCGTTCTGCATAATACAGCATTGCAATGGTAAAGCGATCGCGTCACACGCGCAGGAAATGATGATATTTGACATGGCCAGCTGCAGAAGCAGTAAAGATGTTGAAATAACAGTCGACGCGTGTACAGAAGATAACAGACTGCATCGCACTGCGGCCGGGCGCCACGCCGTGCCGCGTGCGTACATCACATGCTCGTTATCCGTCAGACGCTGAATCTCGGCAATTTCACGATAAGTAACGGTGGCGGTCACCGCACGACACAGCGCGCCCGCTGGATGTAGAGATTACGGCTCTCTGCGCTGTTATTAGCGCTGCGCATTCATTCAGTCAGTTGCATCAACTGAAGTTTCTGATGTGCAAGTATCGCCTAGACTGCTTGGCTTGGCAGTCAATGAATCACAACGCCGGCAGTCCACACGAGTGTTCATAACTTCAGGCTTCAATACTGGTAAATTTTCGCGACGGATCGGAGTTGCTGAAAGGGAGGAGGAGGAGACTACTAATACTTTCTCCTCACACTATAGTCATAGATTTTCAGATAATATAACTTTCATCATTGTGGAAAGCCGGAGAATTTTATTTTACCCGGCGAGTTGGAATCTGCTAACTGTCGAAATTAGAATTAGAAGCATATAGTGAGTGATTGAAGTGAACAGTCAATTAAGTTCAAGACTAATGAGTAGTCCTAAATGTATAGAGAGTAACCGCTCAAATTACTGTCTAGTTTTTAATACTCAGTTTGGTACACATACAAGTCCGCGTATTCGTTGAAAATGCATGAAAACTGCCAACGAATATTAAAATGTAATATTCGTTGTCAGTTTTAATATTCATAAATGTTCGCGACTATTTTGACAATTCTGATATTCGTAATATGCCAGACAGTCTGTCTCTGAGGCCAAGGACTCACGCAGCATTTTTAAAGAAGGGGCTACCATCAACCATTACCATAACAGAACGTAAATAGTTATGGCTTCGTGAAATGTAGTACATGAACAATCACACTATGAATCAGCAAATACAATAAACAGAATCAGAGCGCAGTAGTGTTTTATCCGACGTCGGAGTGAAAGGTGGGGCAACGTAAGGTCTAGGGACCGCAAGTCTTCCAGTAAGATCCAGAAGGACTTTGGATCACAGAATCCTCCCAATAAAGCTTAAACGTTTACTTTCCGCGTATGAAAGTAACAAACTTTTACGGAAGGTAATAATAAAATACAAGATATTACAAATTATATACATGAAAGAAATGTGACGTATACAAAATATGAAAAATGTGAGCTACAATGTTTATGTTTATTTTTGCTTTATGACTATTGCTTCTCTGTTTGTCTGTCTTCACACTCTGTCTGTCTGTGTTTTTCTGTGCTTTGGGCCATGTTGCCTGCTTTAAATAAATGCATGAGCCCTATGCATGCATTTAGAGCAATTTTTAAAACCCTATCAGTGCACCCTCGTCTGTAGTTAAATATTGTGACTGGCATCATAAAAAGAGGTAGAACAATTTTTAAAGATTGCAAGTTTATCAATATTTGTTAACTGATTTACTTGTGCCGTATAAGACTACTAATAAATCTATATTGATGGCAACGCCAGTCATTTATACCGGGTCTCAAAAACAGTGTTAGTTATCTAACAGCTGCTGCGAGTAATAGGCCTATTTAGTTGCTTTGCAGCGGTTACCGTCGTTTTTAATCGAAATTCTGCATCACGAAATAAGTGCGTTTGGGTTGAGTTGATATCGGGGAGCTACAGCCTTTTCTTGACTGACTGCGACCACCATAATATCATTTTCATGACAGTTTCGCGTCGCAGCCGTTTGACGCTGAATGATGGATTAACAGCGGCTCGGTTTTCTCATCATTGTCATCATTCACATTGCTATATAACGTTGCCGTGGCAACGACGAGACGCTAACGCTGAGTGACAGCTGAAGCCGTCGACGGAGAAATACAGCGAGAAAACGAGGCTTTCATAACAACGTCGATTATTGCCAATAACGCTGTGTCCACTCTTGATTGGCGTCGCTGTAGACACTCTCCTCCAGCCTCCGTCAAGGTTACATGACACCGACAGCGACAACTACGCTGGATCTAATTGCGTACAGAAGTAGCGTCTTCGTTAGTTAACTGGCACGGCAGACTGGCGGTGGCAGAAGGTGGTGTCTCGAGCGGCTTTTGTCGAAGGCGGAGCTCGGCGAGGTCAGCGCCGTTTGCACGACCCCAGTGAGACGCCGGCGGGCTCGGCTTCGCGGCGCCGCTGGCGCTCACTGCAGCGGCGGGAATTGGGAGTCCGCTGGCTGAGCCACGGCCCTGGCTGAGCTCAGTTCACATCTCCGTCATCGTTATCCGGCGCATATCGCACGCACGTAGCGAGGTCGGCGGCCCCAGCGCCCGCAGCAGCGCGCCTCTTTATCGCCGAGCTGACGGTGCCCGGCCAGTGGCCGCGGCGGAACGGCTCATCGCACCTGCTGTTCGCAATAATAACAAGAAGACTCCGTCAATAATTGATTCCTGATGGACATCTACGCCAGAGCACGCGCCCCGCAGCATGTCTTTGTCATTCCTTGTACAAGCGATCATACAACTGCCATAATAATGCTGTAATCCCGATCCGACCTGTACTTATTAGGCTAATGTACGAAATACAACTATGTTTAGCCGTTTTACAACTACGTCGAGGCGATAACGATATGGTGACGATATGTCAATGTCAAATTTATATAGCGCATAAACGTAAAACCTCTAATATTGCGCTGTATGCGCAAGTACGAAGCGAACATAAACGTTTTCAACGTCTCTCTGCCGACAGCTGATGCTACGACACTAAACGCCAAGCTGCTAGTTAAACCGCTTATTTCTTTGCCTCAACAACATTATGCAAATGTAGCATAATGTCGAGTGCGACATTGAAATATATGCCCCGAAGTTAAAATATCAACAAAAAAGTTAAACCCGAGTGTCGATAGTTTTACTTTAGCTCCAGTTTGTCTTGGTATTTTACTGTGTTTCGTTGTCATAACAACCCGGCTCGAAGTAATCCTTTTACTATCTAGTTTTTAGCTTATTGACTGATTGATCGATTGATTTGTATTATAACAAATCGTAACTACGATAGGTATCCAGATCATCATCATTATCATCCTGCTGTTAATAAATGGTATAAAAAAATAATATACATCGTTGCTCTTAATAAAGGAAACGTACTTACATACTTATCATCATTCAGTGTGAGTCAATAAACGGATAAAATCGAAAACTTCCTGGAGTTTGCAAAAATCTCGGACGTTTAAGACTAGCGCAGCCCAAACTATAAGGTTGATATCAATGACGATTTAATTTAACAGATCGTACGAAATCAAACGCCACACGACAGGCTAAAACGTATTGACAACAGTTAACAGGCAAGAGAAGAAGTTATCTAGAAAAGGTGGGAATTGCCAATGCATTGCAACTTGAGGCCGCCCGAGCCACGCCAGCCCTTTACTGCTTTAATTACGACGCCATGCCACGTTTGAAGTCGCTAACCTATCCATCGCCGTATTATAGCGTTTTCCGCTGATACATTACTTTACGATGTGACCTTGTCCTTTGACCTTTGACCTTGAACATTTGCAGCGTATCGCCTATGACGTGATGAAACTCTGTACCAAATCTGAACGCAATCGAGCAATCCGCGGCCGAGTTATTGCAATTTCATTGTTTGGCCTTATGACCTTACACATTGCGTTCGTGTTGTCCTCGGCTCTGGGATAATTTTCACCAATTTTGACCTTCGACAACTTATCCGTGCCTGAATTATAGCATTTTTTATGCTGATACGTTATGTCACGCTGTGACCTTGACCTCTGACCTCTCGACTGTGAACTTTTACATCACTTCGAATGTCTTGTGTTTAAACTCAGTACAAAATTTGAGAGAAATCAAATAATCCACCTCTGAGTTATTGACGATATAGCACGTTTTCGCCGTGCAATTTTAGCGGTGGGCACGACTAACGAACGGTTCTCAGAGGTGCGTGGACCCAACTTCACCAAACTTGGCGAGGATATAGGACGTTTATTCCTACACAAGAAATTTGTTTCAGCGTTCGGATATCTTACTGCATTTCCAAACGCGAGCGGCTCAAAGTTGAGCGATGTCGAAACAGCGCCAAATTTCGCACTTTTTGACCCATGTGAAGATTAAGGGAGGGGTGGGGGAGATCTCTATACCGATTGTTGAAGCTTTACCTACGACCGAACCTCCGAAATACAATTGATGGTCATCCACTGCGCGACTGCTGAGTGCGGTGGATTGATAAAAAAGAAAGAAAAAAGTTCATGGGTAAAACTTAAGGCGGGCGGCCTAATAAGCATGCTTACAATCAGAAGCTGAATTTCTAATATAACAGAAATAGAGAGTAATGTTTGTTAGGAAAACGTAAAAATATCAGCAGAACTACCATAATAAAAAAATCTAAAACACAAAATTGGGTGGGAGCTGCATGTAAGCACAGTTTTGCTTTGTTTGTCCTGTCGTCTCTTGCTGTGTTATATGCGTTTTCATCTTGTGTCTTATGGCTAAGTACAATGATGATGAAAGACGGGCGACTAAAATCAATAGCCATATAAAGATTATTTTCTGTTTTATTTCTAATTAAATTGCCAGCAGTATCAACCCTTTCATTGAGATATCTGACTATCAAGTTCAACGACACATTCGTCCACTCATACATTTTACACGAGCAAAACCACCAACGTCACCAACTAAATTATATCGCGCTCGCAAAACACCAGCGTCCAAGCCAGATTGCTTCATCACCTGCTTTCACCACAACTTCCTCGCTATCGTGTCGACTCAATACATTATTTACACATGAATCGAGTCTGGCACGTCATAACGCATTTCATAATCGCGTCCATCGCCGCGGCGCTCACTAATAACCGAACCGACGCGCGCGGCCGCCGCCTCCGAAGCGATACATCGAATTAATTTATTGAATCGCAAATTAATATCGATTGACGGCATTGTGCGCTGGTACGGCGGTGGGTGCGCCTTCAGTTTCACGCACAATTGCGCCATTATCCCAAGGCGTGAAGCCGACACGTCGAACTGATCAGTCCGTCGATGGTATTGCGGCACGCCAACATCGGCCGACGGTCCTAGGTGTACTGTCTACCCCTAGACCGGTTGCTCAATCATCCCGTATCTATTTCAATCACAGCTGTGACAACCACAATCGCACAGATCGACAGTACGATCAATCGGATGATTACACGTCGAAATTCTTCGGCTGATATTTCTGTTACAGATTCGGAATTGATTGAGATTTTAGCACCACAGTTGATATAGGCGCATTCCACTCGTAGTGAGCTAAATATACGTTGACTAACACTGAATACGACCCGCGTTTTACCGCAAATGTTTTCTACATTTAGTAGCCGCCAGGAAGTTGAAGAAAATTTTGGTATTGCTATTTGGTATTGGTATTTTGGTCTGGTGTGCATTTTATCACATCTCGCAATTTTTCTTACGTCTAAAGTCAGTTTAGTATGTAATTTTTGAATTTTAGTTCGGTTTAACTTGGTCGTATATTTAATTTATGATAATTAGTATAGCCCAATTCGGTACTAGCATCCCTGTCGAAACATTTGCATTCAGTATGGCAAAAGACTCGCTAATCAAAATTTGTGGATGAATAACAAAGTTAGAGAAAATGAAAAATGCAATTTTTTTGCGTTTTCTTCCACAGCTGCAGAAAATCTGAATTTTTTGTTTCCAAAGGTAGTGTAGCAACGTGCCTAAGATGAGGTGGGTTTTGTAGCAAATTTCATACGCTTTTTTGACCTCCAGCAGTGCAAAAATTGTGAAAATCGGTTAAGATTTGACAAAGTTACACAGAGTTTAAAGATGGGAACTTTTTGAGACACAATGTATTAAATGTAACCTTCAGCTTTTGTATTGTTCCTCATGTTGTGACACGTTCTTGAGCCGGCAGTGGGCAAACGTATGTCACGGAAGGTAAAGTTAACCACAACTCTTCCAGTTACCTTGTCGGCAGCAAATTAGACTGCTTAACGACAGATGCACAATGGTGTGAACAACTTCGCCAAAGTTGTTATGCAGAGTTCTCAACCGCGAGTCGAACCGCGACAATTCAACTGAAGCGCTACCGTTACGTCACCGCATCAATTCTAACCACAGCCTGGTCCCGCAAGAACGATATGTCAGAAACAGCAGAAGCTCAGCTACCTCAGAGGTCGCGGGTCGACGGTCATTACGTCGTACAAGGTCATTCGAGGTCACCGACTGTGGTAACGATCGAAAGCCCGTATGCGACTTCATGATTAATACTAACTTACATCCTATCTCGCACCGTTTCCAAGTTATTACAGATTATTGGTCAAATCTGCGCTTTCGACAGGGGGTACCACTCTTTAACATACTTGTTCGGGATGAACCCCTAAACTCACGAAGACGAAATTTGGCCTCAAGAAACTGTGGACATCGCTCTATCGTACGGTGCAAAACGCGTTTCGATATCTTGAACCGTTTAGGCGTGAATCATGACTCTGACAGACAGACGGACGGGCGGACGGACCGGACAGGTCGCCATTAGCAATGGCGCGGTCAAACGACCCGCGCTAAAAACGGCTTCGTTCTGATAATGTCTGTTCCTGGCAGGCCGACATGCCGTGTGCAAAAACACCGAGTGAGTCAGTCATTGCTCAGTATGTGGCTGCTGTTTCGTGATGCTGAAGCTGGCGACCACAACATCCAGTGATAAACTGCAGACGTTAGCGACAAGACTGGGATTCCAGTGGCCGGTCGGTTAATCCGGCGATTAATGGCGCAGAAATCCACTGCGCTGGCTGATGCTGTCGTATAAAACTCGGGCGCACAGAGCGCTGAGTGGACGTAGATATACATTGGTGAGTCGTCTGGAATGTTGACAGACGCCGTTTGATATGCGCAGTGCGCGGTGCTTTGACGTCGCACAGTCACTCATCAAATACGCCGAGAGTCCACATCCGACGTCGTTAAAGATTAAAACTGGCTGGCCTGAATTCGAAATATACAGACCTGGTGAATATTCACAACAGACATTCAATGTATAAAACTGTGTTTTTGTCGAATGTTTCAAAACCACTGGCCACAGATGGACATGAATATGCAGTACACGAAGACATCATCATCATCATCGTCGTCATTAAACTTGACTTCATAGAATAGATTTATACATTCATCTTTATTCACCATAGCGGTGGCAAGAAAACATAATAACAGTACAGTGCTTAGTGCTCTCGATAGAAACGGATGAACTAATTGTTTACTTCAATTGATTTAAATTTCAATAAATGCGTACGTTTTAATTTGTAATATAGTCTTTCTTTTTAAATAGGTAAAATTCAAATGCAAACAGTGAACGTCTGTAGAACAGGCAATGGACATGAACAGCGACCGAATTTGACTCGGCTTAGCTCCAACAATAAAATCCTAACTTTAACAATGTTTAACCCTAACTAAAAATCTAACCCTACTACTCCAACATAATTCTCTGAGGAAAAAGAGTGTTGGTCCGATCACAGCGAAAGCTCATTTCATTATGTTAAGATTTCGTTCTGACAGGGCTGTTTCTGAATAACACGCCTTAACCGGTGTGTAATGCCGCGCGTTTCATTATGTTAGGATTTCGTTCTGACAGGGCTGTTTCTGAATAACACGCCTTAACCGGTGTGTAATGTTGGTCCGATCACAGCGAAAGCTCATTTCATTATTTTAGGATTTCGTTCTGACAGGGCTGTTTCTGAATAACACGCCTTAACCGGTGTGTAATGCCGCGCGTTTCAAGTGGACGCGTTTCAAGTGGTCGTAATCGTGGCGTCGAAAGTCCATTTAAGTAAGAATCGATGGAAAGAATTCGTGGCCAGCAAGCTATTACGCTAGCCAAAATTGCCGATTATTTCCACGATTCTGAGGCCGGGTTTAACTGTTATCGAACGATAGAGGCACCTGCAGCTTCTTGTGGCTTACTCGCTGCCCCGTTCTCTCTCGTAATCCTCTATCCGGTCATTGATCTTTGCTCTTCTGAAGGCCGTCTTTTCACTCGCCGCGGGTTCACTTATTTCTCCCAGGACGATAATTAGCCGCGAATTTACGGGGCGTGTGTCGCGCCGGCGGCGGCGGCGGCGGCGGGTCCGAAATGCGGAATGGCGAGGAAGAAACGCGGGACGTTGACGGGGAAAGGAAAGGGTCATTTGGGGATGCAGTAGGCGGGTGGGAGGAGGAAGGTAATCGGCGTCGACGCTCATATCGCACCGATGCAGGCTCGGCGTCAACGTCGCGGAGAAGGATGAAGTCTGAAAGCCCGACGCTCGTAATTATTCGGCCTCAAAAGGCGCCGACAGTCGAGAATGGCGTCGGGGAGAGGTGGTCGCCGGCGGCGGGCGGTAGACTGACGCCACAAAGCCGACGCTGTTGACGCTGATTGCGCCTAATCTCGGCTCATTTTCTCCGCGCTGCCGGCCGCGACGCCAGTCGATTCTCGTTGCGTCATTCGTTCTCGCTCGTTCGGCGTCCGCGGCCGCGCAATCTTGCGGTCGTGACGGGAGAACGCCGCTAATACGTCGGCTTAGCTCGTCGCTCACGGCCAAGGTGAGACAAGCACGCACAACTACCGACTAAGCGAGCTATATACTGCGACGACTCGCAGAAAAATCACGCGCAGCTGCGTTTGTCTTACTAGGTTCATCGTCTTAATTAAACGTCGAGCAAAAGAGATACGTGTTGAGTAGCAGCATAGTCTGCGAGGTATGCTCTATTTGTGGTTAAGTTTTTTTTCTTTCTAGTTTGTATTATGTGCTATCGTTTTTTCGGTGAATAAAGATGTGTGTAAACCACACACTACTGCGTACAGGCGTACGAAGCGGGAACCAGTGACTTGTTACTTACTTTTTTCTAGCATATCTCTGGCGGGAACACACTTCGTTAATGGAATGTCGTTATGCTGACATTCATCATCATCAACACCATCATTATCATCATCATCGTAATGTGTTGTAATGAGCCGATAACGAAGAAAATGAGAACAGTGATGCATTATACGGTCAATATTAGAACGGTATTAAACAAGTGAGATCTAAAACATTACTTCTAACACAACTGTGTTAGAAGTAATGTTTTAGATTTCTTAGATCCAACTGGATGAAATTATTTGAGAATAAACAAGTGAGCCTCGACGCCACACCGTCAAAATGCATGACTCCGCCATTACAGCATTCACTCTGAGTACCTCTGACCTCTGACCTCGAAAAGCTTTTCAGCAATGCCCATTCACAGGATGAATATTGGTGCCAAGTTTCGTTACAATCCGTCCAATGTGTACAGAGAAATCGTGACATGAGAAGTACGACAATGGACGCCTTGGCCGAAAACAGATTGCCTTCGCCGCGAATTCTTCGATGAAAGAGCAAAAACGAGTAATAAAATGTCATTTAAAAACTCTATAAAAAGCTTAAAATAAGTTTGAAAGAAGCATCTCTTAGTTCATGTGGCAATTGATATTCCAAGCGGCATATCCGGCATACGAACAGGTGCTATCGTCGCGAATATACCGGGTGGTCCAAAAAAAGCTAGGCCAGTGCATATTTTTGCTTGTATCTTTTAAATGCTTTAACCAAATGTAATAATTTTTGGCAAACTTAAGCAGCACTTTATGTTGAATACTGCTGTGAAGAATTTTTATACTGATATTCACTAGGGAGCGCGACTAGAATGAAACAACTGCCCCCTATTCCTTACAAGTTCATTTATCCAACCACTTTGATTTACTTACGGTAGTGGTTTTTATAAAAGTTTGCTGAAAATAAATGTCTCGTTTGGTTTGTATTTATCTATGAACAAAGTTGTATTTTAATGTTATTGAAATACCGTTTGCAATGAAATAGCTCGCTGTTATAACAGGAAAATCACTAAAGAAGAAAATGTTGTCATGAAAACACTGCGACTTGAAAAGTTATGTAGCTCACGGCGTCCGATGAAGGAATTCCCACAGAAGGAATGGTCCAGTATCAGCCTTGACCCACTCATCCAAAAACTGATGCTTATGGTACGACTGACAGTTATCCTGGTAGCTGTCATCCCAAATACGCCAGAACGACTGACAACATCGCCGTTCGTGCGGGACTTGATCTGCAGTCAGAACGACAAAGTTACGCATCCTGATCTATGTGGCACTCCCTATCGTACTACACTTTAATTACGTAAAGTTTACTGTAGAGTATTTGCTATAAACTGCTGCGTATGTATGCCAGAAATTGTCAGATTTGGTTAAGGCGTTTCAAAGATAAAAGCAGAAATGTGCCCTGGCCTCGCTTTTTTGGACCATGCTGTAGTCTACGCACTAGCAGTCTTGATATCGCATAGTTAGATTTAGTAAAGACACAACATAAACATAACTATTATTTATGCCAGTTATGGTAATTCTTGCGATAAAATGGTTATAAATAAAAAGTTGTTTGAACTGCCAAAATGACTTATAAACTGTAATATACTGATAGAGTAGTGACCATGAAATTAAATGACCTTTACGCACTTCGTCGGTCCGCCCACGATTAAGCCTACGACGTTTAACAACTCTGTATTGCATAAGAACTGCGTTTTCGTCATTTGCTTAAAATGAAAACTGAAACGTGAATTAAGAAAGAGGAATATCCACAAGCAAACAGCACGTGTCCATAGATCACGTCCGGTCACACAAAATGTCTACAGCTGCGTGTCGTCGGCGTCTCTGGTAGCTTCTTTCGCATCGATACTGCAGTCGCCGCCGCAAATATCTGATCCAATTCGTTATTCGCGCCGTCTCGCGGGAGACATACGTCACGTGACCGAACGTCACGTGACCGCGCGCGACGATGTCGATAGAAGGAGACATCAGACATCACATCATCTGATGTCCCCGAGCGAGCGAGCGAGCGAGCGCGCGAGTCGCTAGCCGGCGGCCGGCATAAAGCGCAACGGCAGCCGCCGCAGCCGCCGCGGTTTAATTTAATCCTTTCATTACACGGCCGACGGCCACGACGAGATAGCGGCGCTGAGTGCGGCAAGCAACTCATCAGGCACGCTTTGCGTCTTCACTGTTCAGTATACAATATACGCCTTGCTTAATTGACTTTACAGACATAAGCAGTTTGGTGGCGAAGACCTTGCGGCAACGGCGGTGGTAGGTTCAGACAAGTAGCGGACAAAGCGATGCGATCGATCGGCCAATTATTATCTACAGTTATAAATATCTACCGCTATTTATGTGATCACAGTTTAGTATGTAGTATTGTAGTAGTATGGTGTCTGCGGATGGTAGCAGCCGATCGGCGGACTCACAACCCAAATCAGTTGGTTTGGTCTGAGGGTTGGCGGCCACCCGGCGCTCAGTCTGCATTCATCAAATGAACCGGGTGAACTCTCGCAATGACTATGTCATGATGACAGCACCATAAACACTGTCATATTTAATATTATTATTATTATTATTATTATGTCAAGGGGGTGATCACCCCTCTGCCCGCCCCTCCCCTCCGGAGATCCGACCCTGACGCCATCGCGGATCGCTGGAGCTGAAAGCGACGTCACATCACGGACCAACGGTGGACGCTGCCGGTTGATAGAGTAACGGCGACGGCAGCTTCACAATCACAACACTCACCTGTATCGAAAATCGTGTATATGTCGCTGAGAAATAAACAAAGTTTACACAAGCACATGTTGCAAAATACACATATGACAGGCCGGTTGTGGGATTCGGATATTTGAGGAAGTGTGTGGGTTCATGCAGGTGAGGCACCGGTAGGGCTTTTGTAAGACTCATCCCCGGACGCCCGGCTTCTTGCTGGCTGCTGAGAAGAAACCCCTGGCTAAAGGCGGGAATAATTCTGCTGTACCGCATCTATTACAGACTAATCTGCTGCAACCTCTTGATCAAATGCCTCCGGATGAAAATCCACGCGGACAAAATGCTACGAAACAAAATGCAACTCGAAAAGAAATGACACTGGACAAGGTGTCACCCGGTAAATAATATCATCCTCTCAAGCTAACAACATTGTGCCACGTGATTGTGATGTACTTGGAGCACTACAGTGTGAGTCAAAAACGTAGCCCCCTAAAACTTTTTGCAATATTTTCACTTAGGCTAAGTATATTTCCGTGAAACTTTGCCAATTTGTTGCCAGTATATATCCACACACGTCTACCAATTTGGGTTGATTTATATTAATATTTAATAAAATGGCGTTATTTTTTCTAGGAGTACTTATCGTTTTTACCGTTTCAAGTTTCGAGTTTCAACAAGTCAGATTGATCATCTTTATTCACCAAAAAGGTAGAAACACATATGAAGAGAAAAAATACAGTAATTACAAAATAACCTTAACTATAGGGAATAGAGAACATATCAAACATACATTAGGCACTAG
>Ga0049105_1000485_pt1 | contig 13926 bp, 12 predicted proteins | sample WorMetvaBAHAMAS1_FD_61260 | JGI IMG/M metagenome (GOLD analysis project Ga0049105, IMG submission 61260) | Worm MetaG Olavius vacuus BAHAMAS.1 | ecosystem: Host-associated > Annelida > Digestive system > Unclassified | place: Germany: Marburg | collected 2013-04-09
TGCACCAACGCGGTCACTTTGATCCAAAATTTCAGGTACAAGGGGTCACCCCCACCAATAATTTTTGCACAGTTAGTTAGGCCAATGAATGCCTTACAACTTTGCTGCTGACAGTTTTCAGACAAAGAAACTTTGTAGCAGACTTTCTTCAAATGAATGCGATTTTGTAACGAAAATCGGCCATTTTGCGTTTTTGAGGCCCCCTTTGGGGAACTTAAGGGCAACATACGACAATCATCTTAGGCTCATTGGAAAGCTCGTAGTGGACTTCCTATTAGCGTTAATTGAACTTTTTTCGCTAGGTGTTACGGCTGAGGAGCTACGAGCGATTATTGGTTGAAAATCGGCAATTTCGCTCAAATGGGGGTCGGTTGACCCAAAATTTCAGGTAGAAGGTGTCGCCCCCCACCAACCATTCTTCTTCTCAGTAAACTAGGATAAATGTTCTTTCGTATGGTATAAAAATCTGGACTGATCTTTCTACCGTTTTGTCAGGGATCACGCGTGTGACGGACGGACAGACAGACAGACGGACGGACAGACAGAATTCTCATCACAATACCGCGTCTGCATTACATGCAGCGCGGTAAAAACATTAATTTTGCAGTATATTATTTACTGTCAAATGAGATGATGATTCCTGTTTGATGCGCACGGCTGTACTAAAGGTTGGGTAATGATAACGGCAGTTAGAAATGTGGATCTTGTTTCAGACTCTTCTGCCGACGTCGTGGTCACAGATGGTTCTTCAGATGGAGACAAATTTTGGTCTTGCACTTACTGAGAAGGCAGAGTTATACTTGAATGCCTTTGTTCCATCTATGACGCCCATTTCACTGCAGATATTTGGCAAAAAGGTATTACCGTGCTACAACATTGTGAGAAGTTTGTCAAAAGTTCATTAAATTGTTCTGCATTATCTTATGGCCGTTTGCCACTTTTATTAAAAATAGCTGTTTATTCGTAGAAATTTATGTCATTGGTTACAAAAACTGTGTGGTTAAAGATTTTTGGGTTAGGAGGACAGATCTGTGGACAGCAGAAGATGTTTAAAAGTGGGTCAGTCTTTTTCCTCTTTCTCCCGTTTCCTGCAAAATGTGCTCTGCATGCCACAAAGTGACGTCCTGTGGCTGGTCTGTGGTGATATGAGCCTCGCAGTTAGAGTTGAGGCAAACCCCAGCTGCCAAACCATTCCAATGGCTGTATATAGGGAACAAATTTGCATGCCTGAATGCACTTAACTACGATTTATTGCTTTTGTCCAAACAAACTCGACTGTCAAGTTTAATTTATGCATAGAAGAAGTGGGTCAAACAACATGCCTTGAACCCCACTGGAAATGGGGAGAGTCAGTTGATTATGTGTATGCAGTCCGTGGGTAGATTTGTGTATGTATGTGTAGTCAGCACTTCTAGTCAGTGGCTGGGATACAGTTGCTCTTGTCGATCTGCACGACGGTCGTGTAATTGGCGAGCATTCATTGCCGTGTCAACCAGTTGGCAAACCAGTCACTGGCGACTTCAACAGAGATGGCTGGACGGACTTTATTCTTCTCTGCCCAGAAGGGTGAGTGATGCTGCTGCTGGTTGCTGAATATGTTTTCTTTTATGCTTTCTTCTACATTTTCTGTTTCAGTTTATTTTGCCTCTTATCACAGTATTGTATTCCGCCTTGTGTTAATGGACACATGTTGACTGGTTCATTGTCAGTTTTAGCCACATTTAGGGCGGGTTGCAAGAACGTTAATTTAAAGCTAAATAACACTTAACTGCCTTTTAGGTGCTACGTAAGCAAAAGAAATCGCTGCCCGAAACGTTTAGCGATACTTACGGTTAAATGGCCAGTTTGTGTCACTTGTATTTAAGTGCTAGTTAACAGCTGAGATATTACTGTAATTATTCGCATGCGAAATAGTGCAGGAGAGTTATCAATATTGTCAGTCAAACGGAACGTTTTGCAGTTAAAATTAGGTCGTTTTGTTTTGATGCTAATTGTACGCAAAGTACTTAGCCAGTATCACGTCATCAACAGCCAGTAAATAGGGTTGCATGGAATAACCACACTTAAGTTCCACTTACAGTTTCATGCAACAAAATTAAATGGGATGTAAAGAGCTACTTAAAGATAAATGGTACTTAGTCGAGTGGTGATAAAGTGACGTTCAGCAACAGCTGAAGAAGTAAGTTTAGTAAGTAAGTAAATGTTGATTTGTACAGTTCCATTATGTAAACACCTCTTGTACCTTTACTGTCATCCTATTGTTACTTGTCTGTCTGTTTTGTAATGTGTAAAGTAATACCTTGACTGATTGATTTTTTAAAATAAATTTTTGCTCACTTTTTGTTCCTTGTTTATCAAATAACTGGCGTTTTTTCTTTCACTTTGTTCTATCTAATTTAGTTTAAGTGTAACTAAAAATATCAGCAATTGGATTTTTATGCTTTTAAGCAGTATACTGTTAAACTGTTAAAAATTTATGTGATTTAACGATGAAAGCATTTAGTAATTGAAACTAACTGATGAATTAGCATTTAATTGGTAATTTTTCCTTATTGTGTCTGTCCAATATCTGTTCAGCCCAGTGAACATCTGCATGTACCGTAAAAAATAGACAGTGGTTCCCAAAGTTTCATTGGAAACGAGTTCAGATCATTATTGTATTAAACGGTTACAGCTTTCCAGTCGATAACATTTCTGTAACCCATGAAAGTGATAGGTAATGCCTGTGTGTTTCAGATTTGTTGGCTTTCAACTTCGTCGGGGTTCAGCTCTAATGTACACAGCCATCGTGAGTGTAACGGTGGTGCTGGTCGTGTTGTTGTTGGTCTGGTGTTGCTTACAGCCGGACACCGATGACGATTCTGTCCACCAAAACTTGTCTTAGCCACCGTCTTTGTAGGAGTTGCTTTCTCTGTCGTTGTTTTGTGATTTGAACGCTGTGCTGTAAGTATGCATGTGCACGAGTAAATGCAGGAATGTGAGAATATGTGTGATTTTCTTGTAAACATGTTCCTTGTTGATCTCATAATCAGTAGCAGTTTCAGGACGAGTTAACTGGTGGACAGTCACGGTGATGTTCTTCAAGACAGATTGTTATTAACCCCCTCCCTGGTAAGGCCTTGTTTTGTTAGTGCCCATAGCCACAGTTGGGGGTTAAAGCCCAAGCACTTTTCCCTACAGAACTGCCACTACACACAAGAGTATGTGAGGCATATTGTCAACTCGTGTGTTCAGATTTTGCTTAAAAACCTTCGTGTTCAATAGGGCTTATAGTCACTAGACATTTACATTATCAGCATCATCATCATTGTCGTCATCATAATTATCATTATTTTCATTATTATTGTTCGCTTGTTATGCGCCATTGGTCTGCTTTAGGAGGCGCAATAGAAATAACTGTTTTGTATTGTACTGTATTTGTTTTGAGTTAATATATTATGCTATGTGCCATTCCAGTCGATGTTGGTTACTTGATGTCGATTTCAAGGCTTATAGCTAAGGCTGTAAATTTTCGCAGGCATCATTGGACTCGCAAAATTAACGAATTTGAGCTACCTCTGCGAATTTAAATGTTTTACCATGACAATTTGACAATTTCGTTCTAACATTCATCAGTCATCAGAAATTCATCATGCAATTCATCAGATGTCATCAATGATGTACTGGTGAACACTCATTAAATTTAAATTAAAATGTCAGTGTTCATTAACTAAGTGATTTGATGTGATGTTGTTACGCTGTTGCTAAGTGGCGAATAGTTGTTGTTCATTTTTAACCCTAAAATCTGAATATAATGCTTTTTTCTAATATGCTACTATTCAAACCACACATTTTACAATTTTTGCCACGATTCAGCCACATATTTTTCACTTTTTGGCTGTGAAAAATTTACAGCCTTACTTATAGCTATCTATATCACTTGTGTAGTAGTCCTGTGTGGTTAAATCCTCGTGACGTTTCAAGTATAGCGTGCATAAGTGGGTATGGTATAGTGAAATGATCTCTTTGGATAATGAATGTTTTGGTAATGATCTGGGTTGTGTTGAATTGATGTTGTATTTTACCCGCGGGGCTGTAGCTACAGAAATAAACCCAAAGTGCTTCAGCTTCTGGGGGACTTGGTCCCTCAGACCCCCTTTGCCTCCTCTATCTTCTCGCTCTGCCTACGGCCCTACTTACCCGTCCCATTTTTCAACAGATAAAATACAGTTTACTACGTCTTGGAAAAAAGCTGTGTTGTTGTGTCTGATTTCGGAAATGTATTTTTAGAAAACCCTTAAAAACTTGCTGTGGTTTGCAGTCTAAGAATCTTAATTTTTGCATTTCGCGCTTTTTTATTTTACAAAAAAAACGTTTAAATTTCCTCATTTCACATAGGCTTATTGTGGCCATGTCAGAATAACAAAAAATGTACAGATGCACAACGATTTAATGTCACTCGTCTGAATCTCGACTACAAATGGCAACACTATGTCGTTAGAATATTACGGCATCCGTGTGTCGCTGGCGTGTCAAGTTGTCAATCAACGTGAGCTGACGTGTCGGTCTTTTTGAGCGCCATCGTTGTCTGTAACATACATATTAATTAGACATAACGGTGCCTTAAACATGCGCCGTCACCGCGTGGTTCCCAAAGCTTGTTGAAAGTTACTAAATGTTCTGGATTTTCTTTTCACTTTTTAAGGTCTGAAAAGCTCGTGAAAAGAATCAACCAAGCTGAACTTTATTTAAAATCAACGTGACAAAGGGCGGTTAGCGCCACTTACATGCCACACAGTCACCAGAAACACACATATAAAAGTACTACACACACAACTTCACATTGATCACTAATTTGCAACCGTCATTTTCTCTCTCAGTTCGCGACAAACTGACAAGTTTTTTTGACATTTATTGGCAACAGAAAGTCAATGCTCAGTGGCGTCAGTGGGGAGGGGGAGCGGACCGCCCCGGCCGGTGACTAGGGGGTGACACCCTAATGAAAGTCTAATTTTTTGCGGCCGAATTTACCAGAACACTGGACAAACGATCATCTGGAAAGGCGGAGAGAGTGCAAGTCAAGTGACGGATGACTAAAAAAGGTCATTAGTTTTGAGGACGACGACTAGAAAAGATCATCACTTTTTGAGGTAAGAAAAAGAGTGACATCGTCAGTTACCGCACCGGGTGACACCAACCTTAGTGACGCCATTGTCAATGAGCGAGTAAAGTTCAATTTCGGGAGGTTTGTTTAAACTTTTGAACGGTAGTGCTGCACTCAGTTTGTGTATAGTTTTTTTGACACTGCATTACAATTTTTAGTGGTGTTAATTTCCTTAACCGCGATTAATGAATTTACAAGACACTATACACGTTATTGTCTGCAAAGGAGACCGAACGATCGCTTAAGGCCTACTAAACTAAAACTCGCACTTCAGCTCATAGGTGCTTTGTGGTCAAAGGTGCATATTCTTGGGATCCGGATATTCCCTTCTGGACGTTCTCTGCCGGACGTTCCCATTAAATGTAGAAAAAAACTCGCTAATGTTGTCGATTTGGGGTTATGCTTGGTAAATTTTTTTACATTTAAGTAGACACCATTCAGCAATATCCTGTTCTCTGAGAAAAGTCAATCAGTCCATTCAGTCGGTGGTTTTAACTCTAAAGAACCGATGAGATATTGCTCTGATCAAAGGTGTCTTAGGATCAACGTGACCAACTCTTTTTTTGTTCACAGTGTTAAACAAGTGTTTCCGATCGAAAACAAATGTAGGCAGCCCTAAGCGTAGCCTATACATTTCACGAAATGTCGGCCTCTCGTAACGCGCACTACGTACTCTGCTGCTACTGCAACTAACTGAACTAACCAGCAATTTCTGCAAGAGCGGATGACGTCTGTATGGATTCCACTGAGAGTTGAAACGTGGATCTGTGTAAATGTAACGATCGAGACTGGAAAGCTGCCGCAGTCGATCATCGCGCTGCTGTTGCTGCTGCTGCTGCAGTTGCTGCCCGCGACGGTAATAGTCACGCTGTGATGGAGTTCGAAATGACTTCACGTCGCCACTGTCGTAGTCCGTACCTCGACTGGTCACGACATTACGTTGATTACCGGTGTCATCGGCGGACTTCGCCGCCACTGTTCCGCGCTTTCCATTGCCTGAACAAAAGACAGTTTACCTTGCCACCTAACCCACCTTAGCGTTTTGTTCGTTCTGACTGACTGACTGAATGAATGTCTTTATTATGACATCAGATAAACCGCAGATGAAATCACAGTTGATGTGTACATAAATGTTATAGTCTGCACAGCAAAAAGTACAGTTTGCAATACACAATGTATATTATTGAGTTAGCATGAATTTTTGTACAATAGCCTCGTAATGAAGTTACAGTAACTCAGGTGTCCTTGGTGTTCATGCAGTTGTCTGTCATGCGTGCGACGTCTGAGGTTATAGTTCGTTTAGTCAAGTTGATTGTATACTATTTTTGTACCATTGTTGCATGGACGCTGCTTATTGCCTGTTGTTAAGTAACAAGCGAAATATGAATGTTTGTTACTCGGTTCTTGGTTCATCCCGTGTCGCAGATACATTGAGCCGCACGTCGACGTTAGTCTTCTCTGTTACCAAAGCGCTCTCGTTCTTCCTCCCAGACATGCCAGTTTCATTTAAAGCTTGTGTTACGGTGTCAATCCAGTTGTTTCTCAGTCTTCCCGTCCTTGGCTTCGTAGTCTTCGCTTCCCAACGTACGTCCTGTCACTTTCAGCTGTCTACCATCGTCCACCCGCAAGACATGTCCGAACCATCTCCGTCTTCTTACCTGGATAATAAGTTCTGCAGTGCTGTCTTCTCACTGACTTCCTCATTTCGGACTCTTTCCCATTCCAAGAGATACACAGTCGTCGCTGAAATTTGTGGCGTGCTGCTTCCAATTTTTTTGTGCCAGACACGGGCCACAGATCCGCGCTGTAGAGCATTATTGACATAATCACAGCGATCGTACAGTCTCGCATGATATTTTTATTCAAGGTAGTAATAGCGCTTGCATCCTTAACGAGACATTACTACTGGTTTATGAATTAAGAACTTACGTGACAACAAATACGACAGCGGCTTTTTAGTGCAAAGAATGAGTGCATTAACGAGCGGCATCCCTCGTCAAAGGCGATAATTTGACCAATACTGCGCGATAACTGGAAAGCGGGGCGAGATGGAATGTAAATTAGTATTATTTACTAATAGGAAGTTGCATACGGGATTTCGATTGGTACTAACCTCAGTGACCTTGAATGACCCTGAACGGCGTAACGATCGCCGACGCGCGCTATCTCTGCGGTAGCTGAGCTTCTTGTATGAATCAGAATGTGGCTCAGGATGCCACACAGCGGCTTACGGTCTATAGGGCCTACTAGTATCGTACATTCTGTCTATTCGTTCAGTTCATTCATTCATGGCTTTTACCGTTAAGTAAAAGTATTTCCGCTCGTGTGTGCCGCCTACTATTTTACTTCGTGTCACGCACATGGGGCACTTTGCGTGCGCAGTGCTAGCGTTCGACGATAGCATTAAACACGATGGCGGATTATCCATTGCGCACATAGCGCGGTTCATAGTGATAGACCACAAAAATATAACTCTCAAGTAAATTCATAGTGTCAATAAGACAGGTTGCTTTAGCCGTTGGTCTCAAACTGCACTGAAGAAATTCAATTTCAATTCATTTAACAGCCGGTCACTGTTATCTGCAAAGTTCAAACTGCTTGTTGACCACCGGACCCCATGACTCAATAATCAGTGCGCTCCACTCACAAGCGAAGCCACGTGGTTTAAAGTGGAGCATGACAGTCGAAGTACCGGTAAGTTTTGCATATAAAAAGAAGAAACGTTTCACTGCCCTTACCACCATCAGAATCCTTGGTGTAACTATTACCAAGATCCTCTCAGTTTCAGAGCACAACCAGTGTTCCTGCTCACAGACACTCCACGCGTTGCGGATACTATGCGCGCATGGCATGAGCACCTCCGTGCTACAAGAAGTCTACAGAGCTATTGTTATAGGGAAATTATGTTACGCCTCTAGCGCCTGGTGGGGCTTCACCTCGGCAGACGACTGATAACACCTGGATGGTTTTATTCGGCGTAGTGTCCGACAAGGTTACTGTGCCTTAGATTCAGACATTGTCGGCATAATACGTGTAGATCAAGCAGACGAGAAGCTGTTCTACAGTGTGTCTCAAAAACATCCCAGACATTTTTAGCTGTAACTCGAGAAAGCATTGTCGGATTTTTATAATGTTTAGAACTAGTGCTTCTGCACTACCTGAGATAATGCAGTGATTAAGAATAAATAGCATCACTTCATTCAAATGCACGTGGTGTGCATGATAAGCTGTCGATGGCCCTGTGAATTTCCTATAGTGTCACAATCCCTCCAGGTTGCGAAGCGGAATAGCGCTGTCTGAATTCCAGAGCTTGGGCATGTATGATCTCGTGTAAAGTGCGATTTGTTTCTTTAATTTTGCATTGCACTCGTTTAAAGCGATTTTTATGTCCGTAGGCTTAAACCAAGAAAAGAAGATGCTGGTCCGACGACAACGACGACTGCACGAAACTCTTTCTCTCTGTAGCTGAATGCACTGGAGTACACACGACAGACAAAAGTGGAGTCGCAGACGCTGTCCCTGGCCTTCGACCTTCAGTAATGAGGATGAACTGAGTCTATAGAGATCACTGCAGTCCTGTCCATTACGGACAAAGCACTTGACAACAGGTTGAACTGTACGCTAAAAATGACGTTGTTATAGGTTAACCCAGACCTTTCTTAAAACCAAACAGGAGTCTATAAAAGATCAATAGTTTTGAGAAGCCGATCAAGTGACTATTCTGAGACAAAAACCTCTGACGTGTAAGAAGTTGTCTACCACCCGCGAATCGGCGTGGTATGAAGGTCATCGGGTCAACGGTCAAGGTCAAGATCACAGGCGTGAAATGTGATCCCACCTCCCGCATGCTTAAGTGAGAGCATGACTGCAACTGCAGTGACGGCAAGTCCATTTTAGTCATTCAGGGTATGACGCTACCTGCCTGCTGGCCAGGCCTCACGGGGGCGCTGCGCTGCAGGCCGACGCCTGCCTTTACGGCTGCGCGTGTGGACACTTAATATTGCTCTTCCGCAGCCGGTCGGCCGGGTGTGTGGACTTACCATTTTCCGATCCGCAGACAGACCGTGTAATGACAGAGCGTGTCTGTGTATCGCGTTCTCGGTGGTCTGTCTGCGATTGAGAGGCAAATCTTGTTATACTAAATTTTTATATTTAAAATGCATAGCACTTCCAGACATAAAATGCGCAAAATATTGGACAAGGACACCCTCCCAAACCTCACCCCTCACGTCCTTTGCGCAGTGATAATTTTTTTTCTTAAAAATGCCCGGATAGACTGCATCCTTTCCTGAGACAGCTGGAACACTTGACAGTAAACATAATAATGAGAAACCATGCAGAAAAATGTGTTCTATGCCCCCATTGCCCATTATGTAAGTGATGCGATTCTTTTAAACAGTAACAGTAATAAAATGCACTTCCCCTATAATAATGACGACAGCACATTGCATTGTTCTAAGCGCTCCTAGTTACAGGCGAAACGGAATTTTAAAAAGGTGGAATGCTGCAGGTTATACAATTTTAGCTGAATAAAGCGAGAAATGGGGACTAAATACGAAGAAAAAAGGGCAGTGGTCAGGGTTGCCAGATTGGGCAAAAAGCGCCATTTGGGCTGTTTTTGGCCGTGGTCGGCGCGGTGTCCGGACAAACGTTCCCCCGGACAAAGGCTCCCCGGACAGGTGCCCCCTAGGATAAGTGCCCTCCCCCAAATGACTGGCTCTTTCACACATTTGTGCACTGATATCTCTGTCATAAACTGTTGTGACATGATATCATTGGCGAAAATGATAGATGATGCTTTCTAGGCATACTCGATGTGCAATCTTATAATTAATTTTATAATTATATTAACGCACACGACTGTAATTAGTCTGTGAATATAATAGCAGCGTGCAACGTGACGACATATATACTCGCCAAGAGTCGTGACTACCACAACAATTTAATAGGTTATTAGAAGTGAAACTACAGTGTCGTCCGATCATGTACAGATAGATTTCACGTACAGGATGGGCCAGAAATGGACTGTAAGACTTATTTGAAATTTTGTCACTCATGATGACATAAAAAACCGTCGCATATATCAATAAGCTTATGATCTTTATCTGGAGTATAAGTAGACTGATATTTTGAATGTCGTCACATTTGAATATTCTCAGAACAAGTTTAGAGAAACTTACTATACTAAATAAAAATTCATTTAAGTTTGACGTTGAATACTTTTCCGTCGGAATTTATAATCAATGCTGCTGTAGGTTGTGACGAATTCAGCATATCTACCGTGTGCTACGTACACCACGCCCGATCTTTTTGTCAGTTCATTTGGTCCGGCACCACCCCTTTCATCGTGTGTTGACTGTTGACTCATTTGACCAACGTCTCGGATCTCATGACGATACAAAGCTTCCGACATCGTGAAATCAATCGGAACCTGAGGTTCGGACCACTCGGTGCAGCATTTTTTTCGGTTCGTTAAACTGCGGTAGGCCTACGTAGGAGCACAAGTAAGCGCTAAGCGGACGTGATACGTGAAATCGCTATCTCCAGTTGTTTCACCAAACTTGTGCAAAGAATATTTAAAGGTGGTAAAACGCAAAATGCCTGTCTCGCTCCAAAGAAGAACTAAAAAACTAAAGAAAACAAAAGAACTAAACATTTTGATACATAGAATGCCTATCTATGGCATTATATATGTAGTGTCGGTATGTTCCGGTTGTTAGAGGAGTTGTTGGTGATGCACGCCGGGATGGTAAAACATGTGATTGATTGCGAAACGTGAAACTATTAAAGTCTACTTTTAAAATGTATGAATAGACTTTACAATATAGAGGAGTTACAAACTTTTAAAAACAGTCCGGTTTTTGGCCCACTGTGTACATTTCTACTTGGCGAGGCACTGAAGTGTTTATTGATGGTATAGTCTTTGCAACCTAGCGTGCTGCAGAGTTACATTTCAACATCCTAATTTGAAACAATTATCTATCAAAATAATCGCTTGATTATCAGCTTGATTATTATTATTACGAGCCGTTCCGGCGCTACGCGCCGGAAAGGCTCGACGTCCGACGTATTCGGCAAAGTTACGCCTGTGGACGACGTTGAGACCGACTGCGATCAACAGCACGCCGAGCATCGGTCTGTTCAACCACGGCCGTGCCTCAAGTCCCCTTATTGCCCCCTCTCTGAGGCTGAGACCCGGGCCCTAAGACGGCTACTGATAACGGTAATCTAAAATATATGGCTAACCTGATTGCCGACGGGGCGAATGTCGACGACCGAAAATGGCTGCATGTGGCCGAAATGCTAAATGGTCGGCATACGGCTGGCAGTGATTGGCATTCCGGCCGTTCGACATTCCGACACCGGTCAAACGGGCAAGATAGGAACTTTTATATATAGATCATCATTATCACCTGTAGGCTTAGTTATATTTAATATTACTAAATTGACACTACGTCAACGGTCATTCTAAATTGACATACGAGTATTAATACTTTTACCATGATTACCTGTACACTCATACAAAAAAACCGCCCAAAAACCGGGCCATGTTTTAAATTTTATAACTGTACATTGCGACGGAGAATCAAAATGTTCAGTTCTTTATCCAGAGTAAATCCGACATTTTCAATTTTACCACATTTAAGTATTCTTTGCACAAGTTCAGAGAAACTGTACCACATTGAAAATACCAATAAGCATGACATTCAATTATTGCACACAATTCTTTCTTTGTCAAATTCATCGCTCATTTTTGCAGTTGGTCCTGCGCTATTTTTGTGTCCTGACTTATCGGATCCAGCAGTGTAACAGAACATGCTTCAAATAATTACCGTTTTGGGTCTTTTGAAGAGTTTTCCTCACAAGCTCCTTAAAGTGAAAAATCAGCTGCATCGAGGTCCTAACTACTCATGTGGCACGTTCTTTGCTTCGATAAACTCTAGTATATGGGAGGAAATGATCGGTGAGTTGTTATTTTTAACGCAGTATAAGTTTACAGTACTTGCGCAAAGAATATTTAACCGCGCTTTGAATTTGAACCGCGAGTATTACTCCCAATAAAGTAAAAAAGAAAAAACTCAGAGATGTGACAAGTCACATATTTGCCCAAAACACCCAGGTTGCGCTACCCCTACCCTCACCAAAGTTGTCATATGGGGTGGGGTCCCGAACGTAGTCAACCGTTCCAAGTTTCATCACAATCGGTTCAGGGGTTTTGGCTCCCTGGGGGTCGAAATCTGTCATTTTCTATGCTTAGCGCTATGGCTTATGTAACAGGTTAGGACTACCGCCCAACCTGTGATTGAATGTTGTGATACATTAATTACACTCCTAAATCGATGAAATCCGGCACGTTGGAAAACAGGTTAAATGGCCGTGATGCGAGAACGGCGAATCGTTATTCTGAGTGCAGTATGGTTTTATTAGACTAGTGAAAATAATATTTTTACTCTGATAAAAAATGCGAAAAACAGTAACCTTACTCCAGATAATGTACCAAACACTTTCATGTATACACAGTGAACCATAAAAACGTGACATTTTATTTTTGACTATAACTTTGGCTAATCTGAACCGATTTTTATAATTCTTATATCATTTTAATGATGAAGAAATTCTATACGCGACTATAACAAAATTTATCACATCACCCGATTTATGTGCGCACCTTATCGTGTGTGCGAACTGGACCAGTCTGTTGTGAACCACGCCATCGACGAGTGGAGGCGTCGTCTGTCGGCCTGTGTCGACGCTGAATTACAGGCGGACATTTTGAACATTACTTATGATTGCTACTCTCAATATAACAGTGTCAAAATAGCAACACTGTAAATATCAAATTCGATATAACTTTTTCTGTTCTCTTTTGCTGTGAACGTAAATGAACAAAGAATAATAGCGTTTTTAACTGAAAAGTGTTGTTATTTAAATTTACGGAGTAAGGTGCACACACAATTTAGGTGATGTGGTGAATTTTACTACAGTCGCATGTAGAATTTCTTCACGATTAAAATGATATAAAAACTATAAAAATCGGTTAAGTTTAGCCAAAGTTATAATGAAAAATAAAATGTCACGTTCTTTATGGTTCACTGTGTAGATGTTCTTTCTACGTCATCACGCACAAGAGTTATGAACTTTAACAGTCTAGTTTTTTTTGGCGCAGACTGAATATACAACGCTGCTTACCTCCTCTACATGCATGTATTGACCACCTGCCAGTGCATTTGCGTCGCGCTGCAAACACAAAAATATACGTGTGCACCAGCGAAAAAGCTGAAACGTTTGAAGAGAATTTATTTGCGCGGTGCACATCACCGCTGCGACTAATGTAATACGCACAATATGCCGACAGAGCATTTGTTTATCGTAAAGGCCTTTACCGGTATTGTCTTCGCGTGCATAGGCATCAGTAACTATATGATATGTCAGGATATAACGTGCATTTAAAAGCCAACATGAAAAAATCAACAAGGTAAATGATAAAAAAACTAAAACAAAAAACCGTGGAACAGAATAAACGTTAAATGATCAGATAGTCCGTGAAATCACTAAGTTCAGTAGATGATGGAGGAATTTGGGTGGATGCAATGAGATTGCGAATTCACGGCGGAGTCATCGATGCAACCCGGTACCGCGACATTGTACGATATGTAGCAGTGTCGGATGTTTTGCAGCAACCGCTGCTGAAACTCTCGCTGCAACCGTTGCATCGACGGTTCTGCACCGTCTGTTCGCCGTGTACTGTCCACTTTCATAATACTACCAAAGATTATGTGGCC
>Ga0049105_1000486_pt1 | contig 13886 bp, 11 predicted proteins | sample WorMetvaBAHAMAS1_FD_61260 | JGI IMG/M metagenome (GOLD analysis project Ga0049105, IMG submission 61260) | Worm MetaG Olavius vacuus BAHAMAS.1 | ecosystem: Host-associated > Annelida > Digestive system > Unclassified | place: Germany: Marburg | collected 2013-04-09
AGACACATTAGTTAGGTGAGGTGGACAACTAAGCTGTCATGCGATGTCAAATTATGTGAGGAATTTTGGTGTCAAAAATTATTAAAATCGGACAACTATTCCTCAACTTATAGCCAATAAGTGGATGTTTTTTTGAAACACGGTGACATATTCTGTAGAATTTCGACGGTGTAGGAAAAATCGTCCTTTGATCGGAAAGTCGTTTAACACCAGGATCGACTCTTGGTAAAGTCTATGCTTGTGTACGACGTATTTGATCTATTTAGGCGATGAATACGTGTAAATTATTTTTTTGCATTACGCTACAGCAATTGTCAGAAATTTTTAAACCGAAACCTTGTGAAACTAAGCACGTGTGTTGAGCGCGGAAATTAAGCTGGTCAGCTAAGTAAAATACCGAGTGTGCTGTCGTGTGCTGTGCTCCGTGACTTAGTCGATCGTTATAATGTTCAGTTAAATTACGGAAGAAAATTACTGGCTTTCTGCCAACGTGCTCCACAATCCAGTGTAGCCTACGCGTCGGTCGAGATAACTGTACCCCAAAACAGTGATGAAGACAATGCCACCGACGACGATGCCAATCACTGACATTACAATCGATGCGATTCCAATAGAACGAGATAAGCGAGGTGCGCACTCCGCCATGCACCACGCAGTCACTACAGACACAGCACACGTAGGCTACTCGCAGTAATAGATTTCGAATATAACCTTTAGCTCGTCAGTAAGTAAGTAAGTAAGTAAGTCAATGTATTTGTATTTGGCGCCGGAATCGCGTAAGAGACGTCTCAACGTTGCATGGTGGTCGAGAACAGGTGCGTGTTTAGTGCACGTGTGAAAGCGTTCTTTAGTGACAGCTCTGGTGCTCGTAGTGCAGGCGGCAGGGTGTTCCAGGTGGTCAGTACGTTGACGGCGAAACTTCGCTGCCTCGTCGCAGTCCGGACGCGCGGAACCAGTAGAGTGTAGAGTCGACTGGATGGGGAACGCAGGTGTGACACCGTGTGACAGAACCGGTCATAATGATGAGACTGACACTGTGGACCGATTTTTTTACATTTTTGTATCACTATCAGGAATAAATGGCACATGTATTTATTGTGCATAACCCTTGGCTACTGCAGAGATAGCGCGCGTCGCATTCACAAACCGCTTTCGGTGACATGAAAATGAAAAAATACGGCCATTACACCATTTAAGGCCATTCGCGATCACCGATTTCGGTACCAACGTGTCAGTCACGCCAAGTTACACCAAACGAGACATGTCAGCTAATGTTACGTCATCATAAATAAGGGATCTATAAATAGGGATCTATAAATCCAGTTTATGGATCTAGTTCACTTCGGCTGGACGATCGAATCGCAGTGAGCCTAACGCTGTTAACATATTGGTGTAAGGTGACTAAAACGTAGACTTGAAAGAGGACTTGCTGATAGACCGTTAAGTCCGGGACCCAGTCCGAGTCCATTACCCTCAAGTTTAAATCCACGTCCAAGTCCTTTCAGTCCGAGTCCGAGTTTGAGTCTAAGTCCAGCTCTAAACGGAGTTCGGACTCAAGTTCAGGTCCAAACTTGAGTACTGCAAGACTTCTATTAAGCGTGAAACATAAAAGTATAGTTGTCGACTTGATAAAACAGCTGTTTCACTTACGGGCCAAGATGAAGGCAATGCAGCCACATGGCCACGCGCAACAGCAGATGACGAAACATGCCAGCGATAAGTGGTCCCAGTGGGGCTGAACACCTTCGGTTTCTCTCACGGCCACCGAAGTTTGAGTACTTGCAACCAGCTGCTGACGTTGTTGCTCCTGCTCAAGTCCCGTGGGTAGATCGTAGGTAACGGACGATTGATGTGGAGCGGTGGGAGCCGCGAGTGGTTGCTGCTGATGTTGTTCTGATGCTACTGACGCATACAATCCCTTGCTTTCGTCGGAAAGCGGAACATAGGGAGGCGGATCGTAAGAAGGCGGTGTATAAGACATGGTGACAAATACTGACGATTGTAGATCTGACCAAATCTGTAGGGACAAAGTAAATCAAAAGTTCTTACACGCTGCTTTAATAGCTGAATTCTACATGCTACTGACAAGAGACTATGGCCGTAATGTTTTGCTCGGATGTATTTCTTGCTTCTCGAACGCACAGAACTCAAGTACTCAACCGAACTTCGCCACAGGTTCGGGAGTGAGCCATATTTGAGAATGGACGTTTAAAACTTGGGTTCCGGGTCCAGCAGTATTTGGGCCCCGAACGTTTTGGTCCATTTGTCTACGTTTATTTGTCACAAAGACAAAATACAGCTAAGATACAGAGAGACAGGCACAGACAGACAGACAAACAATACATTGATACATCAATGTCACAATATGTACTTGTTCTAAAATGCTCCTATACAACAGATGTAAAATCGCCAAAATTCGTGTACATTACAGAAACACCATACAATGAACAAAACTGATTAAAATCTTAACTGTTTGCATGCATAACAATAATGCATAGTTCTCAGCACACCGTTGAAACTGATATATAAACTCTTCCAGAATGTAAAACATCTGATGAATGAATGAAATTGCATAGATTTTAACTGCATTCGAAAACCGACTGAGAGCCGGCTTAGTCTAACACACCATGCAAACAAATCCAGCCGAAGAGCAGCTACTTCAGATAGTTCAGATAGTTCGTGGAATCAGTCCGGTAGGTTAGGAGAAGGATTTGCCAACGAGCCAAGTCTTAAGTTCAGAATGAAATACTGAGTGAGTAAGAGAAGATGCAAGCGGTGATAGTGAAGATGGTGAAGATGATGAACTGCCATGTGTGATAGGTGAAAGTGAAGGAGACTGTATCTGACGAGGCTCTCTAAGATCAGCGAGGAGTTCGTTCCATGGTGCAGCGTACCGAAAAGAGCTATTAGTTTTCAAAGAGGACTGGGTCGGTGGACGAGCGAGAGTGACCATAGGTGAAAAACGTGTGTTGTGTCAAGGTTGTACAGAAATCAAGTTGTTCAGATATTGAGGTTGGTTATTTGATACGTGTATAAATTACATACACGTGTATGAGCACGTATATGTAATTTTACAAAAATAAACGCAATTCTGTTCTATGACACAAGAGTAAGAAGAAGACGACCAACGCCACGAAACAGGCGATTTACTGTATTGAACTCGGCCACTTGATCTACAGTGTAGAGATGTTCCCCGACCAATATTTTTAGCAAATCGACGCCACTGGTCGTCGGAATGAAAAAAAAACTACTGATAACTGAAAAAGATTTTAACTACAAAGGGTCCCACAGATTCTTCTAAAATTTGGTTAAGACAACTGAGGTAGGCCTATAGTCGAGTTTTTTGACCCACACTTGCATTTTTATCATTGCCCGCGATTTCACATACACCGATGTCACCGAACGGATCTCAGCCAAACCGGCGGCCACACGTTCGGCTGTGAGTCGGGTTTTAAAATGCACATAAGAAATTTTGGTTCCGTCCCACCGAAACGTGGGATTTGATCTTGTTTTGGCTACGTGCGACAGACGATGATGGTTACCCGTCAGTTTTGAGCATACATGACGCATTCATCATCATCATCATCATCAACAGTATCACGAACCTTCAGACTCGAGGCAAGTTCGTCAGGCATGTAGCTGCCGGAAGAAGGGTTACGGTTAGATACAGTCTCCTTCACTTTCACCTTTCACGCATGGCAGTTCGTCATCTTCACTTAATCTTTCATTCGGAACTTAAGAATTGGCTCGTTGGCAAATCCTTTTCCTAACCTACCGGACTGATTCCATGAATCCACCTACCGGTAGGCGCGTTGTCGTCAACCCACTCCCTGTGTTGTGGACTGTGTAGTTCTAGTCGGCTTGATAATACGAAAAAGAAGAATTTTATCATTCCACTGTCACTCAGTGTTCGAACAGCTGCAGTTTTAATTCCTCCGCATCACTTTTTGGGTAGATTGTAAATTTTTTAAACCGCACTTCTGTGAAAAGTTTGTCCTCCATCATTACTCTCGTTATCTTTCTGTAACATTTCGCTTCGATTGCCAATGTCTTCCTTTCAGAATTCTTTGTCAGTAGGCTACCCATGTTTTAGGCTACATAATAGCCTTCTGATAATACTACTTTTAAATAACGACTGTTTAGTCTGTAATGTATGTTGATTATTATGAAATACGTTACATATTATATTATTATTATTATTTATTATTCATATTATGGTATCGTATCATACGTACGTTAACACGCAGCACGACGATCGATAAAGATTATCGTTACCGGTGTAGAAGTAGGCCTACTTACTGTGCACAACACTACGCCAACCGAAGACGTTAGAGATATTACGGCACACTTTGCACACCTGCAGCCTATTGCTGCTACCTGGGCAACTGTGGCCTGCAGTAGATACGCCTTATAGCTCCTTGTCGCGGGTTTTTTTACGTTACCACACGAACGTATACTATGAACGTGTGTTTTCAGACGTGACGAGCGTTGTGTTAAGACACAGTGCATGGCTACATCGTGGCCTATAAAAATATACCACCAACTCATGGCGGCAGTTGCTTTGAGAAGCCAAACCGATTTTCACATTTCTGTCACCATTCGAAAGAGTAGTTAAATATTTCACAATACCGGTGTAATAGTTCCAGCCACACTATTGCAGCAGGTCATCACTCCGTGTCCTTCCCAGGCCTGCTCTTGCTTTCTTTCCTTCAAACTTCCCTTCCAACAGCAAAAGCACTTGAACCACTGGAACCTCTCCATACGTGTCCAGTGTATTTCAATTTCCGCAACACAGTGTTATTCGTAAAATGCGGACTCTCTTGTTTCGTTTTTCTTAAAACATCTCTATTCGTTAATTGTCTTACTAGCTGATTTTCAACATACTTATATAGCACCACTGTTCAAACGCGTCATTTATATACATGTTTATTCACCAAATAATGGTAGCATGAATGAAGAAAAACAATATACATACGTAGAAAAATAAGCAATAAAAATACAGAAGCAGAATTAAACAACATGCAAACGCCTAGGCTATTCGCATTTACACAATCATAGTCATTTTCCTTAATAATTGAACTTATTGTGCACGTAACTGCCTATACACTGTACAGCATTTTAGCGCGTCATTTAACGTGAGCATTTTAATCACTTCGTTCGTCATTGTTCAGTCCTGCACTTTCAGTTCACTCACAGACAGACAGGCACGCAGACAGCTGCGACTGAAAACACTACGACGTCGTATTCATGGATGGTAATAAGACACTGCATTCCATGACTGCATTCTTTTTTGTGCCTGAGAAATGACATTGTCGGAAACGTTAATCGTTTTCCCCCACTTACCCGCCACCATATTTATGCCTCCAACAAGAGACACTATGTTTTCCGGTATGCCGTCCAGCAGGGGCCGTCCGTCCGTTAACACCTGTTTCGCGTGACATGATATCTCTGTACTTGGTGGAGGGATTTTAATGAAACTTGGCAAAAATATTGCTCATGTGAGTGGCCATTGCTGTAATGGTTTACAAGGCCAGAGGTCAAAGGTCAAGGTCATAGCTAGACCAAGTACTCTTTTGAGGCGGAGGCATACAATTCGACGGTATGGCGTCGAGTCTCACTTGTTTATCGGAGTGTATACTGTATAGAAGGCCTTCTATACAGTTGTATAGAAGGCCTTCTATACAGTTTGCTTGTTTACAAAATTTATTTGTTGAGGCATAGATAGCAGTGCTGTTATTGTTAGTGCGATAAACCGATAACTGACGACATATCTGCGGTTATCTACGGCATGATTCACAAGTTCCGCTTCTTCTCTAAATGGTGTACCGTAGCTGATGATAATGTACCACTGTATCAACTCCGTGTAGAGTATGAGATGAGTCTAAGAATCAAGTAACTCGCTTGTAATGAATTATTATAGTTTCGTGACAATATTAACCTAAAACTGTTGACGTTATGAACTCGGTACCCGTGGTTTGGCCATTTTTGAAACATAAGAACTAAGGCGAAAGCGAACCATTAATAAACGAGTATTACAGGAAGCCTCGATGCCATCATGCCATACCGTCAAAATGCATGCCTCCGCCATTAAAGCATTCAGTCTGCTTATGGTGAATATTATTGTTAAGTTTCATAAAACTCTCCACTAAGTACGGTCACCCACAATACAGAGTGGGCCAAAAAAGTAAGCTGTTGTATTGTGGGTTGTAATTTCGTCAATTATGCACCAATTTAATAAAAAAAATCCACCGTTAGAAAGCTTACTAAATTTCCAGAAAGTTTTTTTATTAGTTAACTGACTGTTCTTAACTATTCTATGCGCGTGCTTTTCACTGTGTTTGACCCATGATTAATAAAACTCCAGATGCGCCCTTACGTTGTTTGCCATTTTGCAAGGACGTAAAGTGGTAGCACTAACATTCTGAAGGTATGTGGCAAATATTACATGCATGTTCTTGGGAAATTTAGTAAGCTTTCTAACAGCGGATTTTCAATTGGTCCATAATTGAAGTTACAACCCGCAGTACAACAGCTTACTTTTTTGGCTCACTCTGCAGGTGTGAACGGACAACGGTCGGATGGCATATACGAAAACATGGCCTCCGCCGTGAACTCTTTGATAACGAAGGAAAAATTCGCGTTTATGAAACGACTGACAGGCTGAAATACCACTCTACGAATCAGTGGAGCAGAAGATGACGTTTCTGAAAATATCAAGTGGTACATTCGGTTTTTACTGCGCTGTACGGAATGCAGACGCTGTCTAGCGATGAGAAAGCTGCCCGTCCGTCCGTCTGTCAAACGCGTGAATTGTGACAAAACGGAAGAAAGATATGTCCAGATTTTTATACCATGAGGAAGATCATTTAGCCTATTTTTCTAAAAAGAAGAATGGTTGGTGGAGATCGACCCCTTGTACCTGAAATTTTAGGTCAACTGGCCCCCGTTTCAGCGAAATCGCCGATTTTGAACCGATATTCGCTCGTAGCGCCTCAGTCGTAACACCTAGCGAAAAAAGTTCAATTAACACAAATAGGAAGTCCACTATGCCCTTTTCAATGAGCCTAAGATCATCATCATACGTCGCCCTTAAGCCTCCAAAGGGGACTCAGAAAAAATCGTCTAAAATCGCACTTTGCTTGAAAAAAGTCTGCTGCAAGGTTATGAATTTAAAACGTCGACGTTCCAATAGTGTGCCAAGGTATATGGTCGATCACAATTTTGTTTATTCGACAAATTGCGTTGCGTCTACATTTCTTATAGATTCTTCTTTTTCCATACGCCGTGACGTGAGGGGCTGACAGTGATTTCGTCACACGGTGTTCTCGTCACACGCCGAAATCACCTTACTGGAACTGGTCGCGCGTGAATTCGTCACATCAACCGGAAAGTGAAAAGCGAACTCGTCGCATGTGATGATGTGACGAGTTTACTCTAAGCTTGTGTAGCAGTAACCGCGTGAATAGTGGCCAGAACATGAGTGCGATGACGTGGCTGAGGTCCTATTACCGTAGCATACGCCCTCCACGTCGTACCTGCAGCTGTCACTCACCTGAAAAACACATGCACAACACCGTCCAGAAACCACAAATTCACGAACTGAACAAAATATCGTTGTAGACTACTAAGCTAAAAGAGGTGCATGGGCTTTCACTGTCATTATGACTGATGTCTTAACAAATGTGTATCTGAAATTTTGCACAATGACAGGCCAATACGGACAACCTCGGGAATTATAGTGGACTGAAACGGACTCTAAGAAGATAACTGCAACATATTAAAACGATTCAGACAACAAGGTACCAACGCATCCATTAAGAGTAGGCCTACATCCTTTGCCAGCAATGTTCGTTTTTGTTGGGGTTCTGACTATAAGTGTTGGCCACTTGCTCACAGACATCCTCGAAACATCAGACCTACAATAAATATGAATACAGACTACATCTATGAGTGAACAAAGAAGTTTTTATGATTTGTGACATCCTGGTTAAAACACAGACACACAGGCACACAAACAGACACCGAATATGCTAGTGTTGTGGGCGGTGCTCTCTAAGCGTTGTAATTATTCAGTCACGAAAGAGAATCACTGACTTGGTGTGAGAAAGGAATGCGGACTCCGGCAGCCTGGACGATGACGATGCTGACAAAGAGAGCGATGCCAATCACTGACACTACAATGGATGCGACTCCATAGGAACGAGCTAACTGACGTGAGTAGGTAGACCTGCGTGCGAAAACTATACACAGCATACACGCACTCTCGAGACTGATAACATGTGATACGCTTATACATGTAATCATATTAGGTCGTTAGTGAGTCTAAACGGAACAGATGAGAGCGATATTTAGCATATTTAGCGGTATTTAGCAATTCAGCTTCCGGGCTGCAAATTTCCTGTTATAATAAAGTTGAGTTGAGTTGAGAACGATGAGGCAGAGACACAAGAGTATCAGCGCTGGCCTTTATAGTGTAACTAGAGGTTGCATGGGGGTACTGAAATTCTCTAAATTCCAAAATATTAAACTGCAGTCAAACTTGAGAAACTTATCGTTCAGAACACGGCCTTTCAAGGTTTCGTTGTTAGTTTTCTACTTCTGCGGACGATTCAATTCCAAAAATAAACCCTCGAAGATGCACTCCATGCCTGCTGCCGTAATTGTGACCTTACATGCTGGTAAAACCCTACGACAATAGGCTGTTTAGGAGTCTTACAGCGACCTGCTCGTTGCTATAGTTTTCTTTTAAACTTGTAGAAACGGTATTGGTTTCTGGATGTAATATTCGGAGGATGTCATTCTAATAGACTTTGTCATCATCTGCGCATTTCATCACTACCAGCTGCAATGCCATGAAATTATTCGTTCTTATTTTACGAAAAACCTAGACACCGTCCAATTGAGTCGAATTTGTCTTAACAACTTTTAGTTTTCAGCAGGCCGTGAAAAACGCTTTGCTGTAAAGTACGGCTCTGACTTTTGGAAACGTTGATGAGAGTGTATAATATTTACTTCAGAGACGTAATTGGTAATTGTAATTGGTAATTAGACGTGATTGGTTTGTGGACTTCACAAACATATATCCGTTTCACTTACAGGCCATGATGAATGCAATGAGTCCACAGGGTGGTGCACAGCACCACATGACGACGCATGACAGGATGATGTGTGCAACGAAGGTCTGAGCACGCTGGGTCTGTGCCACGGTCACCGGAGTTTGAGCAACGACCAGCTGCTGAGGTTGCTGCTGCTGCTGTGGTCCCGTCGGTGGATTATAAGTGACGGCCGTTTGATGTGGAGAGGTGGGAGATGCAGCGAGAGGCGGAGCGTTAGAAGGCGGTTTACGTGACATAGTGGCAAATTGATGGTGGTTGATCTGACCAAATCTGTGGACGCAAAATGAAACAAAAGTTGACACACACACCATCAGTCATTGAACTGAGACGATCAATGTAACTAAGAGGGGCATTTGCACTTTAAGACTCGACATAGAAGCAATAAGAGGCTATGAAGAGAAACTGTTTAGGCGTGCGGCACAAGCCCATACCCCACCTACAATTAATTAATTTCTGTTAATGCAACTTGAGGTACTGTCGTTCCACCGCAATGATTGGTGTTTTCAAATTATGTCATCGAGAGTCTTACAAAATCTTTCTTAACTAATCATTTGCAAAATGACGGTGCAATTAATAAACTTCGTGTATTTTTTCTGGACCACTCTGTATAACATGTGAACGAATACAATATGATTTTATTCTCATATGCGAAGAACTCGCTACGAGGCTGGGAAGGCGAAGGCAGGTATGGTTCATTCCGTTAGCGGATGGATGCGGGGTGTGCAGGTAAAACTGTGAAATCCCTTGAGAACGCGTGCCATACCACAGCGCCTTAGAGGTGTGTTCACGACAAGGCGCTGTACAAATCCACGTTTACCTTTACCTTACCTTACCACAACTCACCTACATGTGACGAGCTATTCCCTCCCTCACGTCCTACGTAACCCTCCTCCTTTCTCACTTCACACTCAGACTCCTTTAATCTCATTTCCCTTCCCGTTCTTTGTCCTCCCTTCCCTATATGTCCTTTCAATCCCCTACTGCTTTCGTGCACACTGAGTTTTGTTGGGGATAAATTCGGTTGTTATGTTTGAGTTAAGAATTTCGATTCGCAGCCAGATTGACAGTAGGATGTCAAGTCAAATCCGCCAAATTATCTAGCGTCTCTCTTATTCTTAAACATCTACAATTTCTACACTAGGACGGGCGGGTATGGATTAACGTAAACTTACCGAATTCAAGACTTTCTCTCTTGCACAAAACTCGCCGACGCGCTGTCTCCCTGAGTAAATCAATACTACATTTGTTTGCCCCGCGTCGACTGTCGGCACGCCGTATCGGCTACCATCACAGGTAGCACAGTCGTGCTACAATGTTCTAGGCGACAAGCCCCGCCATGTCGCCCGCACTGAGCGGGTGACATTTGTTAATCTCTTTAGGCGATCGCCCGCGCACAGTCAATTATCACCCGCCGACGATGAAAATCTCCCGCAATAATATAGCTACATTTCAAACTTACTTCGCACATATTATTATTACAGTTATGCTAGGTTGAGATCTCGAGAAATGAGAAGTTTCGTCGTAATTACTTATTTATTCCTTTACGGTATTCGTAGCACGGTGACTTGTGAGTCACTGCGGCGGCGTCAAGGTCATGGGTCATACAAGATGACATCCTCAGCCTATCAGCTATGGCCACAAATACCCACAGTCCATGCTTTTCGTAGACATTTGCCCGATGGACAGAGGAACCCAACCTAGACCCCCGTAATATGCTGTCGCCTTCGCGCTCGCCATAACCTCCCGTTGCCCTCACGGCGCCTTGAGCATTTCAGACATGGCCATGAGTTGGGTCAATCCATGGGTTGGGTTGGGTTGGGTCGAAGATTTTCATAATTACAGTGGGTTGGGTTGGGTTGGGTTGGGTTGGGTTGGGTTGGGTCAAGGTCTCCACAGCACGCATATTCAGCGAATGTTGACAGCTATGCTATGTATTACGTTATATTAGATATTATAAGTTGCCCGTCGCATTTTCTGTATCTCTGCAAGTTCTGCACAGTCTGAGAGGGACTTTTCAGCCGTTGGCCAAACACTCACAGACACTAGGTCAAGACTGGCCAAAGTGGAAGCAACTGAAATCATTCGCTGGGGGATCCGGGCCTCGGTTTTCTCTTTGGACAGTTGAGTGTAATGAACACTCATGGCTGTGTCAGTGCATAGTTATGCAATTATATGCTTATTGCGTAATAATTTCTTCGTTGACTGTATGACCATGACTGTCAGATTGACGATGGGTTGGGTTGCGTCGGGTCGCAATTTTTTTAATTAAGTGGTGGGTTGGGTTGGGTTGGGTCAGTAAAGTCGTGGGTTGGGTTGGGTTTTGAAAATTGGACCCACGGCTATGTCTGGAGCATTTACGACATCGCAACTTGGTGCTCCTGTTCTTATGGAACAACATAAAGTTCAACCCTCCGCAAATTTGTACTCTTTCAACCGCGATTATCACCAAACTCAGTGTGTGATTGATTGAGTCCGCGACCCCTACTCAGAGACCAATTTTAGTTGAATTGGTTCAGCGGGAATTCCTCGCCAATTGTTGAAATATATCCTCTATGTGACTCTTTGTAGTGTCCCTTTTTCGTAGGCTGGCCTAGAGAAAAAAACCGTGAATGGATCTGCTGTAACGATGGCTCATAATGCGTGGAATCAGCTAAGGATGAACCTTCTTGGGATTTTGTCAAAAAATTACCCACCCTCTAATAGCCCCAAATTCCAAACGCGCATGAATCTGCGCGCAAGCCCCACCAAAATTTATAGTCAAGTAAGTAAGTAAGTAAATTCTTTATTGCACACAATTACAAGCTCACTTGCAAAATTGCATTACAGCATAACAAAAAATTACAAATGAAATGTACAAAACATACACATTATCATTTGATCACTACATATCAGTACGTACAACTTACCCCTCTAAATTCAGCCCAAACAATTTGTTCTCGCCCTGGGGGTGCACGTTCACCCAGTACAGCCCCTGGCTACGCCTATATATGTTTTTGCACACAGTCGAAAACATATGAAATAATACATCTGCGAAAATTGTATTTGACAATAATGTAATCCAACCATCCTGTATCAGACAAAACCCAACTATGTTGACTTATTCCGCAAATGACACAAGCGAAACCAAACTTCAAACAACAGTGTTATTAACAAACAACAAGCGTGTTTTACAAGTAGTTTTTGCACCCTGTCAATCGTCAGTTTATATGAAACTCTTTCAAACAAGCTCAATCAACATTGTTCGTCTTTGTGTCAATCTTTTCTTAATTTTGAATTACGGAGTGTACGAAGGGAAAACATGTTGCAAAATTTGAACAAAAATTATAAATTCACAGAACCTGTTCTGTAAATTGTAGATCTATCTTGTGGTTGGGTTTTGAATGTTTTCATTGCTATAAACAGGCCTATTGTAATAGCTTGTGCATAATGTTTATTCCTTATTTCTCTTTATTTCTGTATGTATATATTTTTTTTCTTTTGATGCTACCATTTTGGTGAATAAAGATGTATATATAGTTCATCAGCGAGATAACGAGTCAGAGGCGCCGGAAGTACGGTGCGCGATCAGCCAAGTGTGACGAGATGTGTCGTTAGAACATGAGTGAACTGTGGTGTGCTGGTCGCTGTTCTGACGGTTTCGGGCAGATTGTTGAAGGTTGTTGCTGCTGCGACTGCAAATGCGCGGTCAGATCCTGAAGTTGGCCCAAATTTTACACTGATTTCTCAACATTGCACATTTTCAACATACTCAGTTCTTGCACGGAGGTCTTCAGTTGGTTACTGGTGGAATATCATACTGATTTGCTGTATAGTGACAGACTATCCAGTCTGCGGGTATTGATGCGTGTCGAACAGAATAAGGTTTTGTATGTATGCCAACCAGTCAGCAGGGTGGTATTTGTGGTGTAAACCAGTGACGGGAAAGTTTCAATTTAAGGGGGTCACGGGGACGGAAGTCCCCCAGTACGGTCCAGGGCTAACCACGAAGTCCTCCAGGAGCTGAAAAATGTATACTAAATTTAATTTTAAAAGAATTAGACACAACTTTTACTGTGATTTTGTTATTAACAAGTATCCGACAGAGGGTAAAGGCTGTCCACCTTCCCAGAAAATGTTGGAATTTTAATTCTGGAAATGCTACATTTTGGTGCATTTTATGCGTTTTTGAACAAAATTTAAATCTGTAACAGTTAACTAAGTAACCGTACAAACATAGGGCGTACAGTTATGATCACCTTTTTCTTAGTATGGGCCCACTACACAAACTATAGACGACGATTAAACTGCGTGGCATGTTCGTTCATATTCAACGTCTAATTTCGGCTATCCTGGATCAGTAACGGGGAAAGTAGCCTTCCATGACTAAGACGGTAAATTTCTATTCAGTGGGAGGGAGGCGGAACCAGTGACGGCGAAAATTGCTGGCATCCCTCCCTACAAATACCACCCTGTTGGTAAGTGAAATTGTGCATTAATAGCGGATCGAAATTTTAAAATCTAGGCACGCCTAACTTGTTGTTTAGGCGACTGACGATGACCGCACAGGAACCGCTCAGCTGGTGGGCCACGGGCGAGAAAATATGAGAATTGGAGCTCAACGTGGGGCGTTTCATTATTTACACGGAACAGGGAACAAAAGGGCACCAGCCAGCGCAACGCCGGCCGCCGGCCGCCGGCCGCGCAATAACAATCATTATTAGATCATAAAACATTGCAGTTCGGCCGTCGGGCCTTCTCTGTTGCGGGTCCGATGGTCTGGAACGCACTGCC
>Ga0049105_1000487_pt1 | contig 13881 bp, 12 predicted proteins | sample WorMetvaBAHAMAS1_FD_61260 | JGI IMG/M metagenome (GOLD analysis project Ga0049105, IMG submission 61260) | Worm MetaG Olavius vacuus BAHAMAS.1 | ecosystem: Host-associated > Annelida > Digestive system > Unclassified | place: Germany: Marburg | collected 2013-04-09
AAAAACGTAAAGTGACCGGTTTTCGTCCAAAAGAACAATAATCTGCGATAACTTCGAAATGGTACGGGATATGATGTCAGTTAGTAGGAAGTCGAATACGAGGTTTCGATTAGTACTGACATCGGTGATCTTGAATGACCTTGAATGACCTTCAACGGCGTAATAGCCCTCATTTTACGTTATTTCGCCGAATCCATAGCTTTGCAGGCCGATTACGTCAAAGTGGTTGAAGATAGACCTATAATGTCCGAAGAATATCGTCTTTCAGTTATATTTGGTCAAAACTCACCCATGCGGCAGTCGCACGGTCTCTTTGCGACAGCTTAGCTTTTTTTCATACCGATATGTTTAACGTCCAGCGCGACACCGTTAGAATTTCGCCGCGTTGCGTGGCACAAAAATGTACAATGATATTCAAACGGACGAAGTGGACGACTGTAACATACACAGGAACAGACAGCTGGACGCACAGAAGTGCTTTGTATAGAACCCTTCAACCCTGAAACATGTCAATGTATGGGGTATGTTCGACTGTGCAACAATAACGTAGAAATTGCTATTTGTTTGCTAAATTCAAAGCTAGGCTTGTGTTGCTGGTCATTTACCTGGTCTAACCAAACATTTGTGACAAGTATTTGGTTCTTCTCATCCTACAATATCACAACAGTATTTCGTTATGAACACTTGTCTGCAGTAACAATGAAAATACCTCCAGCAATTCGACGACTCGCTTCAAAATATACAGAGCGATAGCTCACTATTGTAGACTAATAATTAATAATAACATTAATTAATAATAACATAGAAAGTCATAAGTAAATGTGCAAGTCAGGGGGCAGGGGGTCCAGACATAGCAGAAGCATTGACCCACCAGGAAACCTAGAGTTAGGATTAGGATTAGGGCTGTGGCTAGCGTTAAGGTTGGGGTAAGTGTTAGAGTATCCCATAAGTAATGCTACAACGTCGGGACCCCTGTTGTGCAGCATAGCCATAGAGTTCATAGTTTATTTTTAAAACTCTTAGAAAATATGCCATAAATCTTCTGTGCATTAATGTTGTCTTGCTGCCAATATGGCGAAAGAATATGTTACGTTCCCAGCTCTTTTCTGTTGTCATTTGCAATATTTAGGCAAACTTGTAAAAATAAATAAAATGATGGAGAATATAAAATGGCTGACCATGTTGAATATCTGTGTGAGAGTGAGTCCCATGCGCACAATAACCGTCTCGCTGGCGTTGCGTACAGGTCTCACGGCTGTCTCATAGCGACGCAGCAAATGACGCATTAGACGCTGCTCTGTCGGTGAATCCAAGTCCTCGTCGACGTCATCATCGTCAGCAGCAGCAGTCGCATCTGTGTCATTGTCGCTGTTGTTGCTCATCGGCTGTGTCGGCACCGCTGTGACTGCGTCATCACTCCACTGCTTGAGACGTACAGCATCGATGACGTCACCACACGATGACGTCACACTCGCCGTGACGTCACTGCTCGGCAGGTCGCCGGTGACGTTGAATATGACGTCACTGTCGAGTCGGCTTTGTGCCCGGACAATAACTGAACATGTATAAACACGCAGACGACAGTAGACTCGGCGACCAAGTCTATAGCCGAACGTTCGATTGAGGTCAAAAGACAAGACGTGGTCTGTTGACTCAATCGCTTGCCAATGTCGCAGTAAATCAATTATCAGTTGCCGGTCTGGCGCTTTCGCTAGCAGATTTCATCTGCAAGCAGCAATGGCGGCGGCCATTACGCGCACATTCGACGTACAGTACGCACCGTAGTGCGCAGACAGATGAGTAGATTGTAGTAGAGAGACGAGCGAGCGACGACTGCACCGAGCACAAACATTGTTAGTCGACCTCATCACGCTCATCCGTTACACTCACCAACCACGTAATGAGATTTAGCCCTACTCGCTTCTTGTCGCTAAGATTACTATAAAAAGTTGTGGATTAATTTCACGACAGTTTTGGAAGGGGTTGGCCTTGAAACAAGAAACGGTTGATTAGATTTTGTGGCTGATCTGAAGGCCGGCGGATGTGAAGACAGGAATTTTCTGAACGGTGGAACTTGGCTGTCCGATGCGCATCGCTTGGTCGTAATGAATTCAACAGCAATAAACAGAAATAGTTGCGTTTGATCACAGTAACTCTATATGTGACGTAGCTCGTACATTTACATGTCATTTCACTCGTGGCGGATGTGTGAGCTCCACGAGTGCAACTGCAACTACGCGCGACCTTAGTACGTTACACGCGAGTCACTTCGTTTGCTTCTCACTTACGTACGTTGTGCCATTTAATAATAATGCTTATTAACATGATAACCATACACGACTAAATGTCCCAGACTTGAGCAGCCCTTCAATACGATTACAACAGTTCCAATGACAGCGCACGTAGACTATTTGTTCCCATTCGTGGTAAAGTCGTCATAGTGAATACATGCACAGGCAGCGCTTCATGTCCACCAGTATATAGCTATGTCGCAGAAACTGGGCAAGATAGGCCTTGCTTTAACAATGTCGCCAGTTGATATAGTGTATACTCGTACATATTATGTGTACGCTATATCGACTGGAACAAGGTTGTTGACCTTAAGCCCGGTACACACTACCCGTGTTCACGCGCCGTGAACACGCGTGTAGTGTGTACTGGGCTTTACAGTGACCTTTAAAGGTTGATTTTGACGTCTCTAAAGTCATTATTTGTAAATTTGTGGCATAAACAGCATTAATAATGCTATTGACTGATATAAATTCACAATCTCTGTGATCTTGATGGCTTTCGTGTGTATAAGAACATTTCCACGTTGTATGCAGCGACAGCAGAAATACTCGTGTGTTTGTGTCGCTGTAGCGTTGCCAATCGACCTATAACAATACAACTGCAAATAGTCTTCACATCGATATATGGCATGTGATGTGATGTGCGCCGCTGAGGGAGGTCCCCGGTGTAATGTAATGTGTCTGTCACAGTCGCTAGGCAACAGTCACAGTCCGTACAGCAAGTGCAGCTGCCGGTGTTTACTCTCTCCAGTCTTGAACGCAGTTTTACTGCCATACGTACATGCGCTTGGCTCTCTATTTCTCTCATACATACGAGTTCGTGTTTACGTCAAACCGTTCAACTCTTCTCATCTCTTAAACGTTCTTGTGACACTTGTGAGAATCTCTTAGTGTTTAAAAACGTTTTCACATATTGTAATAATTGTCAGCGTGGCTTAGTGACGATCGCTCTTAGTGGTCTTGATCAACGTATCTGCTCTACGTCGGGCCAGGTTAGCATTAAGATGGGTAATCGTCTGTGGCGGGTAAACCATTTCAGCATGTAACCACCAACCAGACCACCATGCATCCAGGAGGGGTACATGATGAGTACCAGAGAAGGCGCGAAGACACACCGCGCGACGCCATGGCATCATCGTCTCGCAGGTGTCTCGAGTCTGGCTGACGGCCATGGAAACGATCTGCACCGCCCATAAAATTGGCCGATATGGCTCAGCGACAGACTATCCTTTTACCACGTAGGTCTACAGCGTGGGCAAACAAACCATTTTAGATAGTTTCAGGAAGACGTTTCATATCAAAATATTCAGCTCTTTATCAGGAGTAAAAATGATATTTTGAATTTCACCATATTTAAATATTCTTTGCATAAGTTCAGAGAAACCATATTACACCGAAAATACTAATTAATGTAAGTACGACGTTCAATATTATTGTACTCAGTTTTCTCTAAATTCACAATTAACGCTAATTATGTACCTCAAACATATTAGCTGATCTTTTAGTAGTCGGTCTGGCGTTACTGTTATTGCGTCATCCTATAGCTTATCAGATCTAGCAGTGTAACAGAATGCGCTTCAGATGATGACCGTCTCAGATCTCTCGACGATACATTTGGTTGCAAAACTCTCGAGAGAAAAAAAATAATCAAATTGAGGACCGAACTACTCGGCAGCAAGCTGTTTTTGTTTCCAGGAACTCCGACACATAGCCAAACAGGTAAAACATGAACAGCGAGTTATTAGTTATTACTGTTAGCGCACAAGTCGTTCGTTTCATCGCACTTGTGCAAAGAATATCTAACTGTGATGAAATTTATAATCAAAACACCAATCTTGCTCACAAGAAAACAATAAACCTTTTGATATATGGATCACTCCGCGCTTCGATGATATCCGGTCAGGTAGGTCGATCTGTGACATATGAATGGTTCATCGTTATTTTTGATGCAGTATGATTTACTGGACGAGTGCAAAATACTTAAGCCTGATAAAATTCAAGACAACATTCCAAATAATGCGCTGAACATTTTTACGTATGGTCGCCTCACTGTGTCATCGCATCATATACACGAGTTATAAACTCAAAAATGGTCCGGTCTTGGCCAGCTCGAGTATACCTAAGCTACACTGTCATTGAAACCTAATCGTAGACATAAGCGAACTTCATTGTGACATGTGTTTAGCGTAGAGCAGTTTGATGCTGCTGCTGCTGCTGCGACTGTAATCGATGCAGGGATGTTGACTTTGTTACACGATAGGACTGGACATGAGCGACGGTCATCATGAGCACTGTCAGTCATCATTAGCGCACACCAGCAGCGCACATCACGCTGCTTGCAGACATCATCCTAACAGTGACATACACACTACAACGTAGGTTCGTACATTTACCTCGCATCAGCTTCCGCCGCCTACTAATGCAACTACTGCCGCGCGTTATAAAAGATCCAGATTTGAAAATGAATTCCAAAATTTAGGGGTCGTTCCCCCTAAAATTCGCGACAAATATGTAGTGAACAAATCTATAGTTTTTAGCAATATGTCATTTATGGCGATATATTACAGTTACCGAAAACAAGCGTGCATTAACGAGAAGCATGCACCGCCCCCTTTTTAAAGGCTATAATTTGACTAGGCCTATACTGCCGATAACTGGAAAACGGTGAGAGATATCATGTAAGTTATTACTATTCACTAATAGGAAGTCCATGCGGGCTTTCGATTAGTACTAACATCGGTGACCTTAAATGACCTTGAACGGCGTAACGATCGCCGACGCGCTATCTCTGCGCTAGCTGAGCTTCTTGTCTTCATTCACAATTATGTATGTCTAGTTTCGACTTTTTTGACCTTCACTGGTCAGCACTGTTTTCGCCCGTGACTGTGAGTGTAAAATGAATGTCATGTTGATAATCCAACACTTAGCGGATCACAGAGGGAAACAAATACACTTTAATGATACATTTAACTGCAGCAGGAATGGTTCTTTTTCATTTTGTGTTCGAATTCTGGCAAAAGCAGATCCAGTCGCCGGTCTATTTGGTCACTGATAGCATCTCAATGATCTTAGTTTGAACATTTCAAGCATTCATCAAGAGACTATTCTGTTTGTGGCACGTTGACAATAAAAACGCCTGCCCGTGGCTGCCTGTCTCGCTGCAGTGTGTTAGCGTCACCCCCAGCCTGTCTGAGAGATATGGACTTGCCGTCACAGCGTTTGCTGCGACGCGGTCGATGTTTCTCACAGACGGGAATGTCGAGCTGAAATTGGAAAGGCTCCCTTTTTATCTTTGGTCAAAGTTTTGAAAAAAATCTGTTGGAACGCGAATTTGAGACACTTCTACACATTGTGTTACAATTTCAAGTCGATCGCGCTTGTTCCAGGGAGGAGAAACGGGCAGAAATTATGTGATAAAGAAGTAGGAGGAGGAATTGGAGGAAAGAACAAAACATTCGTAGTAACAGTGTGTTCTGCGTCTACAACGCGGACACGACAAGCTTCGTGCCAAGTTCCAATCATCCAAGAAGACAATGAAGACATGTTTTCACATTACATTTTCCCTTGCGGCATCCCGCCTTACTGACTCGGCGTTCGATCGCTTCTTTCAAAAAGACATGCAAAAGCTTCTTTATTATTAGGCCGCCAGACGTAGCATGTCGGAAGGCCTTCAGTTTTGCTGTCGAAGTTTCTTTGACACCCGACTGTTTGGATATTTAACCAGTTCTTCTTTGTGCAAAGATACATCATCAGTAAAATTTTCATGAAGATACGATAGGTAGTTTTTACGTGAAGTTGCTAACAGACAGACAGAAAGATGGACAGAAAGGCAGACAAACGCCGTGTGAAACATGACCTCATTGGTGGAGGCATGCAGTCAAACCACTGCTTCAAGCCCGTTGATTTCTACAGCAGTGTTCACACACACACACTGCGTCGTCGTACGGCCAGGGTCGCAACATGCCGCACAAATCAAGCTCGGCGACGGACGACGACGCAATTGTGCGCAGTGACAACAGCCAAATTATTACGGTAAGTAGCATTAGCATCTCCAGTGTCATGCCATACGTCGACGTACGGCGACTTACGGCGCCGTACGTCGGCGTACATTGACGCACGTGGACACGTCGCCGTACGTCCACGTGTGTGCGACGACGTACGGCGCCGTACGTAGTGTGAACGGGTCTTCAGTCTTATCGATTAATAAAACGGTCGAATATTTTACCGTTTCGAGGTTTTCCTAGTGCATTTGTATTTTTGGTTTAATTTGTAGGTGTTGTTGGCATAAGTTTAACGTACACGCACCGACTTTCTACTGGTTACGTTTTTGTCAATGTTTACAAACCTTATCGTCGTGTAAACGAAGTTTTATAAATTTTGTTTAGACGTTTATTGTGGCTAGCTGAACCGGTTGTGAAAGTTCCAGAATGTTTATTCGTTCATTAATTAAAACATGTTTTTGTTATGACAGCTGCCAGTGAAAGGAGGCTTGTGTCACGGGTATTTAAACAACGGACTTACCGGCGTATGTTGTCAACAGCAGAATACACAGGACAGCGACCATGGCGTTGCGCAGTCCGTCGTTGACACTGTGTGTGAGTGTAGTGCTGTGTGCATGGATGTGTTCTCACCACACCGCGCCGCCGCGCTGGCATGCAGTCATACGCCGAGTGGAAGCTTCCAACATTAACAACTCGATTCTACAGTTTCTATAGAAGAAAACCCTGTCTGTGTTGGAGACACCGATAACAATTAGCGCGGTGCGGCGTCTAATAGCGTTTTTAGCCCAATTTCGTTTCGAAGGGCTGCAATTTCAGACCTTAAATCAGATTGCCAAAAAGTAATCGACTGTGAATTTGGACCATTCTGCACATTGCGTTAAGGTTTCAACACGGTCGCGCTTGTTTCCAGAGAAAGCGAGCGCAAACAACATGTCTGCGTCTCCAAACCCCATACAGTTCCATCGATCAGTTAATGAATGGGATAATATCTATTAAATCAGTGTTCAAATATTTCTACGCTCAGTTATCATCCAATATTACCGTTATTACGACCGAATATTGTCCAACTCCAGTGCACGACTGTTAACATTAGTCGCCGGCACAATGAGGTACGTGTCATCAGCGTACTTATAGCAAGTAAATTTTCTGCCGTGAGTAAAGTCAGGTCGGCTGAGGCTGCAAATTCCATAGCTGTACGCTGGATTACACTTTATACAAACGCCGAGGTGAGCCCACTAAATCTGGTACAGTGAGTGTATCCACCAAAAAAAATCCATCATCCAATTGTAGACACAGTCTGGAATATTCAGCTGAGCCAGCTTTCGCTAGCGTCGTCAGATAGCCTACCTCCAAGTTCAAACTTCAAACGAAGTTATATACTAATTATATACTACTTCTACTTCTACTCTACAGTTTATTTATATTACGGTATATTATTTATTTATATTACTGACGAGCAGATGTTTAAAATTTTTGATACCCTGAAACCAACAGCACTTGTTTGAACGGATTACCAACTTGATCTATCCGATTGGAGCCCTAGTGTTCTACAAGCCAATAGCCGTCCTACTTCTACTGTTCCTACACAACGGAAACGGTCATATATTTGCCCTGTTCCAAAAATATCACTGCCATGTAAACACAGTGACTTCAGAGTTCAGGCCAATCTCCGTCTTACTCGTACATCCGCATCCCCGCTAGATGAACTAAACTTTATTTGTAGAATGATCGGCAACGTCGTCGTCGTCATCGTCGTCGTGATCTTGGCAAAACGCAACTTACACACAAAGATCAGTAAGAGCCTTTACACAACATGCGTATTGTAAAATTATTGTGGAAAAGCCTACGACTTACGGACAAGCTGTCTGTCGTGGTGTCTTGATCTAAGGTGATAATGTTGATAAGTTTTATCGAGGAGCAGATATAATAATATATGGTCTGAATTGGTTAAGACTAACTGGAACAGCCTCTTTTCTGTTTGGTCTATTATGCCAGCAAAATCTAAACCTGAGGCAGACGCTCTTGGCAGATGCTACGCCAAACAAGTAGCTCAGCTATTGCAGAGACTGCGCTGCAGGAGGTCAGTTTGGGCCAAAAGTGGAAGACGATATTCTGCAGACATTGTAGGTCTATCTTCAACCACTGTGGCGTAATCGGCCTCCAAAGCTATCTAATTTGGTGAAATAACGCAACATAAGGGCTATTACGCCGTTCAAGGTCATTCAAGGTCACGGATGTCGGTACCAATAGAAAGCCCGTATGCGACTTAATTCCTATTAGTGATTAATACTAACTGACATCTTATCACGTTCCGTTTCAAAGTTATCGCAGATTATTGTTCAAATTTTGGACGAAAACAGGCCATTTTGCGTTTCTGGGCCCCTTTGGAGGCTTAGGGGCAACATACATTTAGGCTCATTGGAAAGTTAGTAGTAGATTTCCTATTTGCGGTAACTGAACGTTTTTCGCTAAGTGTTACGACTGAGGCGCTACGAGCGAATATCGATTGAAACTCAGCGTATTCGAAGGGGGGGGGGTGTTAGTTGGTCCACCGGGGGACGTTTCCCACCATGCCCTTATTGTCGGAAAACTAGGATGATCGATCTTTCATTAAAATGTGGACAGACTTTCGTTTTGTCACAATGCACGCGTTTGACAGAGAGACGGACAGAGGGACGGACCGACAGACGGACGGACATTTCGCTCGTGGATATACCGCGCTGCAACTATGCAGCGCGGTAATAAAACCACCCAGGTGCTGTCTGTGGTCCGCCACAGTGAAGCCCCACCAGGCGCAGTCACACCTGCACGGTTTCAAGGTATCGAAATTCATCTCACACCATACGATAGAGCGATGTTTCTAGTTTCTTGACGACATATTTCGTAGTCTTGGGTTTAGGAATTTATCTCAAACTAGAAATACGTTCTGCGGAACGTGGTATTTGCCCCCGCCACGTCCACAATGAACGAACTGTTCCTATAGGCTAATTATGGCCGGATGCATGGCGCATGCACGAAACGGCTGTATTTCCACTTCCGGTCTAAAATATGACGTCACCATCGTGTTCGTCGACCCCGATTTCCTATCAGACCAGTAAATTTCGGCGATTCGCGTACATTTAAGGCAGATATAGGATTACTTAATGTATGGGTTTCAGGACCTCGTGGCCTAAAATGAGGGTTTTCGGGGACAAAATTGGGGAAGGGTGGTGCGATATTGCCCCCCCCCCCAACAAACTCGTTCTTACTTTTGGGGGTTCTTACGTCTGTGCCAATTTTGCTGAAAATCGATCAAGAAATGCGACCGTGAGAGTGCTCGCAGACACGCAGTCACACACACACTGACAGATGCAAACCGATTTTTACCGCGCCTCATGGAATGCAGACGCGGTGTAGCGATGAGAAAGCTGTCCGTTCGTCTGAATATCTGTCCGTCTGTCCAACGCGTGATTTGTGACAAAACGGAAGAAAAATCAGTCCAGATTTTTATACCATACGAAAGATCATTTAGCTTAGTTTTCTGAGAAGAATACTTGGTGGTAGGGCGACCCCTTCTATCTGAAATTTTATGTCAACCGGTCCCCGTTGGAGCGAAATCGTTTTCCGCTCAGCTCACGTTTCGCTCACGTGCTCCAGTCCAGTCTCTGGTCTGATCATGTCAGCTTCTCATTAATCAACGAAAATTCTATTGCTTACTTACTGTTTACACTATTATTTTTTTTGTTAAATATTCACTTAAAGGGATGTGGCATTCCATGTTTGTTTTCTGCGAATGTTTTAAAATGCACCCGGATTTGTCGCCACATTTGCACACACCAGAATGTAACATACTTATTGAGGAACTGCATCGTTGTCATAAAGAGGTGTGGGAGTTGGTATTATTGCGACTGTAATGTCAAAATGCGTTTATCTTCTGATGTTGAGTATGTTTTTACAAGGGCATGATATGTCGGTCATACTAAAAAGCGTCCGGAAGAGTCCGGAAAGCGTCACAGAACAGAAGCGCCCGGAACTGCGAACGACCACAGCAGGTTACTTGAAGTGATGGACAGCTGATGATTCCTGTTACCCCACATATCGCGAAGAAACCGTGTCAGCACAGCAGAACTCATGCTACCAAAACTAAGACAAGATTATTTGTTTGTAGCAACTCCGTGTACTATTTGCATTGTACTTATGTGCTTTTAACGAAAGTTTCTTCACTGCATATCGGCAAGTTGTTGATTTAATCAATGGCATTGCGATGTAATATTTGCATTGCAATGCATTGTAATATTTCCATTTTACTTGTACTGTGCTGTGTGTACTAGTGTTTTGTTCACCTCAATTTTTTCACTGCATATTGCATTTTTTGCTGATGTTTTTAGTGGTGCTGTTTGTAGTAGTCGTTGATTTAATCCGTAGCATCCGGACAACTCTTGACGCTTCAGTGACTAGGGCCTCCAGTATTGGTCCTATTTCACACTACCGGTATTTTGGTATTGGAAGCAATTAGTACCGGTATACGAGTATTAATACCGGTATTTAATGACTGCCTATGTTCACTGCTGTGGCTGCAATAGTGTGTAAGCAATGCATAGTTGATGACTGTTTAATAAGTGCAGGAATACGCATCAAGTGTTTTCTCATATAACTATTACTCAAAGCACGCCTGCAAGACATGTTTAGGACCTGGCGTTTCTTGCATTGTGTGCATTGGGTAAAGCCCCGTTCACACTGCATACAGTGCCGTACATCGATGCAGGACACTGCAGATGTTAATTATATGCTACTTACCGTAATTTGGCTGTTGTCACTGCGAACAATTGCGTTGCGAACATTGTCAATGCAACATGTTCACAACATCAGCATGTTGTGTCTATCTACGTACGATGATGCAGTGTGTGTGTGTGTGTGTGTGAACACTGCCGTAGAAACCAACGTGCTGCATTACAACGTCACCGTACGTCAACGTACGTCACCGTACGCAGCACTTTGTGAACGGAGTTTAAGGCTGGAAACTGTGCTTCAGGCCAACCGCATACCATGATATGTCGCTGACAGTCAGAGCAGCAACTGCCAGTGAGCGACTACATGACTGACAGTGAGAGTGTAGCAGGCACTGGCAGCAGTAGCCGGCGAGACAGCAGAATAGTGACTAGTGGTGACTGACCATTGACCAAGCATTTGTTGGCACACCAAATGATACACTGCCTGTGACTGAGCTCATCATCAATACCGACCATGCCGATATTGAGTGACTTCAGTACCGGTATTAATACCACGCAATCTGTGGCGGTATCCCGGTATTCGGTATACCGGGATACCGGTATTGGAGGCCCTATCCGTGATGCTTCCGACGCCTTCGGATGCTTTTTATTATGACCCTGACATGTTGGTGATATTCTCTGTTCGCATAGAAGATAAGGTCACATAGTGCTGTTTACCACAGTGACTACCTACTACCAAGTGTATATTCCTCGTGTGCATTGTCAAAGCAGAATGACACGGGGTGGGTGAATTTGTGGTCCGGACCAATCCAGTGCAACCAGAGGTGTCCATGAGATTCTGCAATGCCGGCAAGAAATCTTTGTGATACTCTGCCTGTCAGAGCCAACCATACACCTAAGTTACTTTTATAAAATTGAATAGAAGAGCAAATGAACTGTACAAAAGATACGTGACTGATAATTCATGAGTGGTTGGTAATGAAACTACATTATGACTTTGTTTTCCAAAAACTGCACCATTTTATTTTTGCAGTAACACTGACAAATTTGCAATAATGCTGTGAAACCTTTTTGTATTGAAGTAATTATCTGCACATATATATTTGGAACACAAAAAAACTCAGCGGCTATCATTACACTCTTCAAGGTCGTTCAAGATCATTGACATTGGTACCAGTTGTAAGCCTGTATGTGACTTCCTATTAGTGAATAATAATAATGTACATCCTGTCTTGCACTGTTTTCCAGTTAACACGCAGTATTGGACAAATTATTGTCTATGACAAGGGGTGCCTCTTGTTAATGCACTCATATCGCCATAAATCATATATTGCTGAAAACTAGATTCCTTGGACTACATTTTAGTTGCAGACAGTATGGGTCTAGCTCCGACCAGTTTGATGTAGGTAGCTTTCAGGTGTGATCCATTCAGTCTAACAATGCAAAACAATGGCTTTTATGCCATTTAAGATACAAATCTTAGTTGCAGGCAGTATGGGTCTAGCTCAACCAGTTTGATGTAGGTAGCTTTCAGATGTGATCCATTCAGTGTAACAATGCAACATAATGGCCTTTATGCCATTCAAGATCATTCAAGATAACCAATTTTAGTACCAGTTGAAAGCTTGTATATCACGTATAACTTACAGCTTCAACTAACAGTAGAAGTACTGCCAGGATTTCTGTGATCCACAGGACAAAATTGTCATGGCAAGCAACACTGGCAAAGTTTTTGACAAAGGTGCTTGTTACATTTTAACAGCACCATGTCACATTCTGTAAGGGCATAAAGAGACCAACAGTTGCTGAAAATTCAAAATTCTTTAAAATTGAGCAGATGTTGATGCCGTACAAAACTATTGTTCAGTTAAATGCCTCTCTATACAAAATCCTTTGGACTTAACATAAGCCCAGTTGCAGACATGATATGTAGGGGCATTGCTAATGACAAGGGCACTCAGCAACACAGATGATCACTGCTGCAGATCTCCAGCCCTGGTGTGGTAATATGAGGCAAACAGAGATATTTTGTGGGTGTTTGGCACTGGGTTGTTCTGAGCTGCCATCTATGATCTAGATGCATCAATGCAATGGCAAGAACTTACAAAACCAAGACCAAGTCCAAGACCAGCTGTTGCTCAACACTTCTACAACAGTGTACATGCATGGTGTGTTGGCATGCTGTACTGGTGAAACTTATGCTGGTTCACTGTTCTCTGATTTCAGTTTTATAAAGAATACGCAAGTGATAGGAAATTTGTTAGAGTATGTTTGCCAAAAATTATCAGAGTTTGTTTTGATAAAGTTATTGCAAAAATTAAACAGCGCAGTTGTTTTGGACTTGCATGATACATTGTATACACTTGTGGATAGCAATATGCAAATGCAGTGGCACTTTGACATCAGTAAAGATTATAAAAAGTGATAATACTCAACAGCACAATGACATTTAGGTAATGCGCTGGCTATATCACTTTTTAATGATTTTTTTTGTTTCTATATGTTACTCACTGCATGTTGCCTTTGACATGTTTTTATTTATTTGAAAATTTTGTGTGTCAGCTGCAGTTTGTTTAAAACATTTATACTAGACCCCCGAGCCGCCGCCGTAAGCCGCCGTAGAGTTCATAAGCCGTAGCCAGCCATAGAAAGTTTCCGCCGCCGCCGTAGAAAACCGTAGCTGTAGCCAGTCGTAGAATTTCGGGACGCCGCGGCTGGGCCGGGCTGGCTGTGGCTGTGAGTTGTTCTTTTTTGTTCAATCAGTTATTTTATGAGGTCTTCGTATTAATAAAATTACCAATTAAAATTAACCGACGTATTAGTCTTGGCCTACGTCAGTAATTTGCCGCCTCCACTAAAAAGCGTGCCAGTGGAGTCTCT
>Ga0049105_1000488_pt1 | contig 13868 bp, 7 predicted proteins | sample WorMetvaBAHAMAS1_FD_61260 | JGI IMG/M metagenome (GOLD analysis project Ga0049105, IMG submission 61260) | Worm MetaG Olavius vacuus BAHAMAS.1 | ecosystem: Host-associated > Annelida > Digestive system > Unclassified | place: Germany: Marburg | collected 2013-04-09
AAAAAAAAAGGACAGGACAGGACAGGACAGGACAGTCAAACAAGTCACAAAGTGGTAATATTTCGCCCATGTGGGGAGAAGCCCCCACTGTACCGATTTAAACCAAAATTTACATGATGGGTAGTCTCCCCAACATAATCACGTGTGCAGAGTTTCAAGTTGAAATTTTTAGGGGTTACGATTTTACAGGGGAAGGATCGAATTTCCCATTTTCCTATTGATTTTTGCATGAGCCTTACAACAGTGCAGCGCTTTTATTTCCATATCTTGTGGTAGACTAAACTGACTGCTCGTCACGTCACATGTTATTAAACAGTTGCATGTTGTATCGTATGATATTGTGATGTTGTTGCGTGTTAATGCTCAGATCCGCAAGTTGCGTCGTGAGCTGGAAGCTGCTCACGAGAAAGTCACCACGTTGACAACTCAGCTCAACACCAACGTCAGTTGAAATGCTCTCTCACTTCACGCTCTGTTACTGTCCACTTGTCTAACAGCTGTCTGTTGTCTGTCTGAGCAACTGATAATACAAGTGGTGTTGACAACAGACCGACTTATTGATCAACCCGAGCAGGGCGCAGGCGCTGATAACCTGCCTGGTGATGTGTGACGTGTTTGTGGGTGTTTATTGTATTGTAATTTATCACAGTCTGACTGCATCTGACATGTCACTTATATTTGGTCTTTCTTGTACTAATGGTGACTGAAGAATATGGATGATGATGACGACGACAACAATGATGATGATGATTTGTGTGTGGTGGTGGCAGGCGCACGTGGTTGCGGCGTTTGAACAGAGTTTGTCTAACATGACACAACGGCTACAGCAGCTTACCGTCACTTCTCAACAGAAGGTTCTCATCATCTATCGCTCTCTCTGTCTCTCTCTCTTTCTCTGTCTGTGTGTGTTGTTCTGTCTTAGTGTATATCTCAGTCGTAGGAGCTGGGGAGGAGGTTGGGAGCAGTGAGGCGATTACCACTGCAGGTGTTTGGCTGGGATGGAGATACCATTCCGTTTTTGTAGGTTTTCTTCAGTCATAAGTCACCTTATGACAAAAATAACCATGCATAATTCTGCAGGAAACTCATCCTTAAATCTCATAGAAAACCGACCTAGTGCTATATGAGATTGCATAGAATGCATTGGTGATGCGGGCGATGCTGCAGGCCACGGTGGGGCAGCTACGGCAGTACATGTGGCTGTCCTCCAGAATCCCTAGCAGCTATGACTATTGCCTTGGTACTTCGGAACCAAGTTTTGTCTCTCCATGTCAAAAATATGTTTGTGTATGGTGTATATGTAATTGTAAAGTTAATATAGAGCATGGTCCATAAAAACGTGGCAACATATATTTGAATGTCAAATCTTGACCAATTTCAATAATTTCTGCATTGCTGTGACCGGAGATGAATGTGATAATAAATCATGCATTTATTTATTTATGATTTTAACAGCATCTTTCCAATGACGTCATCAAAGTGTCATTTTTGTTACCACGTTTATAACTGACATAATGTTTTTTTTCTATCTTGCCAAGTATTGTGCACTCATTTAAGGTGATGTAAGCAATTTTATTACGAATGCATGTAACGTTTATTTGCTATTAAAAATAAAATAATTAATATTGTTAACCGGTTAAGATTAGACAGATTTACAGTCAAATAAAAATAGACTACTGTACCACGTTTTTATGGAGCACAGTGTATACATGACATGTACAGGACTGCGAGCTGGCAGAGTTGAGGTTGACAATTGACAAACTGAGGAATTCTTCATCAATACAACTGCCTGCAAGTCTTTCTGCTGTTGCCGCTGCCGCTGCTGCAGGTTTGTCACGTGTCGTTGAGCTACGAGTCAGTGAGTCAGCTGTCCTAAGTCTGCGTTGGTTCTTGTGCTACAGATGTGATCAGCCAAGCTCATAACACTTCATTGATTATTGCTTGACTACAAGTAGTGTCACACCAACTTGTTTCAATTACCGGGTACTGTATTGAGTGTTGAAAGTGTGCCATTGAAGACATGCTGTACTTGCAGGACAAGACACTTTGGCATTCAACCGTCACATGTCAGTAGACAGTGTCAACAGCTACAACAGTCTAGCGAGCCAACAGTCAAGTGCTACTGAGACAGCTGATGCTGAGAAGAAGAAGAAACGCAAGAACTGGGTTTGTTCTGCAGCCATACGTTGACAGAGTTCTTAGTATAAGGGTCTTAGTTGAGCAGGTAAAGAATGAATAAGAGTAGTGGCCTTATTAACGATGTGTCTTTTGTACACTGTACCCTGGTCACGCTGTGTAATGTATCTGCTTTAACCTTTAGCTTATATTATTGCTTGCAAGTATTTTAAGTTTTTGATTGTCTGAAGCATTTGGTTTAGACAATCAGACACTGCATTCACTAGTTACGCAGTCATTTTACCACAAACGTCGTAATCAGGATCATAATCAGAGCACCATAGTATATTTGTGGTCTGTCACATTAGCGTAGCCGTGCACGGGGTGCAGCTGCTCCTCGGGGCCAGAACTCGGGATCAGTTTAGGGGGCAGTTTATACATTTGCCGTAACATATCTAAGAGGATGATGACTGGAAAGGTCATCCCAATATCAGGAGAAGATATATAGAGAAGGAGGGGAACTGACAAAGTTTTTTTAACTCTCAAGACACACTTTTTAACTTGTATTTTAATACTTAGTTGTTTTAGGTTTTATGCGTTAAGTTTTTAGGCCTATTTTTAGTGATACGTGCTATATCTCGTTAATATTGGACTCTGTAATACGCCAGTGAACAGTTTTTTTGTAACTAGCATACACTAAGTAACTTGTGTAAAGGTTCTTTGTTCCCACGTTCAGCCCTGACTGCCTATGAGTGCACACCCGCAGTGAGACTCCTGGCTACGCCTGTGGTCTGTTAGCGTCTGTGTCGTCACTTTGCTAATACTAAACTGATGTATAATGTGGGTTTATGTGACGTAGTGTAATAATGCAGTGATAGTGTAAGAGTATGACAACTGCTGAGAATTGCAATAACTGATAACTGTAACTGTCTGTGTGCATGTGTGCGTGTGTGTGTGTGTGTGTGTGCAGCTGCGTAGTTCATTCAGTCGCGCATTCTCTCGGCGTCGTGGAAAGAACGGAACTTCATCGTTGTCAGATGTGGAAGTAGACACATCAAGTGTTCGATCTTCTGACTCGTCAGCTACAGCTCACAACACAGTGAGCATGCCAACCACTCCAGTGCACATCAATAGCATGTATGTGTTCCACTACTCACGTCATATACTAGCTACTCATGTAGGCCCATACTTAATGTGAGGTTCATTGTTGGCTTGGTGGCACAGTGTATATGGTATTGTTCACAAGTTTTAACTCACACCATTCCACTGTACATGACGACTATCAGCAAGTTGTTCACACACACACGTACCAGTCAAACGCTGGTGATACTCCACAGCTGCAAAGTATCCACTGGCCTGGTAGAAAGTAACATCAGTTTACTGCTGATTATGTGACTGACATTACCTTTAGGATGACTGCCGAGGACACGGATCAGTTTGACCCACGTACAGTATGTGACATGAGTCTTTTTAACAGAGCTGTAGTTGTGCACAGGATGTGCAAGTCTGAGTACCAAGAAGAGGCGGTTGTCTATCAGCTGAAGCAGGAACTGCATGAGAAAGATCTGCGACTGACAGACATTCAGTTGGAAGCGCTTTCATCTGCACATCAACTTGAACAGCTCTGTGAAACTATGAACAGAATGAAGGTTTCTCTCTGTTTGTCTGTCTGTCTTTGTCTCTGTCTCTCTGTCTGCCTCTTACTCACTTCCCATATCTTGTTCGTTGCCTGTGTTCTTCCGTTATACGATGGCACTGATCAGTTTAAAAAAGTTTGGCTAATTGTACCAGTGAATAACAAATGTCAAGTAATAGGCCACAAGGAGCTATTTGTGCACACATGTATGAGAAGAGAAAGACAATGATGCAAAGATTTCTTCTACCTTTGACCTCTGTTCATTCTCTCTCACCAGAGGATGTGGATTGTGATTCATCCATTGGCAGTAAGTGCTGGTGAATGAGTGAAGTTGGACCTATGGACTTGGGTTTTTAAGACATGGTTACATTGTGCAGTCTTGTCTTTGTTCTTGTAGCTGAGCGCTGCCTCTGGTAAAAAATGCATTTATGATGTAGTTAGTGTTTGATTGTTAGTGTCATGATTGTGTGTAATGCATTGTGATGTGAATCATTCATCCGTGATCGAATATATGCAGCTTTTGACGAAGGTTAACATCAATGTTCCTTGGCCTACATGCATGGCTCTGTATTGGACCTCAGTACACATGACAGACAGAATGACGGTGTGTGTGTGTGTGTGTGTGTTGTCAGAGCGAGATTGCATCTCTGAAAGCTGACAATGAACGACTGCAGACGGTGATTGCAGAGAAAGCAGGAATTGACGGCGCCGAGTTACTCAAACAGACATCATCATCAACGCACTCAGCTGCTGCAGCTGATGCTACATCAGGTGACCGTTAGCTCATCATTAGCATGTTCAGCAGCGTCGTATTTTAAAACTAGTGAAACTTGAATGAGGAAAACATTTATGGCGACATTACAGCAAAAACGGTAGAAGTGGTTGGGTGTAATTTGTGGCGTGATTAACTGAAGGGAAAATGGAAGGAAAGAGGATCCCAGACAGAGCAAGGCAGATGCTGCTGGACTGCTGGAGGGATGCAGAAGAAAGAAGAAAACTAAAAGATTCAAAGTGAAGTGCAGAAGACGTCATTCAAAACAATGCAAGTCGAGCAGAACATCAATGACATCTGGCAGTGCAGTCAACTCATACTCAGATCCAAAGTGCTCAGAATTAGTGAATGCAATATGGGTTCATGGAACTCGGGGCCCAGTTAATCTGCTGATGTTTAAACCTGTAAACCCACATTAGACACAGTTCCGTTTAGTCCCCTAAGCTGAATTTTTTATGTTGTCGGCCGGATGAACAATGTTTTTTGGCGGCTAGCCAGCTAATTTGGCTTAGCGAGCCCAGTAAAATTCGGCGATGGCGGCGTTGGCGGCAGATTAGGGATGTTGGCTGTTTAAACGTGACTGAAGCTGACGTCAAAGTTGGAAACGGGTTTCATGTGTTGGTGAAATATGATGTCACTGCCGTGTTTATTAATTCCACTTTGCAATAAAATTGCAGAATTTTTGGCACTTTTAACAGATTAAACAGATATTTGTATGATATAATAAATGTTCTGCTAATGAGCATGTATGGTGACATATTGCAGCAGCAGCTACACAAGCAGGGATGATGATGGACGGTATGAGAAAAGATGGACAGCGAGTGCTGTTAGCAGTTCGTCTCTCAGCTGCTGACGACAATGGCACAGTCACTGAGGTACAGTCACTCCTGTTAAGTAAGTAAGTAAGTAAGTCATGATATTTGTAGATGGCACCAGAATTGCAGAAACGTGACAGCGGTGCCAAATGATGTTCATCGTTGTCTGAGAAGTTGCTGCCAAAACATTGAAACATGGCATTGTGGACCGGCCGGTACTGGCAGATTGACGTCCGTACTGTAGGCAGGTCGATACTGCAACTGAAAATGACCGAGCACATGTGCTATTGGCATACAGAGTTCCTGTAGATAGGCAGCAGTGAGGCCGTCGATACATTTCCATGCAGTACCAGGGTTTTGACCTTAACCTCCTTGGCGGTACAATTCTACCTAAGGTTTCTGTTCCAAAAGCGGTACATTAGTGGCGCGGTTTGCTAGTTGCCAGTGCATGTGTATCTCATCGTCGGCCATCGGCTAATGACAGTCAAATGACCGATAAGACAGTATAGCGTCAACATGCAGCGGTTTGAACATGATATGGTGTCCAGTAGATCTATGTCGCAGGGCAGACACGGAGCGTGGCTAATTGATACGCCGCCGCGAATGGTCAGTTTACGACTGACTCCCCGCAGCGCAACGCGACTGTAATCACCTCAGTGTGACCATCTGTTTCGGAGTCCGTACTCCGAGTAAGACTCGGAGTTACCGTTTTTTGCATCTTAGTTCTAGCCCATGTCACGCTCGGGGTTACCGCTAAGGTGGTTAAAAACGATCCTCAACCATACTAGAAGCGAGTGGAGGTTGCATATGTGATTGAAGCGATGTGGTCCCGGCGTCGTGCTCCTGACACTAAACGAGCCACAGTATTCTGTACTGATTGCAGACGTTTTATATGAATGTCAAATGTTTCTGCCAGTAGAGTGTTGCAGTAGTCCAGTCGACAATGCATGAATGCAGCACCAGTGACTTCTAAGCATCCTTTGTCAGAGATCACCAGACAACACGTAGTTGCTGCATCTGATACAAACTGTTATGTGTGTTTGTTTTGTGACTGTGTGACAACTTGAACTTGATGACTGTGTTTAGAACAAGACATCTGAAGTTGACATTGCAGTTTTGCACATCTCTGTGGCCTGTAAATGGGACACTCTCGACCACATCATTCGCAAAGCATTCAAGGTCTCTGTCAACAGTGCATTGTATCTGAAATGAACTTCGGTTTATTATAAAGAGAAATATGTTTGCTATGTTGCAAGTTTTGTTGATAACGTTATGTTACCAAGACACATGTTCATGTATTCAGTCTTTGTTCTGCTAATTGAACCTCCATTATTATGCCAAGTAACTGATTGTTTGTGTGCTGTTTGTGTAAATTTCAGGAATATCTTAAAAGACTCGATGCAAGCACAAATCTGGATTTGACGTCTGACAGCATATCAAGCTACTGTATTGGTTGTGTAACTCGCTCTAAACGTATGTATGCGTCTCCTGTGTTGTGTGATATGCATTAGCAGTGAATTCTTTGTTGCTGAACTGTAATATCAGAATATTTTCAGCTTAGTTTCAGTTAATATGATGACATGATGACTGTTTGTTGACTAAGTTTGTTTTTGTTTGCTGACGTCAGAGACAAAGGCACCCGATGTGTCGCCGTTGAGCTGTCTAGACAATAAAGACTCTGACAAAGTTATCATCAACTTAAAAGGTGAAAGCTGTGGTCTTTTTCTTCTTATTCAACTAACTTACAGCAAACTTCACCTGTAGTGAGGGAGGTTCAGAGACAGCAAGCATACATTTCAGTATGTCTTGTTTTGGTGGCCATCCGTGTTACAAAACCAACGAATTGCACCGACTGTTTCTACTGAAGCCATTGTCTACCTGGTGTTCCTCGTTACTGGCCTGTCTTTTGCTGTGCTTTGTATTCCTTGCTCTGTTAGCTTATTGTCTGTGCAGTAAACTAAAGCTGTTGGTTTGCAAGCAAATATTAAAATACTGTTAATGCATTGTATCATCACATCATGTGTGATAAGCTGATGTGATTTAGCTGCTTAGAAACTAAGAGATGAAATAAGAAACAAAGAGTACCTGTGAGTGTCAACACAGCAAGAAACTGTGGACTTGGCTGCAGGTTGCAGTGAGAAAGCTGTTGATCAGCTGTCGTTCGAGACGTTAATTCCCAAATCAATAATTCAGCGCTACATCTCGCTGTTGCTGGAGCATCGACGTATCATTCTGTCTGGACCAAGTGGCACCGGCAAAACTTACCTCACTCAGAAACTTGCTGACTACATCGTCTCTGTGTAAGTGATCACACACAATGCTTTGGTCATAACTATATAATTGGATATCATTTTTATCAGTCTTCACGGGCTAAATCTAGCCTACCCAATAGCTATCTTCTTCATGTAATGTTATTTTGTTGCACAATGGTATAGATCGACATTGCAAAACCAGTTATTCCAAAGTCTGATTTTGAGTCTGTAGAACTTTCAGCCTTAATCAGCTTTGCACTGAGCTGGTTGTGCATGCACAAATTTCGCATGGTTTTAACAGTTTTCCTTAAGTTGTCATCAAACTAGGTCCTACAGGTACTGCTTGCAATGGGTACCTGGGTATGGAACCAGATGGGAACCCGCTTCCAAAGGCCTGAAAGTCTGACCACTGTTGGTTGATTGTTTTTTTGGCTGGCAGGTTGACTAGCGCATCTTTTTGCCATTCGTCAAAAGAAGTGTTTATTATATGGAAGGAAAGCATGGCATTAGCTGTGCATTAGACAAAGTTATAGTTAGATGATTGGATGGATGAGCTTGAATTTGGGGTATAAAAGCAGTCTAACAGCATTAGACGTTTAGTTGAGAGCAACGACTATGTTCAGTTGTAGAAACGAGAAAGAGTCAAGTGCTGGCAGCATTGCAACATTCAGTGTCGATCACAAGTCAAGTAAAGAGCTTCGTCAGTACCTAGCGAACATTGCTGAGCAATGTGAGCACAGTGCTTGTGAGTTACCAACCATCATTGTGCTTGACAACCTGCATCATGTCAGCTCACTCGCTGAAGTTTTCAACGGCTTCCTCAGCATCAAGCATGTTCACTGGTCAGTTGACACAACATGCCTGTCTACGTCTCTTGATTGACGCCTCCCATCACGTGTTGCAGTCTGTCTGTCTGTCTGTGTATGTCACTCTCTAACTCAAGAACAGAAGGTCATATGGATTTCAGAGTTGGTAGTCACTGTGGTATGTTATAACTGATGATTCTGTTTTGGGGTCATAAAATTAAAGGTCAAGGTCACTGAGCCATGCAAGTCACTTGTAACATAAGAATGAAATAGTCATGAACAAGAATCCCGTGGACAGTGACGCTCAGCTGGCAGCACATGACCTATAAACCCAGTAAACTACCGTTAAAATTTGAATATATCTCGCTTCCTAAATACACAGCTCTCCACAGTTTAGACAGCTTATCCATGTATACTCACCACAGCATTGCTATCCCCTATCTTTATTCCAAATACCACTGTTTTGGTCTTTCAACATTTATATTCATCCCATATCTCTCACTCTCTTCATACGAACTCATCTATCGGGGTGCGGCCAGACACACGTCAGACACCAGCTGCAGAACCTTCGGTATTCTCATCAATGTCAGAGTCAGAGGTAAAGCACTCGGAACTTACAGTAACTTTCGATGACTATAGCGAATATAAAATACGATTTATTGGATAGGCGATACAATAATATTGAATATGTCTTGGAGTCTTTGCTGCTCTCTCCCAGAATATCATTTTTATCTACAAACTTACAAGTTGTTTATTCCTGTCTCTGGCACAGTCACTAACGGCTAAAATGTCACAAAGCACATTGTAATAGCGTATGTACAGTGAGATAGTAAACTGAATAGAAGGACGTTTATGATTCAACACTTGTTGTTCAGTTTCAGTACAAGTTTATCTGATGATTTGTTAGTTGATAGACTTGTGTGTGTGACTGCAGCCCGTACATCATTGGTACAATGAACCAGTCGACGTCAGCATCTGTAGCTAACTTACAGCTTCATCACAACTTCCGCTGGGTGTTATGTTCACCGCACACAGAGCCAGTACGGGGCTTTTTGTCACGTTACCTGCGTCGTCGTCTCATCACTAACGAACTGAACACAGGACTGCGTGACAGTCAACTGGAGCGAGTCGTCAGCTGGCTGCCGGCCGTCTTGGAACGTGTCAACAAGTTTCTGGAGAACCAGAGTTCATCAGACCTCACCATAGGTACTCACAACGTTCACTGACTGCTGTTACACTCAACTAGCTACATGGAATGTGCAGACTAATATGAGCTTGAATGTCAGTTTCTTCCTTAATTTACTGTTTTATGTGCAGGTTGTGTGAAGTGTTATATGTTGTATGGCATGTACGTCTGTTGCAGGACCTCGTCTGTTCCTGTCCTGTCCAATGAGCACCAGTGAATCTCACAGCTGGTTTACTGACCTCTGGAACTACTCCATTGTTCCTTACCTGCTGGAGGCCGTGCGAGATGGAGTGCAGGTAACTTGGCCACTAGACCACACACAAACAACACTACAGTCTTGTAAAGATGATACCTGCACGTCTGCACGTTGACGTTACAACACGTGGTAGTGGGGGACGGACGCAGTGTATTGGACTGCTTCCCATTGCTAATGCATGTTAATTTTGGTAAATACTGAGAGCCCAATCTTTAGGCCAATAGAGGGCTACAGACTGACAGAAATCTGTATTGGCCTAGAGATTGCGCCAATACAGCCTGTCAGCTGCTGAAGTAAAACGTGATGTCGTTGTTTATTAGTCACTGACAGCCGTACGAACTAGATAGTTGCACAATTACATGTTAGCATAACACTACTCATTATTCAAATGTACACTCATCTCAAATACAGTATATTTAACAAAGTGAAAGTATCAAATGAGGACTTGCATCAATTTGTCGTTTTTACTGAGGCAGATACATTTATGATAACCACACGAGACATTGTGGCATACTGGTTTTATCATGTGATAAATTTACAGAAAAATAAAAGACAACTTCTACTTTCTTTGTCATGCTTGCTGTACTGTACACATGCACAGGTGCTGAGCTCAAAATGGATAAACAATAGAGCTCAAATGCAATTATCTTTACAGCGCGTCCGCATTGCTCGCAATGCAGACCGCTGTACTAAACAGAGGGATTCTGTCCGTCTGTCCGTCTGTCCGTCTGTCCGTCCTTCCGTCACATTCCGGTATTTTGTCCAGACGAATGAAGAATTGAAGATACGATCGTGTGGTTTTCGGCCTCTGGTAAGACAATTCTTCCCGTTTTTGACGAGGTAAAGTTTATCCGGATATTCGCAGGGGATCATCCCTAGCGAGGGCGCTAAAGTGAGACACTCCCCTGTCGCTAGCGAAAATTTCACCAATAATCGGCCATAACTTGCCAACGGTGCAAGATAGGAGGTAAGTTACTATTAATGACTAATAGGAAGTTGCATATGGACTTTCGATTGATACCAAAGTCAGTGACCTTGAATGACCTTGAACGGCGTAACGGCCGTGTAGTTTGCGTTATTTCACCGAATTTGGTAGCTTTTGGGGCCTATTATGTAAAAGTGGTTGAAGATACACCGATACATTCTGCGAGTGAAATGTAACCCAAAGAATCTAGTTTTAAGCGGTACATCACTTGTAATGATATTCGCAGGGAATCACCCCCAGCGAGGGCGTTAATGTGAAGCGACCCCCTGTCGCTAGCAAAAGTTTGATATATAATCAGCCATAACTTGGAAATGGTGCAAGATAGGAGGTAAGTTAGTATTAATCGAGGCCGGCTGCGCTCGTCGACCTCCAGTCTTCTCGACGTCCGCCGATCGCGACTTGTCACTGTCGGCGATCGCTCGTTTGCTGCTGCTGGCCCGCGTCTCTGGAACAGTCTACCTGTTGACGTCCAGTCTGCTCCATCACTCGCAACATTTCGTCAGAAACTGAAAACACACTTATTCCGGCAATCATACCCAGACATTGTTCTGTAACTGCTTCGCCCTAGTGGTCCTTGAAGTTATTGTAAATTACTTAGGCCACTCTAAATAGTTCGAATGTAATGTAATGTAATGTAATCAATAATAGGAAGTCGTATATAAGCTTTCGATTGGTACCAAAGTCGATGACCTTGAATGACCTTGAACGGCGTAATGGCCGTTATTTTGCGTTATTTCGCCGAATTCGGTAGCTATCGTGGCCAATTTCGTAAAAGTGGTTGATTAGCCATCAACAGATTTTCTCCCGAGAAATGTCATAAAGTACACCAACTAAGCACGACGAACCGCTGTGCTCTTCGCGGTAGCGGAGCTTCTTGTTTTGATCACGCTAACGTGTGTGTTTATATTTTTAATTGTGCGTTAATGCATTATTAACGCACATTTTGTCTGTGTATATCTCTCAGGTGGTAGGTGTCAACCAACAACTGTATGGCCGAGCATGTTAGTTCTGAACGCAGGATTTGCGTGCTGGTGCCGCCGTGAAATTTCAACAAGTTGAACTTGACAAAGTTGACGTTAAAACGTTCATTTGTCAGTTACTAAATTCAGTCAAATTGCAGTGCTGAGACTTGAACTAATTTGGACAATTAAAGGAGGTTTTTGTTGCGACATTTGAGCTGCTATTTCATGGCACTACATTAAAATTTTTAACAGCGTTATTTTTTTTTAAATCCCAATTAATTTCTTAACGCATTAACGTTAACGTTAACGATAACTAGTGTAACTGCTTGTGTTGTAGTGTGTACATGTGACAGCTGCAGTGAGGAAGCTGAACACAGTGCGTCTGTGTATGTCAGGCACAGTGACATCACTCAGTAGGGTCATTGTTGTGATGGTGTATGTAGGCCAGTACTGGTACCAGTGGACAGCGGCCAGTAGCGTGGGAAGACCCAACAGACTGGGTCATACACAGCTATCCATGGACAACACAGTACCAGCCGTCTAGTCTGTTTCACCTCCGTGCTGAGGATGTCACTCAGAATAATGAGTCTGTTGCACTGCTCCAGTCTGATGTTGCCGAACTCGACTCCAACAAAGACTCTCTGGTGAGTCTGTATTCTATGACTGACTAACACTAACAACACTTTATCTCAACTTTAGTTTAGACCTAGTACTTATAGGTCTCTTGGGTACAGCCATAGGGATTGACCAAAACTGTAGGCCCTTAGCTTGAGCTTCCTTAAAAAATTAAATGGTATAAAGTGGATGTGAAAATATCAGTTGACATATGACAGTCCATTTCATTCGTACTTCTCTGGTTATTGCTTTGAGGCAGACGTCTTCATAGTTCTAATAGTGTTGACTGTTGGCTGACAAAATGACGTCAAAATAATGACTGAAATTGTTGGCCGACACTGTTAGCTGACAACATTGGCAGAGTGCCAGGCCGTGTGGCACAGCCGTGAGCGACTGTCACGACGTGTCTAGAGTCTTGACTGATTGTAATTGCTGTTATCACTTACTTACTGTTGCTGTTGCCTATCTCAGTGGCAAGTTGTCGTCGCTTCTTATTGATATGTGAAATGGTGATAATTCTAATCATTCATTTATAGCGTGTTTATCTGTTGTCATCTAGTTATGCTGAAGCTCTTGCTGCTTTATGCGTGTTCAGATGAACATGTTGCGGAGACTGCAAGGCACGGCAGCGCCACCTGGCGCCAATGAACTGAGTCAATCTGCACAGCATCATCATCATCATCAGTCAGCTGCTGTATCATTGGAGACACAGCACACTGCACCTCAGTGACGTCACGTGACTCACTGACCAACCACTCAAGTGCCTCGCATTCATCTCAGCGTATTACTTAGTAATAGCAGCCGTAGTGTGTGCACTGAGATTGAGAAATGACTGTCTCAAGACTGTAGCAGATCATCTACACACTTGTTATCTTACTACAGCTCATGCTTTGTCTCACTCACGTGTAATGACGGTCTGTTTTTCACGTTTGTATGTAGTATTTCATCAAATTTTCACCGAAAGACTTATTGACATTCTGACCAACAAGTTTGATAGACTATTGAATATTAGATTGTTACGAGTATGAAAGTGTAGATGCAGACATTGTGAAAGGTTGTGAGTATTTTGATTCTGATGCTTGTTGTCATGTTATGATGACTTCTATGCAGTGTTGTGTTGCTGTGGACAACTGAGTGACTTTGTTAAACTTGCTGCTGCTTCTTTCTACTTTTTCTCCGTCTCTTTTCATCCTTCTTATCTCACTGATGAAGCTTGCTGTCTGATGACACTCTCTGCTCATTGTGACATAAGCAGTCAGTCTGGTTTATTATCTCACTGATGAAGCTCATTGTGACATAAGCAGTCAGTCTGGTTTATTATCTCACTGATGAAGCTTGCTGTCTGATGACACTCTGCTCATTGTGACATAAGCAGTCAGTCTGGTTTATTATCTCACTGATGAAGCTTGCTGTCTGATGACACTCTCTGCTCATTGTGACATAAGCAGTCAGTCTGGTGTATTATCTC
>Ga0049105_1000489_pt1 | contig 13867 bp, 5 predicted proteins | sample WorMetvaBAHAMAS1_FD_61260 | JGI IMG/M metagenome (GOLD analysis project Ga0049105, IMG submission 61260) | Worm MetaG Olavius vacuus BAHAMAS.1 | ecosystem: Host-associated > Annelida > Digestive system > Unclassified | place: Germany: Marburg | collected 2013-04-09
AACGGCGACAAGAAACGCTTGTACCGTGCGAGGCTTGCAAGCACTTAGTTCGTGTAGTGGTAGTTTGTGGACTACTATTAACTAGCAACTTCCTTGAAGGGATCATCATCATCATCATCATCATCATCAGTTCACTTGTTCATAAAACAGTTTCATAAAAACATGACAGCTGACAACACACGAGCGGGACCGACAAAGCTGGCTAAGCACTCACAGTGGTCCCAGTTAATCACAGCTCACAGTTAATCATTCACATGTGTGTTGCCCAATTAACCAGAACCATGTTGCCGAGTTGACCAAAGCATGAATTTCCTGTAAGCATTTTGCTGTCCTTTGTCGCCGTTTCGGTTATGTTCCCCTTAGCCTGTTGCCATTTTGGATTGTCGCCGTTTTGACCATACTCCCTTCAAGCGGTTCGCCAGTACGTTCGGAAATCTTGCGGCCCATTACTATTACTATTATTATTATTACGTTTTTAAATACCCTTGGATGTATAGTTCCCAAGGGTTAAAAGCAAAAATTATTATTATTCAATTTATTATTCAAGCCATATACAAAACTAACAACAACGAACAACTAAGCGCAGAGTCAACAAACTGAGCACTTGATAAGCATACATCAGACGCTTAAACACACCACTAACAAATGTATTACTGCCATTAAACAAACTCAACTAATAAAAACAACATTACACATATACACTTGGCTTAACGATACTAATGCCGGCACAGAAACAACAAAATTATTGCTACGACACAGCACAACAACAGTATTGTTAGAACTAGGACTTCCAGGCTGCCTGTAATATCTTTACGCATAACTGCAAGAGATGCATTTCTGCAGCTGTGTTAGTCAACATTCCAATTTGCTTGTGTTACAGCTCCACATCCTATGATGATTTTGTAAAATTAGTTACTTGTAGCCAATGCCAGTTGAGCACCAGCTGCACTACATTTCACCTATTAATATAGATCAGGCACGTGGCCCACATAAACACACAAACGCCAATAAAAAAAGAAACTAAATTAAATGCTAAGACACTAAGCTACAAGCAAGGACGTACGAGAACCAGCTTCATCCTATTACGCTGGCTTCACATTCCCGTAACAAGCTTCGTGATTTTGATGAAACTGCAACACTTCCCTAGAAGTAGCTAAATTAAAGGGCTTTACGAGTTGCACTAAAAGTGCAATGTATAGTTTACATTAAAAAAAGAAGAAAAAACAGGAAAAAATAACAGAAACTATAAATTGCTACTAATAACATGAACAGCGTTAGTCTGACATAAAAACACTAAAACAAACAGTCAATTTGCTAGTCATCCAGTAGCCAGCTGTCGTGTCAGTTATACAGTACATATCACGTACGCATGAAAAACACACAATTAATATATAAAAAAGTCATCCAACATGGACTGATGGTAATTACACAGTGGCTGTGATCTGGCTACTATAACGGAGTCTGTCGTAGAACCAGCCATCGTTAGTCGTTGTGGTAAGAATGCAACACTGAAAGTTTCCGACGAGTGAACTGATCAGCACTGCGTTGCTGTGTACTGAAGATAGGACCACACACTGTCGGCATGCTATCACCACAGTGACACAACTTCAGTCAGCAACAGACACAAGAAAACCTAACAATCACTAAACTGACTCAACATAAAATCAACGCCCGAGACTCACTCTTTCAGATTCTCGTCTTGCAGGAAACCGTTCAGCTAGATGCAAGAAACAGCTTTCGCGTGTTCTCGTTTTCTAAAAGAACTCTGGTTATAATAACTACTACTGTTTTTGGCTAACCAACACACTTTCTGTTATGCAGGTTAGGCTGTGTTCCCCAGTGGCAGCCCATCACAGTGCCCATGGTCCCAACAAGACAAAGCAGTAAAGAGAGATGATTGCCTTTGAGAGTATGACAAAACGTTGTGCCGATGCACACCCGTCCCCCACCCTGAAATAAAATGTAAAAAATGATCACGTAGAATTTAATAAGCAACCACATGGTGACATAATACATTAAAAAACAACCACATCTGCTTCAATTTTCAGATTCTGCTTAACAGAAATATGATGACATTTGCAGCCACCAGACACATTCTCTGGGCTCAACATATACAAAAAATGTGTTTGCAGTCACAAGTATATTTCTGGTGTATTTAGAGCCCTGAAAACATGTCTGTTGGCTGCAAATGTCATTCTTGCCCCCCTCCCCCGCTGGGGGAGCAAACAGTTCTCCCCTAATATAAAATCTCTTAGCAATAGTCAATCTCTTTTTACCGTTCTGTCTTGTTGGGACCACAGACACTGTTATGGGCTGCCGCTGCAGAACACAGCCTAACCTGCATAACAGAAAGTATGTTGCTTAGAGAAAAACAGTAGTAGTTGTTGTAAACCGAGTTCTTTTAGATAACGAGAAAACGTGAAAGCTGTTTCATGCAGCGAGCTGTACTGCTGTAAAGTTTCATGCAAGATGAGAAACTGAGTCAAGACTAGTCATCTCGTGTTTTTATTCGATGATTATTTGACTTGTTTGAGGGGGCACTTCGAGGTGAGGAAAGAGAGAAGGAAGGGAGAAGGGAGGGGCAAAGGAAAGCAAGGAAAGGGAAAGAAGGGATGGGAGAAAAACCCATGAAATAAATTTCTGGTTACAGCTTTGATTATGCAGTTCATCATACACATTTGTGCATAATATTTTTCTTGTTTCTGCTTGCATATGAGATCACATTTACGTAGGACAAGCAGATGTACTTTGTAACAACAGCTACATAGTAATGATATAGCTACTGGTTTTTCATTAATATCCTCTGAGACTCCATAGACTGGCAGTGAGATTATTCACAGGCTACACAACAGGTTGCTACAGGTCACCGTGAATTTTGATCTACTTTTAGACTGCACGTTGTCCTGAACACACACTCAACACCGTCAACATGAACAAATATGCTTATCTGCAACAGTAAATATCGTTCTGAAATTCTCTATTTAATCTAAAACGTGAGAATCAAAAATCAAGAAAACGCAGCAAGTAATCCGTTGTTCATTAGCTTCACAGCATACCGCTTTCTGCTGAACTGATTTGCTATTTAGTTACTTACTTACATTATAGCTGTATTCATTAACATAACAAATTACTATAGTAACAACATCACAGTTGACAAGAGCATCACCTGAGCAGAGAAAAGAACGGAGAGCCAGCGATTCAGCGATTCAGCCCCACACAGAACACTGTGTCCGAAGAACGGGCTGCAACGACAGCATAGAAACTAGATGTTACATACATCATAGCAGTATACTAAGTAACGCGAGAGAGACACCAAGTCAACATCACACACAGCTCTGCGACACATGGCTACAGCACTTACCTTCATTTCACAGTATTGAGCCAACAGATAGCTGACGTCTATTGTTATGCATAGCAGACATCACTTCAAGAACTGGCCTTTACCTTACCAGTTTTTACACCTGTACTCAGTTACACTGGCTGGTCACAGAACATAAAGGTGTGAACCAATTGTCAAAGATTGTTATTAATAATAATAAGAAGAAAAAGAAAATTTATAACGCGCACATAGTCAAGTATTAAGCATGAATCGGAGGCACGGGCAGTCGCCAGGTGGCCGGACGGAGTATGTTAATTGTTAATGAGCTGGGCTATGGGGTGAGACTTGAGGTGTAGCAGTGCCCGACTGGAAGTCAAACTAGCCATCTTTCTGTCTTCACCGCTTGACTTACTGCAAGTCCAATACCTCACTGCACCACCAACTATTAGGTATCCACATCATACACAATTCAATATGACTACAGATTATCACAATTAATCAACGTAACAAACCTCTTAAACATTTTATTAATGTTATAAATGTCAGCTCAGCTCATCCGCCAACAACTGCAACAGTACTTGATCAGCTTCATTACTGATAGGATGCAAGTTACTGCACATGTGTTTAATGGTCGTGTGACTGTCAGAACAATGCATTCGGTCCGTAAAAATCACTTAGGGCCAGTTGCATGAATATTACTCTACAGCTACATAACACATAAGTCCAACTTACAGTTACACTCATTCGTAATCAAACCAGTTCCGAAGGGTCTCATCATATTCATCACAGTGAATATTCATCACATGCATGCACTCTGCCAATGACACTTTCACACTATAATAATTAATCTCTTATGAAGTTTTAAGAGCTACTGGGACTGGTACTGGGTACTTAAAAACAACTGGTATTTAGTTAAGTGGCAATTTTAACTGATGTTCAATGCAGTTGGCAATTAATGGGCAATTACTTGATGCAGGTAAATCTTAAAGTAAGTAAGTAAGTAAGATGATTTCTAAGTGGAGTTCTTTCTTAACTAAATGTCACAAAGTGCCATGATCCCCAAACAGGTGTGTCTTCTGCAGCCGTTTGAACTCTCTGAGACTGTCGAGTTGTCGTATCTTAGAAGGTAATGAGTGGTAAAGTACATGGACACACATCAGAATGACATATCCTACCCTCAGAGTAGGCAGCTAAGCTGTACAGCATTCACATATCAGTCTAGACATGTACAATAAATAATCTGGAAAAAAATTTAAAAGTGCTATTAAACAGTTTGTGCATCTGAACAATTATTTTTCGCTGGTCACGGGGACACTTTCCAATAGCCATCAGTGTAGTGTATACATGAGGTCTGCTGCCCACAACTTACCATGCTAGACAATCAGTGGAACACCAAAAAATATGCTGCTTACCTCAGTACTGCTTCTCTCGTCGAAATAAAGGTAAAACCACATCTGCAATTTGCACATCAGCGACAGTAAGCAGCTATACAAAACTATAAAATACTAAATACAGCACTGTGTAAAAAAATTCCGGGGGCAATAAGAGCAATTATGAACAATTATGTCTACAGATATTTCTAAATCTTTTGTGCTGTATCCCTCTGATGGCTTGAGCCAAGTTGCTGCAGTGATCTCATCTGCAACTTTACAAACATGTATATGTTTACTGTTTAGAAAGCGTTGACATATCCCACCCTCAGGATAGGCAGCTAAGCTGTACATCGTTCACTTATCAACGTAGACATATATAATATATAATCTGGCATAAAAATTGGTGTTAGTTCACTCTGCAAAAATTTGCAGCAGAACAACTGATCGCCACATTTGCAAGCGGAGGTGGTGTTAGTGGTGACGAAAAGAATGGTAACACATCAGACCTTGGACTGGCAGTAGGTCGCTTCGATGGAATGCCGATGTACACAACCAAGTCGGTCATACACCATTTCAACACAGTTGCATTGCTCTGCAGCACACCATCACCAGTAAGTAAGCAAGTTAGTAAGTAAGCAAACCTGCAACTTTTAACCACTAATGTGATTAACAGCATACACAAACTGGTGGTTGATTACATCACGAAATCACGAGCAATGTCGACCTATCGCTCTCCAACGACAACCACACTTGGACTGGATCACACGTACGACAACAACATGCTTTACTGGTGCCGCGGCATGACAGACTGACCATTCAACCAAACATCAGACAGGTAAGTGTGTGAATGACTTTAGCCAAACTGTTCCTAGCATGCCAACCAAAGATGAACTTAGTGAATTATTCAAATCAGGTTAATGCATAAATTCTTCATTCTGACGTAACATTACTGAAGGTTTCAGCAAACAAATATGACTGCTGTTCATGTTTTCATGAAACAGAGCAGAGTACTGTTACAGACACAAGTTGCTGTACCTGAATTAACAGGATGTCTGTGCATTTACAAAACACAGCGTTGTGAAACATTTACACATACGTTTGACATGTTACGTAAATGGTGCACAATTTTTCGTGACAAAACAAGCAAGTAAAAAAACAATAAATTTAATCTATCAGACTAAATGTTTCTGTATAGTGTAACGATGTGTGTCAACTTCTGTAGCTATTGTTCAATAACATTAACACAGACACTGATATGACTTTATCAGTTTTTGAACTGCACGTAAAATCCCTGCAATTTCCTTTCCACATATACATACACTGTGTCTCAGAAAAAAACGTCACCCTTTTTATTTTTGTGATAACTTAGTCAGATGCCATTCAATTTCGCCAGTTCTTGGTAGAAACATACCCCCGGAAATTTGAAACAAAACACATACTTAGAGCCCACTAAACCTCATTGTATATGTTTGCACTATATATTGTAAAAACTAGCAACGATTTTTACGGCCTACAACAGAGCGTCAAACATGAAGTCGCCAGTCGCCACATAAAAGTCCAATTGTCACATCAGATAACTATTAAGTAACACTAACAGTAACACGAAAAAAGACTGTTAATATTATCAAAGCAAATGTTTAAAGTGTCGCCCGTCAGCGGTCACACAGGTGAGCAGTCGTCCACACCACTGCTTAATTGCCTCGTCGATGACGTGCTGCTGCCGACCAGACCATAAGGCAACACTTCAGGTTGGAAACTGAATCTCACAACTTCTTCAAAAGCCTATTTAAACTTCTGACTTATCATCCTTTGTCAAGAAATTCACTAATTAACTTTCAGCTCCAGAACCTTTAAATTCTTTTTAATTTTCTACCACTATACGATCTTCAGCACTAAAAACCATGTTTACAGAAAAGTGTCATCTGTTACTGAGCAACTCTTAAGCTGGTCCTCGACTGACAAAAAACACTACCAGTTTTTAACAACTAAGTAATCACCGTCATGCTGCAAATTCTCTCAGGTATGCTTCTACCAAAAATTAGCAAAATTGGACGACATCTGACATCACAAAAATAAAAAGAGTGACGTTTTTCTGAGACACACTGTACATATACAATAAGCATACACAGAGCAGCTCCAGTGTGGAAATTGACAAAATCTATATTAAACTCTGAAAATGCAATGCAAACAGTCAAATCCTGCGCTCTAATACACTTTCACTGAACTGCCAGTCACATAAGACCAAGACCTACCTTGTCCCCTGCCTTTCGATAGGAAAGATAATTCTTGTTGAACTCAAACATGTATTTCTTGAACGACTTGCTACCGGTATATGCATATTTCAGCTCGCTGCAAAATGCAGCACTCGGGTCAGGCTGTCACAAACACAAGCAGAAATTTAAAAAAACGTCAGTAACAAATAACAATACATCGCATATTAAGTGTAATAAAAACAGTAAAATGCACACGATTACAGCAAGTTGTTGTCTAATGAGGAAACAACATTACATTATGTAAATTAGAGTTAGAGTGGCCTAAGTACAAAACTGCTAAATCACTACTATACACGGTGTACAGAACTGGAAACTGAAAACAGTTAGTAAGGAAACGATCAAAAAAGAGGCAAGTTTTCAGGTGGTTCTGAAAAACAGCTAGGTGCCAGTTAAGTTGTTCCTAATTCTATATATTATAGAACTAAGTATGAGTTAGTCTGAGTACAAGATGGGTAGGTTAGGGTTATGTCATGCTGAATACCAACAAAGAGGTGTGAATCAAGGGTTCTGGGTTCTAGATGTTCCCAAATCTTGCTGCATTGAGAATTTGCAAAAGTGATTAAAAATCAATAGAAATTTCACAATCATCTGCCTGGCAATCACAACAATGGACCACTGGTGTATCTGCCCATGATGATGACTCAGGATTAGCTCCAGATTAGGATTAGGTGAGAGCAAAATCTTTGAAATCATAGGTAATGGGGTGGTTAGGGTGCAAGTATGACTCAGTTAGAAGCTGAAGAGCCAAAAGTCAGCATTTCTTGATGGTTCCAGAATGTAATATAAATACGATTTTACTGCCACAGTTATGTCACCTAAACCTTGCTCAGTATTCACTGATACTGACAGCTAACTAACCAGTAACTAACCAAGAATGAGAGCAGAACGCAGTACAATAGGCACAGGAACTTGAAGGTAATGCAACAAAACGCTGAGCATATAAGCCAACAATCAAAAGCCAAATAAAGCAAACATGAAATTAGAAATGGTCGAATCAATCAAGTTCTGGGGACTTCTGGCTTAAAAACATTGGAACCGACTAATGTAGCTTACCGGTGCCTTAAGTACGTCACGAACTAGCGAATAGCGCTTCATAATGAGACAATTGTCCAGACGGAACTCATCCGGCCAGTGACTCCATCGAGTGAAGATGTCAACAACGTTCTCAGAACAATGAACAGGTCTCTCTGCAACAGGGAAATAACACAACAACAGACTAAAATAGCACGCTCATATCGTAGGTATTTATCTAAATAATCAACAGTTAAAAAGCAAGTAATGAAGATGGTAATTAATAAACACCGATGAATTAAATGGCAATATTTAGTTGACAGACTGACTGTTCTCAAAATCTGCTTGTTTTACAAAGAAAAGGTCCCAAGGTAAAGTGGCTACAGTATACATAGCTCATCAGCTTTTGTTAGGCTTTCTCATTTTTAGCTTTTTATTAATTTATTTATTTCCTATTCGTGCACTAAACTTAGCTAACTTCATTAGCTTTTCAATTGCACATTAAACTTTCACATTTCCTTTCCTTTCTTCTTCCTTCAGGAACCGGTAACTTCTTCTGGAGGCAGACCAACCGCTGGGGTACTGGGTTAAATGACTGACGGATGATTATGATTTCACAGTTTTAAGTTGTATTTAAATGTTAAAACAATTAACACTACAGAGTCCCCATAAAGCAGGGTTTGAAAACAACTGGCTGTATCCTGGATCCATCCATACACATTACACAAGCAACAAAGATGCCTTTCAGATGCATTTCAATGCTGCACACTAGCCCATCCAAGAGTTTGAACATGCCCAAACTGTAAGACTGTGCTGTTTCAGTATTTTAAAACTAAGTACTAGAACAATTTCAATCAGACACTCTTCTTGATGCTACCAATAACTCATAGGATTCTTGGTGAGAATCGTATTTGGGTCAGGTCACTGTCGGGTCAGGTCACTTAGGGTCAGGTCATCATGGTGGGAGTCCATTATGCTTAACAAATGAGCCAGCCACTACAGTCAACCAGATTTACTGAGAGATATTTGACAACTTTACATGCAGATGAATGATACACGATGCACATAGATTTAACATGCGTTTCAATGCTCGCAGGGGCCAGCTCAGTCCAACACAACATCAAAACAAAAAGCTAAAGTGAAAAAAAACTACTACAAATTGTGCCAGTTTGCTGCCAATGGAATATATTCTGCATTCTGATATACAGTAAACGTGATCATTTATGAGCATACAGTGGACAACACATGCACAACAAAAACAGCGTAATCATAAGCCAGCCTATTAAACTGACTGAAACTGGGTCGGTTTGTAGACTGACCTAATTCTTCAGCACAGACAAGTTCCATTAGAATCCAATCGTCAATATCGTTGATTCCAGACTGCGGTACAGCTTCACACAGCAGCTCACCAACTGTCATAGATGACGTCTACTCACACCATCATCAACAAACACATAGCACATCTCTCTCTAATACAGCAGGTAGCCACTACTTCAAAGTGATCACTACTCGCCAAAATCTCATTAAATGAAACTTTCGATTAGTATGCTAGGTTGGTCAGTTGCGTTTTGTCTGTTTGTCACATTGATTGTGCTGTTGTCTCTTCAAACCCTACACAGCTCACAGTTCAAGAGCAATCTCCACCAAACTTCACACACAGGTAGGCACTGGTTCAGGAAAGCACTGATTAGTTTTGGGGGAACTAGGTCGACGGTAAACCAAAATATAAGCGAAAGTTAAAATATTAAACAGTGTGAGATAGCACATTTTTCGAACTGTTTACGTCGTTTCAACGTCATGGGACTGCTATAGGAGCTCTTTATAGGTGATGATGTCACTTGCAGCAGAAAATAAATAAGTAATTCACTTTGGGGCTAGCCTCGATCTATGATTGATCTTGTTTTTCTGTCAGATACTTGCCCCAATATTAAGCAATCACAGACTGTATACTGAATTGTTCGGGTGGAGGCTGAAAACTTATCTTTTAAAACAGTGATGAACACATCTGATATTACTGTCACATTTCTGTGATTCTGGTTCATGTAAAAACGTTCTGACTTACCTGCTTATAGTTGCTTAAACAAATGGTAAACTTAACCAGATTGTGGCAAAGCAAGCAAATGACAGAAAATTCAGTGTGACTGCCTATAGCTGCTCACACCCAGCTGCAAAGTGAATCCATCTTCGGTGCAAATACTGTTTGCAGCAGCAGTGCAAGAACTATGCAAATTAGCTCATAACTATAACCAAAGTTATCACACACAGGTAGCTCCACTGTCACGGACAGACCATGCTGCAGGGTGTGTCAGTTTTCGCCACAATACAAGTGGCACTCCTTTGGCCACTTCAGTCATTGCCGAGCACTGAACCAGATGTTCTTGGTATCACACAGGTGCCTGTCATTAACCTCTTAAGCGCGGCATGCCCTTCCTTATGAGTGATCGGCTGGCACGGAGTTATTTCAGGCAGCAGCAGCGTCGCTGCAGCGATGTGCTGTGAAGCAGTTAATTGTACAGAAATCTGCAGTCATTTCTGTAATTGTATTACAGAAAACTAGCAATTTTATTCCAAACATTCAGAATTACAAATTGAATACAGTTGAAATGTTGCTCATCGTCACTGTCGTCACACTCAGTGTCATCAAAGTCTGAGTCTGACGACGCCTCTAAAAGTGCCACTATTTCGGATGTTGTAAATTTTCGTTTTCTACCTTTATTAGCAGCTATACTCGCCAGTAGACCGACTACTAACAACTCACAACCCACTACATGCAATGTGCTTGACGTGTAATGTGTAAATGGCTTTTGAGAATTACATGACTATCTTCGATTGTCAATGTCTTCAGTAAAGAAACCAGCACTAAAACTACTATTTGCTAGTTCTCATCATTTTTATTCCTTGCCGTGCTGTTGTCAGTGCAAAAAATAGTATTACATATTTTATTTACGAGTACTTTTTAAATATCTATACGAAATTTTAAACAATAAACGTACCACCGCCGGCGACACTAATGACGATGTTGTGAGTTCTGATTGGAAAGTAATTGTAGGCTAATTATAATTATAATTGGTAATTTTGTAATTGCAATAATTGTAATTGGCTTGACAGTAATTGTTTTAGTTGTGATTGTATTTGTAACTGGCTGAATTGTATATAATTGTAATTTAACTGTAATTGGTAAAGACTAAAGATGTAACTGGCCCATGTCTGTTTAGCAGTGAGAACTGCTTGATGACGAGTTAACTCGTGTTCAGCATTTGTGGCATGGCTGTCGCTGGACGAGATATCTCGGGGTCAGCGGAAAAGGGGTTAATGCACTTATTCTCAGCAACCTCTGCAAATATCATCATAAGTCATATATTGCTAAAACAGATTCTTTGGGCTACATTTTTGTCCAAGACATTATAGGTCAATCTTGAACCACTTAGACATAGTCAGCCCCAAGCTAACGAATTCGGCAAAATAACTCAAAATTACACCGTTCAAGGTCATTCAAGGTCACCGATTTTTGTACCAATCAAAAGCCCATATGCAACTTCCTATTAGTGCAGTGATTAATACACACTTACATCCTATCTCGTTTCAAAGTTATCGCAGATTGTTGTTCAAATTTGGCACAAAAAACGGTCACTTTGCATTTTTTAGACCCCTTTGGCGGACTTAGGAGCAACATATGCTGTTTATCTCATGCTCATTGGAAAGCTGTTAATGTACTTCCTATTAGTCATAATTGAACTTTTTTTTGCTAGGTGTTATGGCTGAGGTGCTACGAGTGAATACAGATTGCAAATCACCATTTTTGAAGGGGGTCACTCCGGTCCAAAATTTCAGGTACAAGGGGGCATCCACTACCAACCATGTTTCGTGTTGCAAAACTAGATGCAAAGATCTTTCTTGTGGCATAAAATAATGTGGGCATAAGTTTTTTTTCGTGTTGTCACAATTTACGCGTTTGACAGACAGACAGACAGACAGACATTTTGCTCATAGCTATACCATGCTTGCATAGCTGCAGTGCCGAAAATAACAAGCAGCCAATGGGCTGTGACACTCAGCTAACAAAACATTGTGTGGTTTGTCTACTGTACATAACAGACTGTTGCGGTGAACAGACCACTGTGGCGGTCTGGTTAACACACAGACAGACACACACCGGTAGACAGATGTCTTCTGACTGGTTATACTATTAGCTAAGCCATCTGAGCTAAAAATGGCCCAGATTTATATAGGACAAAGTGTCCAACGTTACCTGTATAAATATGTCAATGACTTTTCCGTCACGACTTTTGACGTACACCTGAACGTGCAGCTGTGATTTCTCACCTGCAGCCTGTGCAACACAATCACCGTCTCCATCAGCAGCAGGTAACTCAAAACTCTATAAGCAGCAGCTCTGGTGATATGGCACAAAGATACATGTATTTACAGTGCACATTACACTTTGCACAGTATCATGCTTTTTTGAAGTCGAATATGATACTTCTGCTTGGCCGACGGAGTTTTTCAGTTGCTGCACCGACCGTCTGATGGAACTCTCTTCCGGCACATCTGTGCTGGACACTGATTAGCCGCAGAAAGTTTAGAGATGGGTTAAAATCCCATCTCTTTGCAGATGCCTACTTCTGATCCTCTGAGAACATACGTTATAAGAGTGTAATGTATTTACTTACTTACTTACTTTCAGAGTACTAGTGCACAACAGCAGCAAAGGTTTTTGCAAATGATGTACTATATAAGCTGATGTTTACATTAGGGCTGCATATTGTAGCAATTAATTAGCTCCATCAACGATGTTATGTTTTACCTAAGTATTGTTGGTTTGTCTGTCTGTCTGTCTGTCTGTCTGTCTGTTAGCAATTTCACGTACGAACTATGAAACAGATCTTCATGAAAATTCTGTCAAAGATGCATCTTTGGACGAGGATGATAACATTAAATTTTGGAAGTCATTATTACTATTATTAATAATACGATATAGTAAAGTCGTCTCAGACTATTTAGTTACATCACAAGCCTGCTGCCCAAGCATTCTGCAATTTCTGCATCTAAATCTGTCTATCCTTTCATTAGCTTTCGACGCTAACTGTCGGAACTCTGGTGCAAGTGAGGATATCAATCAGCAGAATCAGTTGAGTTGCTGACCTTGTTCAATGAGACAACATCCTGCAGTTTGCGCTGCTGTGCTGACAGTCCTCGGCCATGTTCCAACTCTTCGTCGCGAGCACGGAACAGTTCCTTGTAATTCTGCAGAAGGTCGTGCAACACACACCTTTCCGCCGACAATGATGCGGTGTCCTCCTGACATTGGACAAAACAATTCAGCTACCTACGAGTATTATTACATCGATGAAAAGAATCCATCTTCCTGGCAAATACCTGTACTGTATGTAAAAGTGGAAGAATTATTTAACTTAGCCTACATTTGCCAAAGTTATCACCAAAAAATGGCGCAGCTGCAGGCAGGATACAGTGTCTCGTGTCACTGACACAATGTTACCTGCAAAAATATTAACGACTTAAATATTAACAACTTTGCCATTGTGACTGCTGGTATACACCGGAATGAGCAACGATGAAAAAGACTGGCAACAAAAACGACTTCACTGGTCAGATATGCATCAGCTAGAATGCTGACTCTGCCCTGTGCACATTTTTCTCGCACGCAGCACTGTTTTCAAGGTCTGCATAACGCCCTTGTGAGTTCGACTCCAGTTGTGTGTGTTGTCTATCACTCCTGGAGTGACTACTCAGTTCCTGTACTGTGCTGTGAACGGTGAAGAACTTGGCAACAGAGAGACCTACCACTTCAGTTGGATCATATGCAGTTATGGACCAATGGCTAGAAATATGCCAGTGCAAGAGTATCGTCAGACGCAGATCCAGAAGTTTCG
>Ga0049105_1000490_pt1 | contig 13865 bp, 10 predicted proteins | sample WorMetvaBAHAMAS1_FD_61260 | JGI IMG/M metagenome (GOLD analysis project Ga0049105, IMG submission 61260) | Worm MetaG Olavius vacuus BAHAMAS.1 | ecosystem: Host-associated > Annelida > Digestive system > Unclassified | place: Germany: Marburg | collected 2013-04-09
CGATTTGGTGCATTTTAGCCTTAAAATCTGCCATCTGGTAGCAACAATTTTAATAATTTTCTTGAGAATCAACTGACCAAATTTTGTGCATTTTATGATTTACGGTGTCCAGGGGTAGAGACCCGGTGCATGGGTGTATGTGGACGAAGACCCCAGAGCCGCTACAAGTCCCTAAAGTAGCCATCGCTGTCTGCGTGGTTGCATATCAGTTGTAGGCTACAAGCGATGGCTACTTTTGGGATGATGTAGGTTGTAGGCTACCATGCTAGAGGGGGTCTGGTTTGGGGTCAGATGAGGGGGGTGTTATCTGAAGTCAGGGGATCTACACCCCCCTAGGGGGTCTGTATAACATACTGCTTGTAATTGTAAAATCTATTTTCGCCTGTATCGCCTCAGCCGTAACACCTAGCGAAAAAAAGTTCAATTAACGCTAATAGGAAGTCCACTACGCGCTTCCCAATGAGCCAAGATATAAACATCGTACGTTGTGCCTAAGACTTCCAAGGGGGGGGGGGCTCAAAAACGCAGTGTCCCTAATTCGAACAATAAGCTGCGAAAACACCGAAACGGTACGAGATATGATGTCAGTTACTATTAATCGCTAATAGGAAGTCGCATAATGGCTTTCATCATTTGATACCGACCTCGATGACCTTGAATGACCTTAAACGGCGTAATAGCTTCTATTTTGCGTCTTTTTTCACCGAATTCGATTGCTTTGCGGGCCAAGTACGTCACAGTGGTTGAAGGTAGATTTATGTCCGTAAAATATTTGTCTCCCAGTTCCAGTCTTCCACTTTTGGCCATAACTAATCCACCTTGCAGCGCGGTCTCTCTGCGATAGCTGAGCTACTTGTTTACCATTAACAAACGTCTTCTGACACCACGTAGTTTCAGGGCTGGGAAGAACATATGGGTTTTTAAAAACTTTTTTTATTTTTTTTTGAGTTTTTAAGGTTTTTTAGGTTTTAATGTACGAAGACCGGACACAAAATTTTGACCCAGAAGAAATTCACGAAGAATATCTCACACATACACCTATTCCCCTGCTACATCATTTATAGCCATGTGCAGACTATAGCTATAAACACAACTAATCACACTGGAAGGCAACAATTTTCTCCTGACTTTGAGTTTAAAATCTGGATTTTTAAGGTTTTTTTTCTTTAAAAACCTAAAAAACTAAAATTTTGGACTTGCATGCTTTCTTACAACCCCTTTCGACAGCCCATGGTTAGTTTACGACAAACGTCTCAACGACAGGCATTCTGTGACGCGTGGGAAGCACTGAAATTCGTTTTCAGCCGGGACTCCGCCCCGCACCCCGCTGGGGAGATCGATTACGACGCTCCCCCAGACCTGCTAGTCAGCTTGGGAGGGGAAACCCCCTTCCCCACCAATCCCTAAACTTCGGCGTCTAAAAAAACTTTAAAAACCTAATTTAAAAAGAAACACTTCCACAGCCCTGCCTGATGCCTATACATCGATATCGACGATGTTTTGTGGTCATAAATATCGATATCGTGTCTACATCGGCAAAGCGATATTGACCCATCACTGCGTTGCAGGTTGCATGCGCATCGGGATCAACCCTTTTTCTACATGGCGTTTGCATGTTGCGTGAATGTATATTTATATAGTGAGTGTGTGCCGTACTTTATACAGATCTGTGGAGTGTGCACACGAGCAGTAAGTAAGGAGAACGCTAACCCTAACCCTCACACGATCACTGCTTAGTCAGTAAGTGGACATGTACGTGTGCGCATACCCGTCTGTGCAACTATAGACAAAAGCCGTGTAGAAAAAGTTTACCGCGCATCGGCGCGTTGCGCATGCGGAGTACGATCATCTAATCACAGATTTATAGCGGGTTTTCTAAAATCAGTGGAGGCGTGTCGAAGGTGACGTACGGTCACTACAGTGTAGTTGTTTTATCGACGCGAGGACGCAGTTAACCCTTTGAAGTTGAGTGGCGGGCTATGACCATTGGATCTTCAGAACGTACGATGTCTTGCACTGTGAAATCAGATTCAGCGTCTGCGAAAGTTTCCGACTACAGTTATCTAATGGGTGACGGACGTTCGCGTGAATTTATCTGGAGTAAGGAATATGTCGTGAGATGTGTATGCTATGCTTATCACCAGTGTTAGAATTACCAGTACCCCTGGTAGGAAGCAAATTAGGATTGGTATGGCGAGTATCCCCCTTCCTGCTCCCTTTCTTCCCCTCCCCTTTTCCCTCCCCTTCCTCTTTTTTCCTTCCTTCCCCTCGCTCCCTCCCTCCCTTTCCCTCCGTTTCCCTCCCTTCTTCCCTTTACCTACCCACTCCCTCCCCTCTCCCTCCCCTCTCCCCTTCCCTGCATCCCTCCCTTTCCCTTAGAAGTAGGACCCCTTAAATCCAGCTAGGAGATCTGGGGGAGCGCCGTAAGCTCCCACAGCGGGATTTGGGGCGGTGCCCCAGCCAAAATCTATTTTGGTGCATTTTAGCCTTTAAATCTGACATCTGGTGGCAACAATTTTAATGATTTTCCTGCAAATCAACTGCCCAGATTGGTATGGTGCCGCCATACCAAATTTCAGATTGGAATGGCGGCCGCCATACCGCTTCCAGCGCCATTGCTGGGCCCCCAACAGTCATCTCTCCCCTCCCTCCCCCACAAATTGTTAAAATTAAACTTCTGAGGGGGGGGTCGCAAATAAATACAAAATAAGTAAGTAAGTAAGTGAATTTGTACACAGGGCACGAAAAACATTGACATTCGGCACTGCAGCCTTGATAATGCAACAATACATAAGCGACAACAGATCTAAATGGCAGAAAGCTTGCCTCACTGGGGTGCAACACTTTGAGGAAGTTCGTATTGTCACTGCAGTATAGAAGCGCAGCCAACGGAAAGGTTTTACAAGTCAGTCCGTCCCCGCAGCCAAGTCCACAGATACAAGACGCTTTACCTGTAATGACTGCGGTCGACAATTCACCGCAAGAATCGGCCTTGTCGATCATTCGAGGACCCACAGGAAGTAGAGAGTGAGACCGGAGCTCATACGTCGTCCCGACGGGAGACTCTATCACATAAGCGACGGAATTGGGCTGGGTGGGTCACGGCCCGCCCACTTTTAGGCAGACTTGGATTCAAGACTTGCTTATCCAAGACCGGGACCAAGACTCAGCAGTTCCAAAACCAAGACCGAGACTCAAGACTTACAAGACCAATACTGGAAGTCCATGACTGGGATGGACTGTTACAAACAAAAAGACTGAAAAAGTCATGGCAAGCAGAAAATCCAGCATACCGGTAGTTGAACACAGTAAACAACAAAACATCATACCATGTTTAACAACAGTTCTATTTTGGCAGTTACCGTTAATCATTGCAGTGTACCAAACTTTGGTGCGTACACACAACATTTCAAAAGTACGATGTTTCATCGACAGCTAAAACGTTAATGTCCAAGTGTTTCTGGTCATACAACTACAGAGTAATCACAACTGTGCAGCAACATAAAAACTTACAACTTATTGTTGCATCGCAAGTAGACCAACTGTGATAGCATGTTGTCACCCATTCTATCCCTATTTGCCCACACCAGCAAACCACTGTGGCTAAATAACCGTTCCACAGGAGCAGAGGTGACAGGCAGACAGAAGACTTTTTAGCAATGGATGCAGCTCTTTGAATGCATCACTATCCCGAGTCCCAAGACCAAGAACGAGACCGAGATTCGAGGGATCCAAGACCAAGACCAAGACTAAGGTTTCAAGACCAAGTCTAAGACCGAGACTCAAGGGTTCCAAGACCAAGACCAAGACCGAGACCAAGACTTGTAAAAACAGGTCTCGAGTCTCGAGACCAAGACTCAAGTCTCGAGAACTCCAAGTCTGCTTTTAAGCCATCCGTCCCTATACTTGGACCACCCACTTTTTAGGTTATGAAGCACCATGTGTAAAAGATACTTAATTGTTCATTTTGCTTTATTCAGTCATAGAGCCATCTTTGGTCTGATTTAACTGAGATTTTATTTGAAGACAAAGCACTTAAAGCAAAACCTGCATTACAAAATTAGTAGTCTGGATTTGGGCCTTTTGTGGGACCCCGCGGGCGTGGGGTTTCTCGAAGCGTGGAGCCCTGGGCAAGGGAGGCAAGGGCTTCACTCGTTCATGCCTAAGGCCGGCTCTGCTAGTAAGTGAAGAAAGATTGAAAGAGACTGCATCACCATTACCAAAACAATTACCAAACATCGGAACTAAACAAAAGAGATTTAAATCATTTAATTCATTATAGGAATGCTTTATAAAAGCTATTTCTGAACTGATGCCATCGTACATGTATTTATATCGACAATGAACTGACAGTCTATCTTTTGTATTTCATGTATGTGTGTATGTTTGTACAACTCTTCGTACTTAAGTCTACTTTATTTGTTATGTAACTTTTACATTCAAGTTGTGCACTGTCAACTGCTTATGAAATGAACATGACGAATGATGATGATGACCATCATACATGCCAAACAGTTGATGATTCATGTGTTTTAGCGTGTGAACTATCCAATGAGAAGCCGTACGCAAAGTGGGAAATTGAAGGCGACGACGGTGATGGGGATTTTCTTTGTCATACACTGTTTCTTAAACAGGTAACAGCGATAGATTAGAATCATTGTGACATTTGTATGTTGCAGAGTTGGTGTCTGTGCTTTCACTGAGTGCATTCTTACACAATACACACCGTTGATAATTCTCCGTGTACTGACATTATTAATAGCCTGTTAGTTAGGAAAGTCTTGCGAATCGGTACAGTGCGCTATAACTGGCCCATGTCTGCGCATGCATCAACGGCCTTCAGCATAGCGCACTGTACCGATTCGGAAGATTTGCCGTTAGTTAAGTTGTATGGTGTATAGTGCAGTTCAGTATTTCATGTTTACATTTGTATTGTAATTGTCATTGTACTGACAATTTGTGCTGTAATTTTGCAGGCAGTACTTGGTGCAGGTGCAGGAAATGAGAAAAATATTGTTTCTGTGGAGACTAAGGATTTTTATGCACAGAATATCAAACAGCCAATTATTTCACTTACGTCTGGAATTACAGATTCGGTAATTAATTCAGCATTTCTGTAATAGGCCTACTGCAATAGTCCCATTTATGTAATTACTGGTACATTACATTATATTAATTATATTATAATATGTTACTTACATTACAACTTCTGTGTTTGGCAAGAGGGACTTCACCTTACCACACAATGAAGTTCAGGCCTGCCATTTATCACATTGAGTGGGTTTCTCCCCGTTTTGATCTGTTCACCCACTGGCTTTCAGTTATCATCCACCTAATTGCATTTTCATTTGAATATGCAGTACATATTTATTCAGACAAAAATGATGTACTAGGAGGGGAGTGCCACTTTTTAGCACGTGGGAAAAGAAGGGAGATGGAAGTAGGGAAGTGGGAGGAGGAATAGAGAAGGAGTGCAAAGGGAATTATTATCAACCACAATTGACATTCAGAAAGCTGGCAGCTCTGGAAGTTCATCTCATGTAACAGCAAATTGGTGTGTAGAATATTACAGCATTGCTTGCAATGCAGACTGCTGTAATAGCCACAGCAAATCTGTCTGTCCGTCCGTCTGTCTGCCTGTTCGCCCGTCCGTCCGTCCATCATAGTCCGGTGTTTTGTTCAGATGAATGAGGAAATGATCATGTGATCTTCAGTATCAGGTAGGACAATTGTCTCTAGTTTCTGGAGAAAAAGTTTATCCCGATATTTGCAGGGGGTCACCCTAAGTGATGGCGTGAAGTCAATCGACCCCTGTTTCTAACGAAAATTTGACCAATAATTAGCCATATCTCGGAAAGGGAGCAAGTTATTCACCAAGAGGAAGTTGTATGTGGGCTTTTGATTGGTACTAAAATCGGTGACCTTGAATGGCGTAATTGCTGTTATTTTGTGTTATTTAACAGAATTTGGTAGCTTTCAGGCTTATTACATAAAAGTGGTTGATTAGCCATCAACAGATTCTCTTAAGAGAAATGTCATAAAAGTAACACCAACTACAGCAGATGCACTGTGCTGTTTGCAGTAGTGGAGGTTCTTGTTTTGATATGTCTTACGGTGAAATGACTGTGCGATATATGTCAAAAGTTGTAGGTTGATAGATGTCAAAAGTTGTAGGTTGATAGATGTCAAAACTGTGAATCGTCTACATGGACAACTATACACGGATCAGTTTATAAATTACAATAGTCAAAAACACTGAAGTATCATTTGTTGTGTTAAAAGTATACCGACATTTTTGTGTGACAGTGCATCTTGGACATTAATTTCTCATCAGAAATTCCAGTCACTTTTCACCTTACATCTGGCAGTGGACCGGTTTTCATTACAGGATCCCATCTTGTTGGTTCGTCTGTACTATTGAGATTGCACATTTGAATTAGTGTGCCTGATTTCTGTTTTGTTTGTGGTGAATAAATAGAAAAATATAGCATGTTTTACATTTTCAGGTATTGTTAGCTTGAGTGACATGGCTATTCATATTTTATTTCAGTGTATTGTATAGCTTACAAAATGCAAATTACAAACTTGCATCCTTGTCATTATTGTAAGTAATTAGCATTCATGTACTTTTTGCAGTATTTAAACGTGGTGGTGCCCTAAAAAAGCTTTGGAAAGCTGTAACGGTGCCATATTCTATGGAGAAATTCTAATAAACATCGACATTTCACTCAAATTTTGATCACGCGACACCTGATGTACCACAAACATTCAAGGTCAAGTGGTCGAAGGTAGAGGTCACGGCATAACATAACATACTAGCAGTAAAATCGTTATACATCAGGATTGGTAGGTTTACCAAGTTCAAGCTTGGTGAAAATTATCCAAGAGCGGAGCACAACATGTGACACATGTTCGAGGTCATTAGGTCAAATATTGAAATTGCACTAACTCCGCTGTGAATTGCGTGATTTCGCCCACATGTAACTGATCGCATCACCACCGATACACTACAGATGTTCAAGGTCAAAAGGTTGGCAGCGAAGGTCACGAAATAACATAGCTATCGGCAGTATACATGCTATAAGACTTGGACAGTAACGGATAAGTCGATAGACTTCAAATTTGGCACGATCATCTCAGTTAAAGCAGAGAATGACTGGCACAGTGTCGGGCAGCCTCAAGTTGCAGTGCATCACAATTGCCACATTTTCTGGTTGTGAAATGTTTGCTTATGCATAAATGTATAATGTATAAGATTATATAAGATGTACAAAATTTGTTTTTAATGTGCATATATTGAAACCCATTTGGTGTGACTGGTTTATTCCATGTGCATTTGAATTAGGCCTACAAATTACAATGCATGGTTACGCTGCAGCTGTGGTCCATATGGTCCTGTTGTTTACACGTAGAATTTCCTCCAGAAACGGAAGATGACCTCTACCAGCCATATGACTCGGCTATGCAGATGCTTGTCAGTGCTTCAAAAAAGGAAGAAAGTGCTTCTGCAGAACAGCAGGATGATGAAGTGAAACTTAATTCTAAGAAGCGCAAGGCAGCTGGTGAACCCGGTAAAAAAGACAAGGTGTGTAATGTGTGTGCTAACAGTGTTTCATAATTCATATTAATGAATTAAAAAATTTTGCAAACGTTTGCTCTCTGTAATGTTTTAAACTTTAATCATATCATAAAATGTTGCATAATTCATATAGTTCATTATTTTGTTGACAGTTTGTAATAATACATATGACGTACCACGGCTGATGCTCCTTCTGCATTATAAGCTTTAAGAAAGAGCTTTGGTGATTTGTTTGTATAACGCATGCAGCGAAAGAAGCTGAATAATTCGGTCATGATGGAACAAGAGAGTGAAGATGATGGATCTGAGGTACGGGATAATGTTGATTGTTTGCATTGTGCTTCTTGGCTTCTGCATTGCAGTCAGTTCAGACATCTTGGGAACACTGTAGTAAATTTTTAATACTATTATTAAAGAATGTGTCATGAAATTTTAACACATTTTGATGAAGAAATGTGCAATTTTCTGGCATTCAGTTTATTTTTATGAGTGGTCAAGACAACTGCAATATGAATCCTAATAATAGAAATTACAGTCAAGCAGCTTGCTTCGTTTCTTTTACACACAAAAACAATTGGTGCATCGTAAGTGCAATATGGAATTGAGATGACAGCGTATTGCTAATGCTATGCGTAATTCAGAGAAACTGTAGGAAAATATTTTAAACAAAAGACAGAATGCATGAATCATTTGAGGTAGAGGTAATTGCGGCTGTCTGCAAAATCTTTTTTAATTTTGGTATGAAATGATCATTTTACTGATATACCTATTATGTAGCCAATTTTTACATTTCAAGCCATGCAACCATATACCGGTAATGCCTGCAGAATTGTCCATCCAGGTGCAAACTGGGGTAGTTCTCCCTGGCGCTCAGGCTGTGACATCAACATAAGAAATGGACAGTCAACAGTTTGGTGACTTCTTTTGACGCTTTAGTGGACCTTGTGATAGTCTTTGCTATTTGGACCACTATTAACATTGTACATCTATTGCATATGACATTACCAAGATGTTCTCAGCAGTGATGTGCTGCACAATGGATACTGGATTATAGGTGGGGACTTTGAACCCCTTCTAACCCTAATACTGAAGCTAGTTGCATTTCAGCATAAAAAGTTGATAGGATATTGTGGTAGCAGGTGCCCACTGAGAAAGATGATGACGAAGGTGAAGATGAAGAAGATGACGACAATGACGACGATGACGATGATGGTGACAATGAGGATGATGATGCTGAAATGGAGGAAGATGATGTCAGTGAAAACAATGATGAAGACTTCAGTGATGATAGTGATGACGATGATGAGGCAGATTCTGATGAAGAGCTCGAGGAACCGTCTAAGCCTAGTAAACCATTGTGAGTTGCTTGCCATATGAAGCATCGATTGGCAGCTTTGAGATTTTGTAATTGCACATTTTGGTCATCAACTATTACCTTTGCATCAGCTGTGCTGTGACTGTTTGCCTGTGTGTCTGTCTGTGAAAAAAATACTTAACTTGGTGTGACTATTTGCTGTGGTGAATTGTAGAAGTGATTAACTCATGGTAACATTTCACCTTGACCTTTGACCTTGATTTACCTTGGCATTTCTAAATAAGAGAATTGCCTATAACTCAACTGGTGGTCAGCTTTGGCTGCAGTTTCATGTGGTAATGTGTATCTATTATGGTTCTATTACTCGCTTTAAGGGTGAGACCATATTACTCATGCGGAGTGACAGCATGCAGGTTTGCGTAGGACACAGTTCAATTTTCTGACTGTACATTGTACTGTGGTAATATTGCTGCATAGTAGGATAATCTTATTTGTCATCTGTCGTGATCTTGACAAGTTGAATTCTACACTTACAGGTCAGCTAAAGGACAACCAAAGTCTGGCACCAAGGTAAATGTAAAGATTACATTTGTCATTCAGTAGTATGTTGACAAGGAAGAATTTGTATTGTAAATCTTGTACATATAGAACAGTATTACTGCAGGTGCTCTCAACATTGATGCAACTCGCTATTACAATATACATACAACTTCAAAAAAGGACTAATGTATTACATCTAGGCTATGTCTTAATTTTTATACAGAAGTGTATGATGTGTTCATTTATCAGTTTGTGGTGGCTCAGCATGCAATAGTCACGCTGTTGAACAGTTTTTATGTGTCTCCATAAACAGGGCTGCATTTGTCAACTTTCCACAAACAAGTTCAAAATTCAGCTTTAGTGTTCGGGTGCTGTTTTCTGTATAATGCAAGGTTCAGCCATTTCTTTGCAGAGTCGAACCCCAACCTCCTCTGCCAGAACAGTTGTATTGGCATTACTGTGTCCCAATTCTGTACCATTTATGATTTAGAATTGTTTATGGATATTATTATTATTATTTAATAAGTTAACAAAAGTTACTGTATGCATAAGATTCAGGTGTGGAGGCTGATTATAATTTTGATGGTTGATTTATCACAGAAGACACTTAACTTAAGAGCAAAAGGTGGTGCTGAGCAGAAATCAACAAAGAAAGTCACAAAGGTAACCATTAACCAATCTTGAAAAAAAACTACTGAATTCAGACACTGTTAAATGTTTGATGACCATGCAAACAGTTGTTCTTCACATTACTTGGTTATGACACTGTTTGGTTGAACTTAAGCTTGAATGCTCCAGCAATACAGACTAATCTATAGTCGGATCTCGGCAGTAGTCCAGTGTAATTGTTATACATGCTTCTTCTGGTTCGTCATCTGCTGTGTATTTGCCTTGGTGTTTCATAGTGTTATAATTAATGTTATGTGTTTTATTAGTCAAAGTCTGCACCACATTCCAAACCAGCCCCTACAAAGAAACCAGTTGGAAGCTCGAACAAGAAGTCGCCTTCTGTACATAATGTGGTGAGTTTCAAGTTTTCTAAATTGAACTATATGAAAGTGATGACGCAAGAGCATTCCTGAATTCAAAGCTGTTAGGAATAACTTAACTGATGATGAATAGGGTGACCGTGAGCCAAAATGATGTAGGCTAGGCCATATATGTGAAGCCAGAATAATTAAGTTCAAGCTAGAATAATCTGCACTTGTGAAAATTTACTGAGAACTGTCACTATGTGCCTTTTAAGTCTTGACATTCTTGTAGGGCACTATTTATCACTAGACAGACTCAGGCTGATTAGTGTTTCAACTCTGAAAATAAATGGAAACTTAGATTTCCAAAAAAAAATTCTGCCGCATATTGATAAACTGTTACATTCTGCATGTGTCTAAAACTGCAATATGAAAATTGTCAGATATTTGGTAGTATTTGATATATTTTGTTACACAGAATACAGTTGCTGTCTCTGTATTTCATTAGATTTCAGCATTGTTTTCTATTTTACTTGTAACTGAACTTAATTTGTGGTTGCTGCTTGCGAGGTGCCAAGAGAAGTATGCTAACTGTCATTGTGATATTGTGATGAATACATATTTTGTTGTGTTGGTTTAATTATTTTTTAGACTGGCAAGAGTCGTCAGCAAAGAAAGTCCAATTGAACACTAAGCCTATAAGCACTGCGGATTACATGGATTTTAAAGCAATATTAATGAAATATTTACAGATACACTGTTCTTGTACGCTTTGGTGCATGGTATTTAGGCGAAGCATTTTCATGATTATTTGCACTAATGACTTCTGCATACTGCTTGAAAATGGAACTTGATATCTGATTCTTATCCAATTCATGACAGTTATTACGCAGTGTATTGCGTACCCGTATTTTGAACCACCAAAATTCGGCCAGTAGTAGAAGATTTAACTTGTACACATGTGTCGTTACTAATAAGTGATCACATAATCTAACTAAATGACGTGTGCACTCAACATCTGATAACTAAAAAAACTTGTAAACATTACAACTCGTCTGCATGATAATGGATATAAGCATTTTCACACTACGTCTTCACTTACATGTTATGTAGTCACTGCTGGCTTTATGTGAGCTCACAACATGCCTATATTGTGGAGGCTTCTCAAAAGGAACAGAAACAGTAGATCCAACAAGTTGAAGCTAGACCTGTACTGTCGCAACAAAAATGTAGCACAAAGAATCTAGCTTCTGGTTCTTACTAAGTCTGGTAGTACCAAAGGTACAATATCAATAAACTGCGAAGCAAACAAACACAAATATGGATACAAACAGTGCAGTGTTATGGAAAAGTGCAACAAAGAAAAAGGAAGCATGTTTGGTTATGTTCCCAGACATTACTGAGGAGTACATTCAGTAAGGTGCCCCCATCTGCAATAATTTGAGTTGACCATTACTGTGCGATGTGCTCTAGGGTTTCCAAAACCGGGTTCCTTTTGTGAAACCGGTTTTTCGGTTTTGGGAAAGGTCAAAACCGGTTTTCAGGTTCGGTTTTGGTTTTGGAAGTACCGTAATTGCGTTCACTGAAAATCTGCCAGGGGCAGGGGGGTAGAAGTGGGTGGTTGGGCATTGTTCTCTTGTTTATATGCATAAATTTTAAACTTAGGGCGGCCAAGTGTAGATGGTATTGGTTAGCTCTTCCGGCAGTCTGTCTGTCACAGGCTATTGCAATATTGTAGGCCTGATAGATGATGGGAGATCGTGAGACTTTTGTGTAGCTGAATGACTGAAGTTGAATATCTGATGCTAATGAATTGCTGAATCCTGATGCAAGGGTGAATCCTGATGCAAGGGTGATTTCATAATGTGAAATCACTGCAGAAGTGACGCTGAATGATACTGCTGATTTTGATGCATGACTGATGAATGTCAAGTTATCAGATTGTTAACTCAATTGCCATGCCATGTATATAATATATACTCAGTGTACTGTTATTCAGTGCTATCGCCAGATTGGAAAGTGGAATGGAATAGCCGACGTTAATTTAATCGATCACTCTGGTGCAGTGCAATAAATGAAAAACAAACACTGAAATGCCGCGTCTTGGACATTGCTATTGCTTATTTTCTGCTTATGCTTACTTCAACATCTAATGAACAATGCTCAACTCTCGGCTATTAACTAAGTAGAATAACAACAAAAAGTAGTTCTTATACCATAGCAACAATGACAAGCTAACGAAAGGAGTAACAGGTCACACTCGCGTTTCGCATAACTGAACTTTTGAGATACAGATTACATAGTGTGAGTAAACCGCACGAACATTACAGATGGACTGGCTACACCGCTGACCTCTTAATGTGGGCAGTTCGCTAGTGCCTAGTGATATAAAGACGAAAAGGAACATTGAATCGTAGATGTATTGCACGTGTTGCTGTTATTTCAAGTTAGTAGGGACGTGCAATTAGACATTATTGTAAGTCAAAAAATTCAAACCGAAAAACCGGGTTTGGGGGCAGCCCAAAACCGGTTTTTCAGTTTTGAAAAACACCCGGGTTACCTGGTTTTTCGATTTTCGGTTTCAGCAAAATCCGGGTAAAAACCCGAATGTGCTCATCTTGCTCGACCAAAAACAAGCAGATAAATAATTTTCAAGCTATGAAGGGAACCCTACACTCTCAAAAAATTGGTGAACTCTGGCCTACAAACGGCTGAAATTACGTCTTTAGTTTTCATGCGCCCTCTGAGTTTTTCGTTTGGCGTGGAAGGTGGCTCTGATCGCAGCTTGCCCTCGTTGGCTTTGTCTAGTTTGTCGACCTGTGCTTTCCCGTGTAAGCGTGTATAGATAGATAGATACATTTATTTATATAGCGCCTATAAGTCGAAAAGAGTCACTAGGCGCTTGTGATGTCGTGTACGTGTGTTTCAATGCAATTGATCAATGCGATTAATCGTTAGATTATTTGATTAATAATCGATTATAGGTACTCGTTGCAGCACTATTAGCAGCAGCGCAGCGCGGGATGATTAAATATTCTATGATGTTATAAACTTCAACAATCAGCTAGTAACTCAAACAGTGTACTACAGGCAGTTCGTGGGCAGAACATACGTATGAACTTAAACAGAACAGACGTGTAAAATATAAAAGCGATGGCAAGTAAACGAGGGTTGTATAAAAAGGCAACTACCGAAGGCGGTAGCACATCACAAAACGAAAAGAGGTGTGACATGTATAACGACAGTATATGTTGCGTGTGGGACCGCTTGAGTTTGAGGGACGCTTCTAGTGGGGAAGTTATAAAATGCCAAAGTGCGAAAGTGCGAAAGCAAACGTATCCAAGAAACTCATCAGGAGATGAGATAGCGAACGTGAACTTTCTTTACGACGACATCGTGCACGTACTACAAAATACAATAGACTCGTGCATAAATTCCGCCACAGATCGACGCGGTTATG
>Ga0049105_1000491_pt1 | contig 13860 bp, 7 predicted proteins | sample WorMetvaBAHAMAS1_FD_61260 | JGI IMG/M metagenome (GOLD analysis project Ga0049105, IMG submission 61260) | Worm MetaG Olavius vacuus BAHAMAS.1 | ecosystem: Host-associated > Annelida > Digestive system > Unclassified | place: Germany: Marburg | collected 2013-04-09
CGAAGTCGAGAACGAGCAGTGTCTTCGGCGTTTGGTCGGCAGAGCTCACTCAGATAATTCGGAGCCATGCCATGGAGGGCCTTGAAAACTAGAAGACAGACCTTGTACTCAACGCGCTCATAGGCACACGCAGCCTGAAACGGTACGATATAGGATGTCAGTTACTATTAATCACTAATAGGAAATCGCATACGGGCTTTCGATTGGTACCGACCTCAATGACCGTGAATGACCTTGAATGCGGTAATATCCTTTATTTTGCGTTTTCCACCGAATTTGACGGATTTTCAGGCCGATTATATCACAGTGGTTGAAGATAGACCTATGATATCCGTAAAATATTGTCTCCCAGTTCCAGTGTTCTACTTTTGGCGAAAACTATAACGCACCCTGCAGCGCGATCTCTCTGCGATAGCTGAGCATCTTGTTTTAATTTAATGTTCACAAGCGTTTTTACTAGTGCGGCGTTTCTACGTTTATAACATTTTAAATTTAAAAAAAACTTCTTTCGTCTGTGGAATCGATGTTTTTTGCGGCTTTTCGTAATTCTTGAGTGACCATAAAGTCATTTTTCAACGGTGATGAGAAAGGTCTGGTGTACAAGGTCGAGTCTCCATATGTTTACGGAGTGCATTTCATGCCATGCCACGGGTCCGGCCAGCGTGAGAGAGTGCACGTTTTCCGAATCTGTGCGCCGTAAAGAGCAATCATTTGCTGAATGACGAGACCTATACCGTAGGTCAGCCTGAGACTGCCTGCCAGACACTGACAGTATGGACCGTGCTCATGTGTCTGGCTTGTGTAAGGGCGCATGGATTTGGAAAATACAGCGATGCAGGAACAGTTCTGCACTGGCAAATTTGGAACTGTAGGAACGCTCGGAAGTCCTCTTCCCCTCCTTTCCCCTTCATTCCTTTCCCTCCCCTCCATTTCTCTCTTCTATTTTCTTCTACCCTCCCCTCCTTCCCATACCCTCCCATCCCATATCTGGTGGCAATAATTTCAATGATTTTCCTGAGAATCAACTTACCATAGATTTTGCATTTCTTTGCAAGCCTGCGTGGGGGAACGCTACTGTATCACCGTTCCCCCTTGTCCTGATATAATTCGGGGGAACGGCATTCCCCACAAAATATTTGGGGGAACGGCGTTCCCCCTCGGGCCTCGACCGCGCCACTGTGCAGGAATAGAGAGAATTCAAAAGTAGCATGCTGCAAAACAAAATACAAGTGTTTAACAACAACTGCAGCCTAAGAAGAAAACTCAGTGTCACTTGGAATGACAAGACCAACCAGGAACTATGGAGTAAAAGTTAAACTGGATATGATCAAGTGCAGCTAACTATTGCACGTCGGAAATGAAAATCTGATTGGCCACACAGTGAGAAAATCCAACAATAATCGTCCAGCCGTCTTTATAAGGTGGACTTCTCGGGGTCATAGAGACAAACACGCCATTGAAGCATTTATCACCGAATCGGTGACAAGAAGATGTAAAGCCCCGATGTGAATTAAACCGGCACGATATGCGTCCGTCCCCGAGACTGACCGAAAGGACGGAGCAGCAGCACCAGTCGTAACTGGACTGCAAAAAGTGATGTGTTCTATCTAAAAGCAGCCTGAGGTATCACTGCATTCATTTACAGTTAACTGTACTACAAGTCTCATTAGCGTCTGATGTGAGCGACGAATAAATGGTTCTAAAAACGAAAAAAGGCTGCAGTGCTTACTTGCCGAGTGTCAATGATGTAGGCTGCTTGTGATAACCTCCTCAGAGCTGACGAGATGAAACGATGACGATCAGAACTCAACACTGAACACTGAGCAATACCATGCTCTGCACACACAGCGGTATTACGTCTTGCTCTCAGAGCTGTAAACTTCCTGGCTAGCAGCCTCCGGCGACACGTCAGCACTTGCGCATCACCTCCGCAGCCCAACAGAGAAAACAGAAATGGAAAACTCGGCAATCAGTCTGACAGCCAATACCGCTGTTTCCCGTGTTCGTCAAGCCGAGCTAAGCAAAGACACCAGCGCCGATTCGATGCTGTCTGCTTGATGATGATGATGCTTGCGGGATATCTTCGGTTTCAGCGACAGGTAATCGCATCTCACCAGCCGGTCTCGCAAGCCAGCGATGATAGCCGACAGTAAACGTTAGAGCTGCGCTTTTGTTTCCGTTTTAATCGCTTTATTCACACTATTCGATTCCTATAATAATATTATATGACATGCGGAAACTAAAATACGTACAAAAGCTGAACAAGGGTCGAACGTATACCCAAGTGGGACCCAGGGAGGGGTGGGAGACAATGAGGTCTGAGCAGTGCTACAGGACATAGAATCACCATCGCCATCAACAAAATGTCGTATTATGACTTACTTACAGCTTATTTACTTACACCAGGGCCATCATTTGAAGTTCGGCATATTAAATAGAGCGAGGTCTGCGAGTGGGTATATCCACATTCCCAGAAAATTTTTGGAGTTTCTTCGTCTGGAAGTGGTATATTCCAGTTCATTTTTAATGCAAAATGCGTGTAAAGGCGCCGGTGGAGAGAGCTGGTCGACGTCAAATCGTCAACAGCCTCGATCCGACCTTTTCTGACAACAAGATGAGCCATGATGATGACGCCGCATCCATGCACAGAGAGGCAGACACAGGCAGCCGCTGCAGCGCGATGACGCAACACTACTCTGCATTCATCTACCCGCAAACTGAACAAATTTGCTTGGTATCGTAGCTCTGCGGTGCACTCGCACCTCCTGTATAACTCCCTCTGACTACGCCTGTGGTCTTCCACGATTTCTCTTGCAGCAAACATCAGTGAACACGAAGTAGACTACACTGTGTGGCATCCAGTTGTTGTAAGATCAACTTCGAAACTACGCGTAATCGAATTCGATTTCGTCGGAAACGCGCAGCACTGCAGCGGCCTAGAATGCAGCAGACTACTGGGCAAGCACTTGAGCTAAAGCGCGGAGCCAGCTGGCTGTCGGATGCTGCTGCTGCTGCTGCTGCTGCTGCTACCAGGAATGATGATGGAGATGAGCGCCGTAGACCGTGCTTCTTTGCAGTGATTGCTTGCTTTCCAATACGCCTACAGGCAGATGGCTTTCGATTCATGCCGTTTGCGATATGTGCTGGCATTCTGCTTCTGATAAGCTTATCATGCTGCGGGCAGGATATGAAGCTAAAAGGCGGCGCCAATGTGTGACAGGTTTCCTGGAACTTTCAGTAAACAGAGGGATGTTGGCCATTGACGGAGACGGGGATATTAGAAGTAGAAATTTGGTCCGGTTCCACGGTGAATAGTATAGCGGAAGCAGTGTGTGAGGTCGAAGAGTCCTTGGCGAGGCTGCGGCAGGCGGCTGATGGGTATACAGCCTGCCCAGGTCGACGTGTTGACTGAACGAGCTCACAGTGACAGATGTTCAACCACGTGGATTGAGTAAGCAACCACGTAGCATGCATTCCACGACGGCTTCACCGGCAGAAACATAAACACTGTTTGCAACAGCAAAGCTCTTTCGTTTGATTTATGACATTCTTTTTCGGTCATGCAAGTTATTGCCACCGACACACAATGTTAGGTTAGCGCGTACAAGCTGAAAATTACTTTAATAATACTGTATAAAGAAAGTTGTTTGCTTCGTTAGTGTGAATGCTTCCTTCAAACGAAAATTAGCTATAAATATCTTGTTATATATTTCATGGCACGATTTTGTTCCGAGTCTGATTAACATAAGAGACGTTTCAACAATGCTCAGATGATTATTCCTCTCTTATGAAACTTCATTAGCTGCCAGTTTGACTTTCTGGTAGAATTAACTATGCCTAGGTGTGTTCATCGTTTCGTCACTTCGAGTGCATGGAAAGTGGTTACAGACAGTCTGGCGTAAACAGCACTGGCTTCACTGTTTTGGTCGTGTAATCTGGCAATGTCGTCTTCGTCTTAGTCTTGTTATTGAGAAGCAGCAGATACCCTGGCACTCTGCTGTTACAGCGGATGTTCTCATCTTGCTTCTGTCTTCTTCTTCTTCTTCTTATTCACTTTAATTCCAAGAGAAATTTCCGATCGCTTCTTCTCCATAGAAAGTTTAAACGCCATGTGCAGATACTCTCAATTCGCGGTCAATTTTTCGGCACTATGATTCTAAGTAAAAACAAGATGCTCAGCTATCGCAGAGAGACCGCGCTGCAGGGTGCGTTATAGTTTTGGCCAAAAGTGGAAGATTGGAACTGGGAGACAATATTTGCCGGATATTATAGGTCTATCTTCAACCGCTGTGAAATAATCGGCCTGCAAAGCTATCGAGTTCGATGGAAAAACGCAAAATAAGGGCTATTACGTCGTTCAAGGTCATTCAAGGTCATCGTGGTCGGTACCAACGGAAAGCCCGTATGAGACTTCCTGTTATTAATAGTAACCGACATCCGATCTCGTACCGTTTCGGAGTTATCGCAGCTTATGGTAGATAGAGCGATGCTAGATGCGCGCTTACTCTGCGGTAGCTGAGTTTCTTGTTAGAAGGCTACAGCTCGACATCCCCTGCGATGCAGTCGGCCAGTCAGCCAGTCGGCCGACTCTCAAGCAAGTGACGCTAGAACACTGCAGCGAAGCAGTCTGCACACTGCCGTTGCGTGCAGCGCAGCCAGCCCTGGACCAGTGGACACCTGGGAACGGTCAACACACTGTATAATAGTACTGTCTCCAACGCAGACAGGAGTTTATTTTCCTTAAGAAAATCTAGATTACAGGTTCTACTCCTGATATGGTCTCAGTCTATGCACTTTAGCCTTGCTTGCAACACTGCTGTATACCTTTTTCCTGTCCATTTATTAAATGTGTACAAAATACTTATAGGCCTATATCCCGCTTCCCCAGACTGTCTAATCTCCAACCTAAGTAAGTAAGTAAGTAAGTAAGTAAAGTTGTAGATCGCATCGTTCAAAAAGCTCTAATGCGCTGTGTACACGAGTAAGCTATAGAAATGAAAACGTCTTCAATGAATGCTTGAAGGAGTCTGTTAATGGCGGGTAACCTACCCTATCTAACAATCTACTTATTCAGAGAACGAGTCTTGTTCACACTTCAGATCATGCAAATCGTACACAGTGTTATATTAGTGCACATAACCTATCCGCAGTGGGTAAGCCTACCATAAGTAAGTAAAAGAAGAGCGTTTGTGTTCCAGCAGCGGCCGTTGTTACGAACTCGTGCATGACGCTGTCGACAAACTCGTCTGCCAGGCACGCGCCGTGCGTAGCGTTGCGTGCATTTTCGACCACGAGATAAGAGTCTGCGCATCCCTTGAGGGTGAGTAGAATTTATGAACCGTTGAACGAAGCTGCCGGCATCGTAAAGAGCTGCTGATGCAGAAAGAAGATGGAGAGGGAGGGAAGGAAGTGGAGTGGAACTGGAAGGGGACAGGAAAGTCCGCAGCACATGTCTGTGTTTAGGACTGCGTGAGCGGATGTGGCGCGCGTGCTTGCTTAAGTGCAGTATATACGTGGTCGATGACGTGAGAAAAAAACAGACAGATACAAGTAACTTGGGTAGGCCGACTGGTTGCGCGCACGTGCCGGTGAGTTATGCCAACATCAATGTAATGTAAACCGCGTCCCATTTTAATGTGAAACTTCATTTCGAACGCACCGGTCCCGTCCTGCAGTGATGAAATTGGCTGCCAGGTGACTAGACGTTTTGCAACAGATAACAGCATTAATAATACTAAAAATAATAGGCCTAACAGCATTTGTATAGCGCCATGAAGTTTGAAGATACAGAAATTAACAGATTCAGTGCGTTATAGCAGCAACAAGCGTCAGAATGCAACCTTGAATCTAGTCGTCGTTCTCAATTCTACCTGTTGTTGATGCATGTCAGTAGATTTAACGCAATACAGCGCAAACAAGTCATTAAAATATGCGAGAGTTTAACTTCTGGAACTACCTACAGCCGCATGTAGGCCTAGGCCAATTTATATTGACATTTTTCGTGACTTTAGATGTGTTGAAATTCGTTCAAAATTATCTATCCACAAAAAGTCTGAGTTCTGTAAGGGTCTCTGGATACTAGATCGTACGCATTAAAGAAAGAATATGTTAGAATATCATGAGTGTGTTTTGTTTCTTTCTGTCTGTCTCTCTTTATGTGTTCTTTTTTCTGTATATGTTGTATGTTTTAAGTGTATGTCTATGGACCTCAGTTGTCTGAAATAAATAAATAAATGAATAGGCCTATTCTTAAAAATAGAATAGGCTACGCGTATGATACGAGTGCTCTATTTTCGAGAACGAAGATTGGAGGCCTGCAGTTACTCCGTAGCACTAAAATATTACATTATTAAGTTGCGGATGGCTAATTCCATACGTTTAGCAACAACGTCAAAATCACGCCATTTCTGGTATGAATTTACGAGTAAACAGCAGCTGCACTGCATTGAACGTATCGTTTCTACTTTGATGCACATGCATTTTATGCTACGTACGTACGTGTGCTGACATAGAACATGTTAGAATACCTATTCTTCAGAAAATAGAATAGGATACAATGCTGGAGTTTTGGTAGGCATCAACAGTCTAATTGAACTGTCAGTGACGTGGCATTTAGTTTAAGTTTTGTCTTAATTTTTCTTGGTAAACACAATTAATAAATAAAGGTAACATGTGGCCGTTTAAAACTCGTAAAAGTTCGTGAATTTATATAAAAGATACAAGTATATCGATCGACACTGACACACTGTAGTGAAACAGGCCCAGTCTGTCATGGTCATTAATACGGCTGCGAGAGGCGTGGGCGGCTACAGCCGCTGCGCCTGCTTCTGTTGCTAGGCATGAAACTTATCCGGAGTCGTGATTGGCTGGCTATTTTTAGCGGTTCCGTTATGGCAATGTTTACGTTTAAAAGTTCTGCGATGGAACGGTGTGAAGTCGTCTGGTTTGTGTGAAAATATGTCATATACGCCGAATGCTGTTGCCCACAGTTAACAACTTGTTGCATAAATATGTGTGTGGTGCGGAGAAGTACTTTGCTTGTTCGTCTGATGCTAAACTTTGTTGGTTTGATGCTCGTCCGCGGTGTTCAAGATCTCTTCGGTAAGTCGTACACACTAGTTTTTGTTCACACATCCGACTTCTGTCTCACTGAAATTAATATCCCCGCAGGGATAAGGGGGAGGCAGCTGATCCTGAGTTTCGCGTGTCCTTCAATTGTTCGGTAAGGTATCCGGCAGTGGATGATAGCCCGCCGTTAAGAGCCGAAGTAGAGGTCGTGGGTTGATGACTTGATGACCAACATTAGAGAGGGCAGCAGCGAATGAAGAGACTGACTACTTGAAGTGAAGTGATGGAGGAAGGGCGTAAGAAATGGGAACGTCCAATGATGCTGGCTCGACTTAGTTATATAGTGAATTTTCAGATAAAGTTTTTCTGTGTCTGCGTGATCCGAGATGTACGAGGGGATGTACGTAAGTTTTGACTCATGTTTTCGTTTGTGCTTTTGCTTGTAGCTGTTTCAGAGACAAATTCATGGTATAAAGGATGCTACAAGATCTCGCATGATACCGAGAATACATCATTACCAATCGGCTTTACCAATCCAGTCGACTGTGGACAGACTTGCCGCAGCAGAGGGTAAAACAATTTTTTGCTATTCTTATTTAATTGCGTAATTATAATTTTCTTGTTTTTTTCAGGGGTTACACACTGTTGATATGTAATGCAGTTGTGTACAGTTACCACGATGTGTTCGGGGACAGCACCTTTGAGATCAAAGCCAAGGCCAGGCCACTTCGAGGCCAAGGCCTAGTGAGTTTGTCTTTGAGGTGTCATCAAGGTGGTAACCAGAAATTTATTTCTGGGGTGTTTTCTCCCCTACTTCTGTCTCTTTCCCTGCTTTTCTTTTCCCCTCGCTTCCCTTTCCTTTTTTCTTTTTTTTGCTCACCTCAAAGTGGCCCCTTCAATCCAGCTAAGTGATTGAGCTAGGCAGAACGACATTTGCAGACATTCCATCGGCTCTAAGGCTGTTTACCAAAAATGCATTTGTGGTTGAGCCCTGGCCACAAACGCATTTAGAGTCCATGGAACTTGACTGGTGACTGAAAGTGTCCTATTTCTGTTAAAAAAAGTATGAAAATTGAAGCAAATGTGGCTGTTTCTGAATGTACTGTAAGACATATGTTATGTTACTGTGTTGTTGTTGCTGTTGTTTGATGTTAAATTCTGTGTGATCTATTTTGTACATTTTATTTTGTGGTGTTTTAGCACTTAAAACATACGCTATTTACAGCATTAGGTGTCATCAAATGTAAGGTCACACAGTTTCTGTCAGTTTGTGAAACTGTTATTGAGTGACCAAACGTTTTGTTCGTCTGCAGAATCTTGCAGCAGTTAAATGACACTGAATGCACATGCTGTATTTAAGAAAGTTGAAAAAAGCGAGAAAAGTAGAATATTTTGAACATGGCTGTTGCATTTCTGAAACACCAGCTAGTCCAACGGTTTCTTTCCCAGTCTGGCTGTGATCAGATGCATTATTAGCCACTCTGGCTAAACACTCTGTCGACTGGAGCAGATATTGATGGCACACAGAAGACTTTCTTCAGCAATGGCTTAAGAACCTGCAACACTGATTTTGTTCGTTCGTTAAATTTTGTTTCCATGTTGTGTGGTAGACTAAGCTGGTTGTTTGCCAGCTTTTGAACATTGAACTTAGCAGATCGTCATATGATATCATACGTAGAAGAACTGTAACGATGCTGATAATGATATGTCCACAATAGATATGAACTTTTTGGGTTCATATTTCGGTGGTTTGATGTAGGTTTGAGTTCATCGCAATAAATCCAGACGATGGTTGTTACTGCTTATCATCATCGAGTTCTTCTCGTTGGACATCATTTGCCCATAGCCACTGTAACACCAGGTCTGTCATTTATCTGTCTGATTTATCTGTCATTACTTTTACATTGACTTATATTGCATTCATTCTGTAGTCGTCACTTAAGTTTTTAGTTAATAAAACTTTGACGTGTAGTATTATCGCTGTAACTGCTCTACTGTCAGTGTTTTGTTACTGTACTACAAGTGACATTTAATGTCATAAGCAGAACATCAAAACCAGTTCAGCTGACTTTTGCTGTAGATTGGGATGGGCAAACACAAGTGGCCCCATGAGTTGTATCCGGCCCATCGATGCATTTTAGCTGGCCCGTGATGGCTTCTTGAACTTGTACAGTAAGTGGCCCATGAATGTCATTTTTTTGTTTTCTACAAATATTCATGTACTGTTGTAAGTAAATATTATTCCACTGTGCCGCCAGGTGATAAGTGTTTAATAGTTCCGCTGTCTAACTGGACTTTGCGCTTTAATACTGGTACAGTGAAACCAATGTCATTCGATAGCTTGTTGGAGTTGTGGTTGAAAATCAAGCAAATTAGATGTCTGGGCCTCAAACATGTTCAAGAATCCCATTGCAACCAACATAAAAAGTTTGGCCAGCCCTGTTGTAGACAACAATATATGCATATTCAGTTGTAGGTCAGAGACGGTTGCTGAAGCAATGCATCATCTCAACTCTTCTGTTCCGTTACCATGCGGTGGTTACAGTATCAACTCTTCCTTGTCGCCATTAAGCAGCATATACTCAGCTGCCGGTCCTGTGCTTTATAACCTGACTGTAACTACCAGTCATGCTGCAGTCTTTGCTGGCCAGCTAGTGGAGCTGGTTGCCACTGCTCAGTCTGTGGCTGCTCTGACAATGCCACTGGGTAAAGTTCTATGATTATTGGTATCAAACTTTATAGTTTTTGTCAGCGAGAAAGCCCAGAAACACCGTTGTTTTACCGTGAAACTCTGCCTACCTTGCACACTGTTGATGATGATGAGTGATGACAACTTTTATGTTTCACGCGGTAATGCAACGAGTTTTTCAAAAGGTGGCGATAAGTGTTATATTTATTTTGCAGATAATTTATTGCTTTTCCAACAGTAAAGAATTTTCAAAATCGGTTAACATTTGATGAAGTTATTGCAAAAGTTCGACACCACGTTTTTTTGAGACACACTAACTGTATATGTAAATGTACCTTTAATTGTTAGTCTGTGTTTATTTTAATATTCAGGTTTTTATCACTAAGCATACAGAGAGAGAATACAGTACAGTATGTAATGTATGTATATGTGTGACGTTGAGGCTTTGACATCGATGATGGTTCATCATCATCGTCGTCGTCGTCGTCGGTGATTCAGTTCCGATGGCACAGCATGGAGGATGTGGTACAGTTGGTGGCTGCTGATGCTGCTGGTCCACTCACTGTTCAGTCATTGTTTCCAACATCATTCAGCAGACATGGAGTCTTCACCATTGGTAACTCACACACTGCAGTGGCATAGCCATGAGGGGAATGTGGGGGATGTACATGCCCCCTCAGTTTTCCCAAGGACCAGTTGTCCAAATCTGATAAGAAGTAGGTGAGACTTTTTTTTTGGGGGGGGAGAGATACCACTCAGTGCCTTTGACTTTGCATAAACCAGCACATCTGCGACTGGTGTTCCTATAGCCCTTTGTGGACAGGACTGTTACTATAGCTGCCCCAATTCTTGACAGATTATTGAACTAAACAGCAGTTTTTATGGTTATGTAGTTAAGTGTCTACATATTTATGCCTGTTCACAAGTGAATAAAATGTTCTATACTGTAGTCTCTTCAGGGATGAAATTCTAATAATTCCCTTCAGATCCCAGCTCCCACACTTCACGCCACTTGACACCTTCAGCGTCTCATCCCTCCCCGCTCTACATTCCCGGCTGTGCCACTGATTCACTGTGCTGTGCTGCTTTTATGCTTCACCGGGCATTGTGGAGGTCAGCCGTGATCTCCAAGTTTGGTCAATGGGCATGATGCCACGATGTCATTGACATGTTCACCTCACTAATGTAATGTGTTCAACCTGTATCTGAGTTGACGGAAAGACAGACGTGTACACAGACTTTCTATGTGTATGTTATAAAATAATGACAGATTGTCTACTAGAGCAAAATGGTACAACACATGATCAAAAATATGCACATTGTTGGTTAATGTCTGTTTCTGTTGCTGTTTTGAGCAAAATGATGATGATTGATGATGATGTCAATGTGATAATGTGTGCATAAATTGTCCCTGCAGCATCTTCATCATAGCATCATTCTAATCAGTACTTTTGAATGATAATAGTAATATGTTGTGTTTCAGATGTTGAAGCCTCAAACATAATATCCTCAGTCAAGACAACCTTAGACATCAATGTGTTGCTGCCTGTTCCTCAAAATCTCACTGTAGCAGTGGTTACGGAGCGTGATGAGTTGCCATGGTGTCATCCCGATGCATCTTCTGAGCATCATGTCTACAGCAATGTTCCTGTGGAGTTAGAGGCTGACTTGCCAGTCAGTGGAAATCTGACCTTCCGTTGGAAAGTGGTGGAGAACTCGACAGGAGAAACTGCTGATGAGACCACAGTAGCTGGAGTAGCATGCTACCATGGCCAGTCATGTACATCAAGTGTCCAGGTATGTGTTTTGTTCTCTGTGTAGGCTGGAATTTGGTAAATATGCATGCCATGGCAAAAGACACCATTTAATGGCCTGCACTTTATGGTTTGAGCACCGAGGCATGCAGACTTGTAAGGATGCACGGTCTGTTCTGCAGCACTGTGGCAGTTTTGTCAGATGCCCTTCTTGATGCTACCAGTGTTGTTGTTGCTGTTGTTGTTGTGTATTGGTGTACTATATGCCGTGTGATGTCAGTCAGTTGTCAGCTGTATGTAGATGGCACAGGCCAACATCCATCTCGGGACATGGTCTGTAGGCAGTCAGCAGTCAGTGCCTACATCATTAGGACTTTGCCTGGGCTTTTTATTGTCCAATAAGTCTCATAGTTCTTGGGAACTACAACCACATTGGCCCTGTGCTGCCTGAAAATGATTGGACAGAGAGTAACTCATAAAGGTCTTAACAGAAAATGAACCTTGGTATTTGTACACAGTGCTGCTATAGCAGTATCTGAAGGTCTTTTGGGGACCATGCGCTAACCCAGGTAGACCTGGAAAATATGGTAGTTGTTACAACAGTGGTGTGCAAAATATACAACGAATGCAAAAAATACTGCGTGATCGCCTGTCATATTTTGTGCAGCGACTGGTGTGAGTCATTTAAAGTGCTCAGAGCATTGATGTAGGCGGAGTTGAGACTGATTGCAGCTGTGTGTGTGTCACTGTTGTAGTCGTTTGTGTTCACTAACATTGGTCGCTACATTGTTGATGTGACCGCATCCAATGAGTTTGGCTCAGCAACCAGCAACATTGCTGTGGTCAGCCCTTCTCTACTTTGCTGTGAATTTTACATGTTTTTTCACTGTATTTCGCCAGTTTTCTTGCTGTATAAGTTATTGCTTTCTAGTGTTATTGATAGCAGTTAGTAACCGAGATATTTTACATATTTTTGAACCCGTGTGACACAGTCATATGTAACAGTTTTGTGCCATGATTGATGTTTGCATTTCAGTTAATACCTTATCTATTGTAAGTAAGTAAGTAACTAAGAAAATTTATACACAGAGTGTCAGAATGAATTGTCACTATGTACCACAGTCTCAGTTATACAGATGTGATGCCGTGCTAACCTTATTTTATTTCATCTGCTCTATCTGCTGTTCATTTCATTGTCAAATACACCATTAAATTACATTATCATGTGTTGTTGCTGTTGTCGTTACTGCTGCTGCTGCTGCTGCTGCTGATGATGATGATGATGATGATGATGATGTAGAATGCAGAATTTTAGTAAACGTGCTTGGAATGAGAAGCTGAATTATAATATTGTGAATTAATGTGAAATAAAAATATGGTGATATGATGACGATGATAGCGGTGTTGTTATGGTGGTGATAATGATGGTAATGATGATGATGATGATGATGATGCTTTGCTGTACATAGTTTTTGTTGTTACTATGTATAGGATATACTATACTATGGCATATACTATGTTTATAGGAGTACATTTTTGTTTGTGATGTTAGTTTCTGCTGTGATGGTTGATGTAGGTCGCTAGTCACTATGGTATCAGTCATGTTCAGCTAATACCCGAGTCACCAGTAATTGCTGTCAATCAGACAGTGAAATTATTTGTCACATTGTCAACAATGACACTCAGAAATTCCAGTTTGTCAGTTGACTTTGGTGATAACTGTAGCAGCACTGCAGTCCTGTATCCTGGACCGGCTTCATATGCAAACGGCACAGAAGGAAACATCAGTTCTGCTACACATAACAGTGGGGAAAGCATTATAAGAGTTTCCTGGAACAACTACAGATTGACCTGTGCATTGCATGTAGAGTTGTTTCACACTTACATGACTGAGGGAAATTTCAACATCTCTGTTACAGCACTTGTTGCCAGACTGGGCGAAAGAATGGTTGCAGAAAACTGGACTGTCTTGAGTGTACGAAGTCCAGTAGAGAACTTATCTGTGTTGGTTGACTCTGTGGTTACCATACTGCAGAATATGACTGTCATGGCCTCAATGTCGCCTGTTTCACATTTCGCGACATATCGTTGGACCGTATCAAGATATGACTTCATGCAAGCTGAAGTGAATTCTTCAGTAGTTCTCTCGACCAGTACTGATGTTCCACAACTGATGCTGGTACTGAACAATGTGGGAGACTATGTGATCAATGTAACTGTTGAAAATGAAATCAGCATGTCGACTGTTGATGTCATTATAACTGCGGCGGTGCCTGTCTCCGCAGTTGAGCTTGTATGTGATATCAACGAATACATTTCAACAAATGCTATCTTTGTCTGCACTGCAAC
>Ga0049105_1000492_pt1 | contig 13839 bp, 17 predicted proteins | sample WorMetvaBAHAMAS1_FD_61260 | JGI IMG/M metagenome (GOLD analysis project Ga0049105, IMG submission 61260) | Worm MetaG Olavius vacuus BAHAMAS.1 | ecosystem: Host-associated > Annelida > Digestive system > Unclassified | place: Germany: Marburg | collected 2013-04-09
TAAGCCTCGGCCAGTTCCCGGTCGCTCACCGACTCGGGCTGAGACTGTAATCCCAGGCGGATGGCCGGTGTGGTACGGGCGTTCTTGTGCAACTGGATGTTCATGGTGGGTGATTGCTATGCTCAAAGCTTGATGATGATGTACGGACCTGTCAAACGCCGTCGCCCCGCGGCTCGACTTCCTTCACGCTCCCCTCAATTCCCTCCTCGGCCAGCAGGCGTAAGACCTCTCTCGCTTGCAATAGAGGATAGCTCCTCCTCGGTATATAATCACACGGGGCCTGACACATAGTTTTGGACTAGCGTGCTGGGACAATAAAAACCGCAAGCGGGTGAGCCAGCAGGTACTTTGAATTTGCAACATCTATCGAAACTAGGTACTAGCGTCCCGCGCGCAGCTCCATGCGATCCACGTCGGCCAGGGTAACGGGACGGCCGTCCAGGGTGGTAAATCGGCGCTCCCGCACATCGATCCGCCGCGCCTGGTAGGTCGTTACATTGCCGGTATTCGCGTTGATGACCCGTACCGTCACGACCTCCCGTCCCGATTGATAGTCCAGGTACAGCCAGAGCAAACTACCCGCTACCATGGCGACCACCAGCCCGTAGGCGATGCCCTTCAGGATTCCCGGCGGCACCAGGGGAGGTCGCAGAGGTGGATCGGTGGTCGGTTTGCGGTCGTACTGCGTCCGGGCGCGGATGGCATAATAGGCGCCCAAGATCACCGCGAGGGTTAGGAGGATCTTGCCGAACATGGGCGAGTAAGGTAGCACGTCTTGGCTCTTTAATAGATTCCGGACTGCTTTCGAGTGCGCCGGCAAAGCGGCGCGGCTGCATCGAACCTCAGCCACGGGGGATACCAGCGGCGTTTGTCGGGAATCCGGGCACTCAGGTTCCACCCGCGCCGCGGCGACGGCGCTTCCCCCTGACCACAACACCTTCGCTTTTGCAACCCTTGAAAACCAGTAAGACCCAAGCATTGAACCTGATGCCTGTGGGGGTACTCCGTGGCGTGGGTCCGAGAGTCGCGGAGCAGCTCGCCAAGGTTGGTGTTACCTCGGCCCAGGACCTGTTGTTCCATTTGCCATTGCACTATCAGGACCGCACCCAGGTGGTGCCGATCGCCGACCTGAAACCCGGCGCCGAGGTCTTGGTGGAAGGGGAGATCGGGGACGTGGGTATCGGTTACGGTCGCCGCCGTTCCCTCAAGGTCTGGCTTGCAGACGTATCGGGGCAGGCCGGGATTCTGTTGCGTTTCTTTCACTTCTCCGGCAGGCAGGCCGCTGCCCTGAAGCCGGGGACCAGGTTACGTTGCTTCGGAGAGGTCCGCCAGGGTCCCCAGTCTTTGGAGATGGTGCACCCGGAATACCGGCACTATGGCCGCGACGAACCGCTGCCCCTGGAAGATGCCCTTACCCCGATCTATTCCACCACCGAGGGGTTGCAGCAGTCCTCCTGGCGTTTACTTACGGATCAGGTATTGGCGCTTTTGGATCAGGACGACGCCAGGCCGGAGGAGTGGTTGCCGCAGGAGGTCCTGGAGCGATTCCGGTTTCCAACCCTGGCCGCGGCCCTGCGTCTGCTCCACCGACCCCCGCCCTCGACCTCGTTGGCGGACTTGCACGACCGTCGCCATCCCGCCCTGCACCGATTGGTGTTCGAAGAGCTGGTGGCCCACCAGCTCGGTCTGCGTCGTCCAGATACCGGCAGCAGCGGATTCGGGCCCCGGTACTCGGCGGAGATCGGCATCTGCGCGCAAAACTGCTGGTGGGATTGCCCTTCGAACTGACCGCCGCCCAGCGCCGGGTGACGGAGGAGATTGCGAGGGATCTGGAACGACCGTACCCCATGCTGCGCCTGCTGCAAGGAGACGTAGGCTCGGGCAAGACGGTAATCGCGGCCTTGGCGTGCCTACAGGTCGTGGAGTCCGGCCGCCAGGTCGCCCTGATGGCGCCTACCGAGCTCCTGTCCGAACAGCATCGGCGCAGTCTGCGCGGCTGGCTGGAACCCCTGGGGCTGGATCCCTTGTGGCTGACCGGTCGCCACAAGGGGCGGGAGCGGGTGGAATTGGTGGCGCGCATCGCGGGGGAGGGGGCCCCGGTGACGGTGGGGACCCACGCCCTGTTCCAGGACGATGTCCACTTCCGGGACCTGGGACTGGTCATCGTCGACGAGCAACACCGGTTCGGTGTGCACCAGCGTATGAAGCTGAAGGAGAAGGGGGTCCGGGCGGCGCAGGAACCCCACTAGCTCATCATGACCGCCACCCCCATCCCACGCTCCCTGGCCATGACGCTGTATGCCGACCTCGACCTCTCGGTGATCGACGAGCTGCCGCCGGGCCGCACCCCGGTGACCGCCGTTGCCGTCCCCGACGGTCGCCGTCTGGAAGTGATCGAGCGGGTGCGGGACACCTGTACCCAGGGGCGTCAGGCCTATTGGGTCTGCACCCCTCATCGACGAGTCCGAGGCCCTCGCCGCATCCCTGCCCGGACTGCGCGTGGGCCTGGTCCACGGCCGCTTGAAGGCCACCGAACGCGAGCCTGTGATGGCGGGTTTTGCCGCCGGGAAGCTGGACCTGCTGGTAGCGACGACCGTGATTGAGGTCGGAGTGGACGTCCCCAACGCCAGTCTGATGATTATCGAGAATCCCGAGCGTCTCGGTCTCGCCCAGCTCCATCAGCTCCGAGGCCGGGTAGGGCGCGGATCGGTCCGGAGCCATTGCGTATTGCTCTACCATGCCCCTCTGTCACCCCAGGCGTGGGCGTGGTTGGTGATCCTACGCGAGAGCAACGACGGCTTCGAGATCGCCCGCAAGGATTTGAAGCTACGTGGCCCTGGAAAGGTCCTAGGGACCCGGCAGACCGGGGGCATGCGGTTTCGGATCGCCGATCCCGTCGGCGACGAGCGTCTGCTTCCCGGGGCCCAGCGGACCGCGGATCTTATCCTCGAACGCTATCCGAGACATGTGCGTCCACTCATTGAACGCTGGCTCCGGGGACGGGTGGAGTACGGAAATGTGTAGCAATCCTAATTGCTAACGGCGCATCATCAGCCGCATCAGGTTGGCCGCTTCGACCTCGCCACCATAGTTGAACGGCACAGGCAAATAACCACCGGCGAGCTTGAGGATACCCGAAATCCGGTAGTCCCAGCTGCCGCCGGTGAGGGCCAATTCCGGCACCTTGCGGATGAGGTCCAACAGCTGGGTATTGACCTCGACGTCGACGACTTCTTCGCCGAGCGCCGGGATCTGGCGGTCGAGATCACCGCCGCCGTTGGCGATCTCGTGGCCCTCCACCGCCAGCGCATAGGTCGCGCCCTTGATGGGCAAGGTGCGATCGTTGGGGTTCTTGACCTTGAGACTGACGATGAAGGTCTGCCGGTCCGGGGTGAACTCTCCGGGGCGGAACCCGGCCATGCTCACCTCGGGCGAGGTCCAGGGCTCGGTGAGTTGGGTGAGCTGGGTAAGCTGGGCGCAGCCGGAGAGTACGAGCAGCGATAGCAACGCAGAGAACAGGTAAGGACGAGCGCGCTGATACATGGTAAGCAGTCCATCGTCAGGGGTTGAATCCGGGACAAGTCTATCAGATACGGACGCGAATTGGTGTGCCTTCGTGATTTCTTGCCTGATTGGGGCAACCATGGGGGTTGCCCCGACGTGCTTGCGAGCAGCGCGCCCGCTCGCCTCGGGCGCCGGTCTTGTCTTCACGCCCCGGCTTTGATAGCGTTTCCGTTCGAGCCCCGGTTTGCGTGGGGCTTTTTATGGTGGCCCTCGTCGGTCCCCTCGCGACGCGAAGCCGTGAATCCGGTCAGGCCCGGAAGGGAGCAGCCGTAGCGGGGGCAGCGAGTGCCGGGGTGTGGCTGGCGGGGACCGCCTCCCTCCGTGCAGAGTACGGATGCTCTCAATTACCGATAACATTTTGTAATATACCCGTCACACGTGAATATTTCGCCGCGATGCACGCCGCTCGCACCCGATAGCCGCGTTGCGACTCGTCGCAATAGGGTCTGGCTATTCCTCCTCGTCGCGCCTTGCTCTCGGGCACGATCAGCACACCTCGCTTACCAAAATGTTCACGTGCGACGGATATAGTCTGTCATGCCCGCGAATGTATAGACTGGGGTGGGGAGCAGACCCCGGCCAAAGAAAAACGACGAGTCACGCGAATCCTCGCCTTTCGCGATTTGGAGTCATCACCATGACCAATCAGCGTATCTGTATCCTGGGCGGGACCGGCTTCGTCGGTCGCCATCTGGTTACCCGGCTGGCGGCGTCCGGCTACCATTGTCGGCTGCTTGCCCGGCGCCCGGAACGGCATCGGGAGCTCTCGCTCATCCCCGGTACCGTGCTGCGCCGGTTGGACATCTTCGAGACCGGTGCCATCGAGAAACAACTGGCCGGCTGCACCGCCGTCGTCAACTTGGTGGGCATCCTAAACGAGGGGGGAGGCCGGACCTTCCAGGGGACCCATGTGGACCTGGTGGAACGCGTCCTAGATGCGGCCCAGGCGGTCGACGTGCCCCGCTATCTGCACATGAGCGCCTTGCATGCCCAGGCCACCCAGGGTACCAGCCGTTACCTCCGTACCAAGGGCAAGGGTGAGGACCTGGCCCAGGCCCGTACCGGTATGCAGGTAACCAGCTTCCGCCCTTCGGTCATCTTCGGCCCCAGTGACGGCTTCTTCAACCGTTTCGCCACCTTCCTGAAACTCACGCCGGGAATATTTCCTTTGGCCTGCCCGGACGCCCGTTTCGCGCCCGTCTATGTGGGCGATGTGGTGTCTGCCATGACCAAGGCCCTGGCCGATCCCGGTTGCGTAGGCAAAGGCTACGACCTGTGCGGTCCCCGTATCTATTCCCTCAAGGAGTTGGTCGAATACACCGCGGGTTTGATCGGCCGCAAGACAGTGGTGATGGGACTCCCCGATTTCGGGGCTCGGCTCCAGGCCCGGATCTTTCAACTGCTGCCGGGCAAACCCTTTACCATGGACAACTACCTCTCCCTCCGGACCGACAGTATCTGCGGGCACGATGGCTTGGCGGAGCTCGGTATCGAGCCCCGGGCGGTGGAGGCCCTGGTCCCCGGTTATCTGCGCTGAGCCGTTTCTGAGAGCCTGTCTGGCATACGGCTGTTCTGCTTGCAGAATCGAGAAGTGCGGAAGCGAGGCGTCCGGTCAGCTTTTCCGCTCTATTTCGTTAGGCTCTAAACAACCGAGCCGGTCCCGCAGGTCGCGAAAGGAGAAACCGGTCCAGTCCGTAGCCAATCCCTTGTCCAGTCCGATTACCTGGAAGCGTTCGCCCATGGCCGCGGGCAGGACCAGCTGTTTGGCGCCAAGTATCGTATCCATGGCGTCCGGGCCGGCGGCTACCTGGGCCAGCAAGCGATCGAGACCACAGCCGATGAGGAAATGGGCCTGGGTGGTAAAGCCTGCGATGCGCAGCCCGGCCTGGACCCCTGCCTTGGCAGCGGCGGTGAAGTCCACATGGGCCGTGATGTCCTGGAGACCGGGATACGGATAGGGATCCGGGTGGGCACGGTGGCGGTAGTGGCACAACAGGGTGCCGCGGCGGCGGTCGCTGCGATAATACTCGGCCCGCGGATAGCCGTAGTCGATGAGCAGGATCAACCCCCGTTCCAGTATCTCCGCCAGGGCCCGGATCCAGGGGGCGAGGCGTAGATTGAGCTCGGATTCATAACTGGGATCGACCGCCAGCCCTTGGTCCTGAAGCCTGCCCAGGGCCGTCGCGATCTCCGGGCGGACGGGTTCCACGGCGACCTCTTCCAGGCCGTTCGACGCGGGCCTTACACACAGTTCCCGGGGTCTGCCGTCCGCGCCAATGCGGAAACGGTGCACGGGCATGGCGTCGAGCACCTCGTTGGCCAGGACGCAGCCCCTTAACCGGGTCGGCAAGCGGTCGAGCCAGCGCACACGCGCCAGCAGCTCCGGTACCTGCTCCGCGAGCAGACGCCGCTGGTCCGCCCGCAGCTCGGGGCTGAGCTCCAGGATAAGGTAGTTGCGGGGTAAGGCCGCGGCATCCGCCAGGGAGGACAATATCTGCGCGGCGAGGGCCCCCGAACCGGCACCGAATTCCAGGATATCCCCATCCTCCTCCCTTTCCCACAGGGCCTCCAGTACCTCCTGGCACTGCGCGGCGATGCAGGCCCCGAACAGGGGCGAGCGTTCGGGGGCGGTCGTGAAATCCCCCTGGGGCCCGAGCTTGGGGAGGCCGGCGACATAGTAGCCGAGACCGGGGGCATAAAGGGCTAACTCCATGTAGCGATCAAAGGGCAGGAGCCCGCCGCGGGCCGCCGCCTCGTCCCGGATCAAATCTAAGAGCCGCCGGCTGTGCGCGACTGCGGCGGCGTCCGGTGCAGGGATTTGAACGGGTGGATGTTGCATCTCAATGAGCACCTTGAAAAATTCAAGGTGTCTTTGCAGAACAAGGAAGCCCCGTTATGTCCGTGTGCGTAACTCCATGATAATCAAGGCATTCGAAATGCGCGATTTATGAGCATCACCATGAAAAGTATTGAGCATGGGATTTTTTAAGGTCCCCAGATAAGTGAATGCCTGGGCCGCCGATGCCACAATCGGGGGATAGCGAAAGGGATAGCGGTATGGTGTTACTCCATCGTTGTTTAGTCTGTATGGATTCATCCCGCGACGGGTGTTGACCCCCGCGTGGTAAACCCCATAGAAATCGGCCCCACGACCGTGGCGGTGGATGGTATCGTTATGCAGCGGCCAGATAACCGACCGGTCTTCCACCAGAATCGAAGCCACGATGGCAATATGAATAGCGGCCAGGCTCGCCAGGATGATACGGATACGGACAGGGTTTCGGAGTGATCCGCGCGGTGATGACAGAAGCGGCATGTTGCTGTGTTCCTTCCCCTCGGTGATCGAGGATCGATTGCGACACCCTCCCGGGGTGGTGGGCAAGCCGGCACCGGCCACGATCCTGGGGCAATCGGCAGGTGCTCACTGTATCATTCCCTGGAATCAGACACGGAGATATCAGGTGGTGCAAAACGCAGAAACACTCTCGGACAAGGTTGCGCTGGTCACCGGTGCCGCCCACCGCCTCGGTGCCCGGATCGCGCGCTGCCTGCACGCGCAGGGCATGGATATGGTCCTCCACTACCGGGGTTCGGAGGCCGCCGCCCAGGCTCTCGCGGTCGAGCTGACGCTGTCTCGACCCGATTCCGTGCTATTACTCCGGGCCGATCTCAATCGTTGTCATGAATTTACCGGCCTGATCGAGCGGATCCGCGCTTTCCGGGGCAGACTGGATGTGCTGGTCAACAACGCATCCGGCTTCTACCCGACGCCCTTCGACGATGCCGGCGAAGAGCAGTGGGAGGAGCTCATGGGCTCCAACCTCAAGGGGCCCTTCTTCCTGACCAAGGCAGCCGCGCCCTTGTTGCGCGCCGCGTCCGGTTGTGTGGTCAATCTGGTGGATATCCATGCCGAGCGGCCCCTGGAGGGCTATCCCATCTACTCCATTGCCAAGGCGGGTAACGCCATGATGGTGAAGGCCCTGGCGTGGGAGCTGGGGCCACAAGTCCGAGTCAACGGCATCGCTCCGGGGGCGATCCTATGGCCCGAACAGATATCGGGCGAGGGCGTCAAACAAGAGATACTCGCGCGCACGGCACTCAAGCGTGCCGGTGCGCCCATGGATATCGCCCGGGCCCTGATATTTTTGATTCGCGATGCCGATTACATCACTGGCCAGATTATCGCCGTCGACGGCGGCAGGACGCTCCAGCAATAAATCAGAATTCGAAGGCAATCGGCCGCAGGGGTGGCGCCGATTTTTCAAAGGCCCGCCAGAGCTCTCCGTAGCAACGGCCACTGGTCGGATAGCGCTCCTGAGCGGCCACTTCCGCCAAGGGACCCAGCACGAAGGCGTGGTGCAGAATCTCGTCTCGGGGCAGGGTACAGCCGTCGATCGTTCCGGTAAGATCCCCGTAGGTCAGCAGATCCAGATCCAGGGTCCGGGGCGCGAACTTGTTCGGACCGCGGACGCGCCCGAAGTCGTCTTCGACGGCGCGCAGGGCGTCGAGGAGCACGCCGATCGATTCACCGGAATCGAACCCGGCAACCAGATTGAAGAAGGGTTGGCCGTCGAAGCCGACCGCCTCGCTTTCATAGACGGAAGACAGGATCAGCCTCCCGAAGCGTGCGTGCAGGGCATGCACCGCACCCCGGATACAGCGTTCCCGATCCTGATTGCTGCCGATACTGATCCAGCAACGTGCTATCGGCAGTTGGCCGTCGTCTGGGGGATATGCGTCAGGTGACATTGTACAGCCGTACCGAGAATACCGAGGACATTACGATTTATCGCGTTCCCCGCGCTCGATAACGACGCCGACGTCCGTAGCGTCGGAAATGGCATCGATCTTGTTGAGTCTGAGCCGGACCCAGCGCACCCCAAACTCGTCACGGATGATCCCGGCGCAACGCTCCGCCAGGGTTTCCACCAGCTCGGCCCGGCTCTCGCCCACGAACTGCTTCAGGCACTTGGAGACGGCCTTGTAGTCGAGCGCATCCTCGATGCGATCGCTGGCTGCGGCCCTGGCCACATCCGTACTCATCTCAAGATCCAGAACGACTGGCTGCTTGATCTTCTTCTCCCAGTCATAGATGCCGATAGTGGTCTCAATGCGCAACCCGTGCAGGAAGACGATATCCATGCGAGCTCCTCTTTTGATTTCTCCGGTCACAACGGCTTCACCATCTGACAAGCCCGGATATGGCTTCCGGCCCTATGCCGAAATGCGCCGGGCGGAATATGTCGGAAACGCCTGGTTCCAGGTATCAAGGTTGAACACGGCGCATCCGGCGACGAAGGAACCTTGCCAACCTGCTGTTTCCGGCACCGCATCCGCCACAGGTAGTTTGCGCTTGAGCGCGTCGGTTCGGGCAAGAAGATCCGCATTGGTCAAACGTTCGAAGGCTACCAGGATCAGATAATAGATCGGTTTTTTGGTCCGTTCGGCTGCCCATTCGTAGAGGAATGAGTCCTGATATTTCCGATAGAAATCGGTATCCTCCCTACCGCTGAGAAGTCCTTCGACATTCCCCAGGGCTTGACGCCCCTTACCGTCGCGGCCTCCGGTGCTTTCGTGTGGTTGGTGAAAGATACCCGCAACTTGCGCTGGCCCCGAAAGACCTCCGCCGTGCCTTGGGAGCTCCCCCGCTGGCGTTTCACCAACCGCCCCAGGGCACGACCGGATGGAAGAAACACACGCACCCGCTTCTCGGCGAAGTCCAGCCGGGTCTTGGTGATATCGCAAGCGGCATAGGCGATCTTCATCAAGTGAGTCTTGCCCGTTGCATTCGCCCCGACCAAGACGTTGACCCCGGGCGAGAGATCGACGTCGAGGGTATCGAATGCGGTGAAGTGCTCGACACGGATGTGTGAGAGACTCATGGATGGATTACCGTTTGCAGCATTCCAGTGCTCGGCTAAGGGTATCCCATTTCGGCAATGAGGGGCGGTAGGGTGGGATACGGTCGTCCCTGACCTTTCCCGCCCTACCTTGAGCCTGCCATATGCAAGATGGCTTGACCCGTGCCCGGATTAGGATTCCAATGTGGCGCTATGATTGCAAACCTACTCCTGGTCATCGGTGCCTATCTGCTGGGCTCTGTCTCCAGCGCCATCATCGTGTGCCGGCTGATGGGCCTGCTGGACCCGCGGACCCAAGGCTCGAGCAATCCCGGCGCCACCAATGTACTGCGCATCGGCGGGAAGCGGGCCGGGGCCGTCACCCTCCTGGGTGACGGCCTCAAGGGACTGCTGCCGATGCTGGTCGGTCACCTGCTCGACGCAGGTCCGGTGGTGCTGGCGGCAACCGGGCTGGCGGTCTTCCTCGGCCACCTGTATCCGGTGTTCTTCGGGTTTCGAGGGGGGAAGGGGGTCGCGACGGCGCTGGGGGTGCAATTCGGACTCTACTGGCCCATCGGGCTGACGGTGGCCGCCATCTGGCTGGTGGTCGCCAAGTTGTTCAAGATCTCCTCGGTCTCCGCCCTGGTCTGCATGACCCTGGCACCGGTGGTGGTCTGGATCTTCCGGCCGGAGCCCATATTGATCCAGATGCAGGTGCTCATCAGCCTGATCCTGTTCTGGCGTCACCGCAGCAACATCCGCAACCTGATGTCCGGTGCCGAATCCGGGCTCACCGATCCCGAGAAGAAATCCTGACTACTCTGTCCTCGGGGTCCCGGCCAGGGCCGGCGCATCATAAGCCGACTACGAATCACGCGAATCGGATTGTTTGTTCCTATAGGAAGATTCGCGTCGATTCGTAGTTGAAAAATATCCAAAGGCACTTGGAACTTGTAAGCCGGGCGAGCGCTCAAACCGGGGACAACTCCTCCATGAGCCAACGTGCCTTGGGCTTGAAGGCCAGGGGCTCGGTCTGACCGGCCCGCAGCCGTTGCCAGCCGGCGTAGGCGATCATGGCCCCGTTGTCGGTACAGAAGGCCAGTCGCGGGTAGAAGACCTCGCCGTCCTCCTGCACCGCCATCGTGTCCATCCGTGCCCGCAGCCGCCGATTCGCGCCTACACCGCCGGCCACCACCAGGCGCCTGCTCGCGCACTGGCGCAGGGCGCGGCGGCACTTGATGACCAGGGTCTCCACCACCGCCCCCTCAAAGGCCCGGGCGATGTCGGCCCGGGTCCGTGCCGGATCGTCGGTCCGCGCCGTCTCCCGCTGCAAGGTGTTCAGGGTGAAGGTCTTGAGCCCACTGAAGCTGAAATCCAGTCCCGGCCGATCGGTCATGGGCCGGGGAAACCGATAACGCCCCGGATCCCCATGTTCCGCCAGCTTCGCCAGGGCGGGACCGCCGGGGTAGGGCAGGCCGAGGATCTTGGCGGTCTTGTCGAAGGCCTCCCCGGCGGCGTCGTCCAGGGATTCCCCGAGCAAGCGGTAGCGGCCGACCGCCGTGGCCTCCACGAGCTGGGTGTGACCGCCGGACACCAGCAGGGCGACAAAGGGAAAATCGGGCGCCGGTACTTCCAGCATGGGGGCGAGCAGGTGGCCCTCCATGTGGTGGACGCCGATCGCGGGCACGCCCCAGGCCCAGGCCAGGGCGCGGCCGACGGCGGCTCCCACCAGCAGGGCGCCGATCAACCCGGGGCCCGCGGTGAAGGCCACACCGTCGATAGACGCCTTGGGCAGCCCGGCTTCACTCAGGACCTGCCGGATCAGCGGCAGGGTCTTGCGCACATGGTCGCGGGAGGCGAGCTCCGGTACCACGCCGCCGTACTCGGCATGGATCTCTACCTGGCTGTAGACGGCGTGGGCCAGCAGGCCGCGGTCGCCGTCGAAGACGCCCACGCCCGTCTCGTCACAAGAGGTCTCGATGCCCAGTACACGCATGATATCCACCCTTACCGCCGTACAATGCCAAGTCTTCTCCAATCCTTTCAGGTTGGACAAGACTTTGCTTGTACGCTTCGATCTTTGGTTATGTATAATTGATAGTCTACATACACTGCGCGTGGTCGGTTTGAATCAGGGCTGAACATGGTATCGATTCGCTTGTCTCGGGGTGGCGCCAAGAAACGCCCCTTCTATCAGATCGTCGTTGCCGACGGGCGCCTGAAGCGTGACGGTCGCTACGTCGAACGCATCGGTTTTTTCAATCCGGTCGCTACCGGCGGTGAGGTACGGCTGCGGCTCGACCATACGCGCGCCGAGTATTGGATCGGCCGGGGAGCCCAACCGTCCGAGCGCGTTGCCAAGTTACTGAAGGAATCGGCCGCCGAGCCTGAGGAGGTGGTCGCGCCACCGGTGCCGTCCACCTCGGAGCCTGCCGAGGCCGAGGAATCTGCCGCTTCCTGATCCGGATCGACGGGACGCGGTTGGTGTCGGGGTGGAGGACCAGGCGCAACCGAGGTTGTTGGTGGTCGGCCGCATTTCGGGCCTTTACGGTGTGCGGGGGTGGGTGAAGGTCTTCTCGGAGACCGAGCCCCGTGACAACATCCTGACCTATCGACCTTGGTATCTGGGTGCGGGGTGCAGACCGCGGGGAGTGGCCGAGGGCAGGCTTCACGGCAAGGGCCTGGTAGCCCGGTTGGAGAGTTGTGAAGACAGGGACCAGACCGCTGCTTTGGTGGGGCTGGAGATCAGGATCACCCGTGATCAGCTGCCACGGATCGGGGCCGACGAGTTTTATTGGGCCGACCTGGTGGGGCTGGGCGTCGAGACCCTGGAGGGTAGGTCCCTCGGTCGGGTCGATCGGGTGTTCGCTACCGCCGCCAACGATGTGCTGGTGGTCAATGGCGAGCGGGAGCGATTGGTGCCCTTCCTGTGGGATCGGGTCATTGAGGATGTGGATCTCGGCCTGGGTCGGATTCGGGTCGATTGGGACCCGGAGTTTTAAGGCTCGAGGCGAGTACCCGATTTCGATCTATTTTTCCTGTATGATGCGGCCATCACTGTGGGCGCCTCGTTGTACCCGTCAGCCCCGTACAAGAAAGATAGACTGAAACGAGGTATTAGGGGCGATGCGTTTCGATGTCGTTAGCCTGTTCCCGGATCTATTCCGAATCCTCGCGGGGCAAGGCATCGTCGGGCGTGCGTTGGAACGCGGTATCGCGGAGCTGCACCTGTGGAATCCGAGAGATTACACCCGGGACCCCCACCGCACGGTGGACGACCGACCCTACGGCGGGGGGCCCGGTATGGTCATGAAGATGGCGCCGTTGCAGGCGGCCATCGAGAATGCCAAGCACCTTGCTCCGGATAGTGAAGTGGCCTATGTCACGCCCCAGGGCCGCACCCTGGTTCAGGGCGCGATTGCACGGATCGCCGCCAAACCCGGTTGGATCCTGATCGCCGGCCGTTACGAAGGGATCGACGAACGGCTGATAGAGCGCTATGTGGACGCGGAATGGTCCATCGGCGACTATGTGGTGAGCGGGGGCGAGCTGCCCGCCATGGTGATCATGGACGCGGTGATTCGCCTCCTACCGGGGACCCTGGGGCACGGGGACTCGGCCCGGCAAGATTCTTACGTCGAGGGCCTACTGGATTTTCCGCACTATACCCGCCCCGAGACGATCGCGGGAATGCCTGTGCCCCAGGTGTTGTTGAGCGGTGACCATCGAGCCATCGCCCGCTGGCGGTTACAACAAGCCCTCGGGCGTACCTGGCTGCGGCGCCCGGAATTGCTGGAGCGCAGGGGACTGAGTGCCGAAGAGACGGCGCTGTTGAACGACTTTGTCCAGGTGCGTCGGGACGCTGAATGAGCATAGAGCGAGAGGACTATGAATATCATTGACGAGCTCGAGCGAGCACAGATGAACTGCGATGTCCCGGACTTCGCGCCCGGTGACAGCCTGGTGGTGCAAGTCAAGGTGAAGGAGGGTAATCGCGAGCGTCTGCAGGCCTTCGAAGGTGTCTGTATCGGCAAGCGCAACCGGGGCCTCAACTCGGCCTTTACCGTGCGCAAGCTCTCACACGGCGAGGGCGTGGAGCGTATCTTTCAGACCTATAGTCCCGCGGTTGCCGGCATCCAGGTCAAGCGTCGGGGTGACGTGCGACGAGCCAAACTCTACTACCTGCGTGGCCGTACCGGTAAGGCAGCGCGGATCAAAGAGAAGGTCTGATACTCGGAAAAACCTTCCCCAAACACCGGGGAGGGTTTTTTGGGGTTGAAGCTTTGTAATTTGGTAGTAGTGAATCTTCAAGTGATATCGATGCCGTACCCCTTTATCCCTGTGTGATGTCCAACGTTTTTTCTCACACCAAGCCACAAAGACACGAAGAACTTTTCTCGATTGTCGTTGGTCATCCGCGAGATTTTCATCTTAG
>Ga0049105_1000493_pt1 | contig 13834 bp, 5 predicted proteins | sample WorMetvaBAHAMAS1_FD_61260 | JGI IMG/M metagenome (GOLD analysis project Ga0049105, IMG submission 61260) | Worm MetaG Olavius vacuus BAHAMAS.1 | ecosystem: Host-associated > Annelida > Digestive system > Unclassified | place: Germany: Marburg | collected 2013-04-09
AACAAAAAAGCACAGATAATGTTGCACGTCTCGTGCTGACAGTTTAACTGTCAATCAGCAGAGACAGCGCCAGACTTCCATCAGCCAAATGACTGACGGAAAAGATGAGACTTGGTCTCCCGCCAAAATATCAGTCGCCAGGAGGCGGCCCTGGTCTGTGATGCACCACAGAATGTCCAAGTGTGAAACAGACGGCGTGTTAAGGCCGCTCCACACTGCTCGACAATGTCGGCCGACACGTTGGACATGTCATTTTGAGTTGAGTTACCGCAGTGTGCACGTATGTCCTGGTCTATTGTATACGGACGTGGGTGGTCACAGCGCTGTCATTCGATAGCTTCTGCAATATACCACAGCCGGATTATAATTGTTCGTCTGACAAGTGTCTCGTGCTCCTTGTGACCCCGGTGACCTACAGTCTGACCTCTGATGACCTACATTACTCCTGTCACGTGAGAGTCTGTGACGTCACCCACTGATGACGTTCAGTTTCCACTCAGCAGCAAGTAAAGTCAATAAAAACGATATGCGTCCAGTAATAATGACGCGAACAGAAACCAAACTAAACCACGCAAGTCCGACGAAGTCAGAGGTATCAGTTTTAGATTGTAATGGAAGAACACCTTTAGCAATGTCTGCCATAACTACAGCTGAAGGTGTTTTGAAACTGTTAACAACGTGAGATTTTGCAGTAAACTCAAGTGGCCGTTTTGTCATTAAGAGCCAGTAACGTCGTGTCACCAGTAACATTAATATTTTGCCAATAGAGACTAGGCCAGAAGCTGCTCAAATAGCTTAATATTGGAATGTCTACTTTTATGTCAGTTTTTCGTTTTCAAAATCTTTAGGAAACTGTGAGTTTGTGGCATTAAATATTTATCAGAATTTATTGCACACAGTGTCTCAGTCGTCGTTGCTGAAGCTGTTGCAGGCTCATGCCACATCTCTGTCAATATTCAACTTTCCTTTATGTCAGTATTACGCTACTAGTCCATGAAGGCCAGTCCACAAATCTTCATTACAGAAGCCTCTTTGAATGCACGCAAATCCTCTGTGTTAAGGTGTCATATAAGCCTATTGATGCAGCCTCAAGAGAACAGATGCACTTTTCAACTTCGAAGTTTTCACAAACTGAATGACCTTTTTAAAAATTCAAAACCGTTTTTAGTCTTTAGTAAAATTCACAACTTGTGTTGTAAGCTTAACTGAATTATAACTGACTGGTTTATTTATTTATATTGAAATAAACTTTAATCCTGTGCAAATGCAGGAACACGACATACTGCAACGAGACAACTCAACTATTTATATGCAACTCATGAAATTTTAATGACATTTTCAAAGAAATTTTCGCCATGAAAAAATTATGAAAATTTGCATTTTTCAGTCAAGACGTCATGACGGCATGAACGCTGTGAGCGATGGTTGCAGTCAAGAGCTGACTCATACAACGTGTGTAGACATTGCCAGCATTCTCGCTGGGCTGCACTCACTCGTACACTTCGTTTCGATTTCATGTTTGGGGCACTAAGGGGGTTTGGATCTGGGGAGGGGCTAAGCACTCTCTCCAGGAATTTTTTTGAGCTTTTCTACATGCGAAAACGGCATATTCCAGTGCATTATTGGTGCATAAAGCGTGTAACAGCAGCTACTAAACCCCGCAAACTCAACATTAAATGGTGGTGATAATGATAATAATGACGATGATGACGATGATGATGATGATGATGATGATGATGATGATGATGAGATTGCAACGTCATCTGTCATCAGAATCAACTTTATCTCATGTCGACAACTCACTGTCAAGCGTTCCGCTCTGCTGTTACTATGAACAACATCACATTTCTGATCACGTAGTAATCAATCACTATCTTCACAATTACGTTCATCTATCAATCACTTCGACTCCTATCAGTAGTCAATGCACTAAACATTTCTCTTCTCAGTCCTGCAGCGCCTTTCCTCGAAGACTGTTCGGCGCTACGCCCGACCTTCAAGCAGTTTTTAATTATTACAAGATTATTTTTCTACTTTATCTGTACGGTAGCTTGTATGACACTATCCCTACCAGTCTACTGCTTCTTGTCAGTATGACAAAGCCTATCATTTCAGTTGTTAAGTTCTGTATTATGTTGAATTAATAACATAGACGTAGATCTGGCTGGAATTCTGGGGGACGCACGTCGAGCGCCGAAGGTTGGTCGGTTCCGAGTGGGGTGGAATATGGGGAGGGGTATCCCCTCCCCAGCCGACTAGGGGTGTAGGAAAGCGTTGTGAGCTCCCCAGCGGGGTCCGGGGCATCCGGGGGGGGCAGAGCCCCGGCCGGAAACAAATTTTGGAGTATTCTGAAGGCCAAAAACGCTCATTTTTGTACCTATATGACAAAATCTGGGGAGGGGGCAATTTGCATTAGCGTCCCCCACTCCAAATTCCGGGGGACTTATCCCCCCGTTCCCCGTGATCTACGCCCATGCTTAATAGAAACTGATAGTACCAGAATGAGAGAAAGGAGGATGGGAAGGAAGATGGAGGGAAATTTTGACATTTTTTGGCTCTGCACCAGTATTGTGTACTGTAAACTGTTGTTGAGGTGTTGCACCATTAAGTGCCATTCTTGGCCTTGATGTTAATTTTATTGTTTTTACAATAAATGATTTGATTTTGATTAGAGAGAAAAGCAAAGGTGGACAAAGAAAGTCAGGAATGATGGTTCTCTCCTACAACGTACACGACTGCGAAATATGTGAATAAAATTATCATATTATATGAACCAATCACAGCGCAGCTTTATTTGACATGAAATGCCAACCGACTGCATCATAACAACAGTTATAATACTAACAAATAACAAATGATAATGATAATAATTGTCATAATTGATGATAATTATACAGTAGTCGATAACGTTTGTAGTCTGGTATATTCAGCGCACAATACGAGTTCTTTATATACAAGCTCAGCTTTGCGAAAAGTATACAAGCTTTAGGCATTGTCGAATTAGCATACTGTGCTACTGGCTAAAGACGTATTCACACTGTATACAACCACGCGTATGTAGTGCAAACGGGCTATAACTCTACCGGTGCGCAGGCGCAGAACGACGTTTGGCAGAAGTCGCTTCTGTGCATGCGCTATACATATTTTAGCATAAATAATCAGTCAAAGACCAATTATGCTAATCTGCATAACTGAACAACGAAAAGTGCTACAATCTAGTAATAAGTCACACGACGAAACTCGACGTACGACAATTAAATACAACCGTCACAACGTCGCCAGTGACTCAGCAGTTGATTCATTTCGGTTAACCCTTTTTCTACATGGCGTTTGCATGTTTCGTGAATGTGCACACGAGCAGCACGTAAGGAGAACCCTAACCCTAACCCTAACTCACACTATCACTGCTTACTCAGTAAGTGGAAATGTCGTACGTGTGCGCATACTCATCTGTGCAACTAGACAAAAGCCGTGTAGAAAAAGAGTTTACCATTCAGTTCATGGCATGTCTGACACACAACACAACACACTTTTAACCCCCCCCCCCGGCGGGGCCGCAGATTGGAGGTGCACGTAATTAATCGGAAAAGTGACGAAAAGCTCTTACAAGGCAAAGGCTCGGTAGAAAATGTGGTCGTTATGCGCTGACTCCATGGAACGAAGAGAACGGTCACTCCCTCGATTAAAAATTCGCGGGATCAGCGCTCTCAGAAATTGTTTGCGCTTCATATGTGATAAAGCTGATTTTAAGAACACACGTATGACATCCAGTATCCAGTGCTGTGCTTAAATTGTTAGTACAGCAATGAAGTCGCCGCGCACTGGTTAGATCGCATATTACGAGAAAAAATCTTCAACGTAACTGTCAAAGGGTTTCAGAATGCACCAGAATTTATACGGCGGGACCCACCGTGGGCTTACAGCACTCCTCTATAGACCGATGGTTGGATTTATGGGTAAGGGTTAGGTAAAGTAAGGTAAACGTGGATTTGTATAGCGCCTGGTCGTGATCACACCTCTAAGGCGCTCAGGTATGGCACGCGTACTCAATGGATCTCACAGTTTTACCTGACGCTAACGGAATAAACCATACTTGCCTTTGCCTTCCCAGCCGAAGCTGGTACTCATTTACCTACCCCGGAGGGACAGAAGGCTGAGTAGAGGGTTCTTCGAGAAAGATGGGTAGGAGAGAAATAAGATCGAGAAATGACGAGGGCTGGGAAAGAAAGAAAGAAAGGTCGGGGAGAAAAGAATAGAAAACCTTGCCCAATGGTCATTTTTTGAAGTTGTCGCCTGTGGCAGACGGAAGTGAAACCGATAAACTACTAAGTCTGATGTGCACGATATACGCCAGCTACTCGCTGACGATCAAGCACGCTGTTATCTTCACATCAGGTACAGCTGCTGAAGCACGCTCCGCATCAGAGATGTGTGGAAGGAGAAAAAAAGAAACGTGTTGCCGGTATGATCAATTTTCACCTGTGATTGCTGAAAAGCGGTTCACGAAGATAATGTGGAATGCACTGCAAATTTTTTGGGGACGGAAAAACACAGAAATAAAGAGGAAAGGGTTGGATGGGGGACGGGGAGATAAATGGAATAGAGGTCAGGGAAAAACGAAAATTGGAAAGAATGTAGGGGGTGGGAGGGAGAAAAAATGAGCGGAGAAAGGCACGTTTTGAGGTACTGAATACAAGACACGCGGGTGGATAGTGTTGTGGACCTACATTTCGTCCTTGGTAACAGATTCTAATGACCTTGGTACCAGCTTAATGACGTTGTTAGCAGCTGTCACTGAACGAAAAACTCGCGACGCGGCCGTCAGTCTCCCGCGTCGTAAGTAAATAATGTCCGTGTCACACGCGGCGTGTTTCAGCCGGCTAACTGAATTATCGGCGTCCGCGCAGCACTAATCCACTTAGCGTTGCGTATGAAAAATCCCTACGTCATCCGGCGTGCCGTCGAGCAGAGGTTCGCATACAGGCACGCAGGCGGATCCCCGACCTCTTACTGATGTAGACAGAAAATGCCAGATATAAGTAGTGATGCTAAGTTCTTAAAAACCGATATCGCTTCGATGTTGTCAGGTTCGGCTTTGTTCAGCATCAGATTGATTATAGTTAGATTATTCTAAACTTTCTTCTTGTCGCAGCTTGGTTCACCCCTCTCTATTAGAGTTCTTTTACCCAGATTCCCTAACCCTTATTACATTTTGTTCTTTCCAAGTAGTCATAATAAATATTGCAAATATTAGAATACAATTATGGGGTTTGGTAAGGCCGATGACTACAAATAACGCGTTTATTCACACGCAATCACACACCGCGAGAAATGTCGCCAGCTAATGTTACTATTTACCGGAAAAATATGGCGCGACAACGCACAATAGACAAAGTATCGGCACTTACGAGCAGACGACGATTACTAATAGACTACGTACATCACGAATAATTTAGTTTGACTCCTCACTAGGACTAAGACGTTTGACCCGGCTAAGTGCCTGCTGTCACTTGCTAGAAAGAGGTGTGCGAATTCTGCAAATGCTGATCCGTTATCAGTCCACGGGTTCTGTTTAAGTTTGCAGTGCGGATCGTGAGTCCGTACACCGCAACCCGTGACGTATAACAAGACGAACATTTCGTTGACAAGACTGAACGTGGAGTCGAGGCTTTGAGAACGTTTTACAGTCGTCTGTCATTAATATCATTCCACGCACGGTATGAATGCTTTCTGAGATCTTTACTGCCGTCATGCCGGATGTCAGTGGTTCCGGTCACTGTCAGTTTGTGCGGCGAATGTTTTAAACAGTAAGTAATGAGTCTGCGTCGTGGCATGGTGCTGACTCATGAGTGTACCAATGAATGCTGAGTTTCGTTCCGGTTTAAAGACACAAAGTGGCGACCACAGGCATAAGCGTAGATCTGACTGGAATTTTTGGGGACGCGTGGCGAGTGCCGAAGGCGGGAGAATCGAGGTCTATGGGGAGGGATGTTCCCTCCCCAGCCGCAGGCCTAGTATTTTTTGTGTATTAATCTGTGTATGTATAGCCTACTCCGGGCGGTTGCAGACGCTGTCATCTATACCATCTGGCCCAGCTTAGGTAAACTTACTATAAAAGTCCTGCTGTAGAGGCAAAAAACACATTTTCCTACATTGTAATGCAAGTAATCTGGTGCTTAAAATTTTGCATCATGACAAAATTTGGGGGGACAATCCCCCCGCTCCAAATTCTGGGGGGTTACTTGTCCCCCCGTGATCTACGCCCATAACCACAGGCCGGGGCGGAGTCAGTAATGTTACAAACTTTTATTGCGGGTGTTCAACTTCGCGATATTTTCTTAGTTAAGAACAATATGGCATAATCTCGTACACTCCGCAGCTTTTTATAATCTTTCAACATTTTGTGAATCCGCAGACGTTGATTATTTATTGTACATCTCTACGCAGTCCCTCCCTCATCTGGTCACATCCGTGTGTCGTTTGGTCACGAGCAGAGCTTGCGGTGACTGCAATGTCTAGGTACGCCACTGACTTGCGATGCAACAGTCCACGTACCAGTGGCGTACTCATTTTGTACCGATATTTGTACAACTCATCTTATGTTCACTTGCTCTTGCTGCGTGATAAATGATGATGTCATCATTGGCGCAACCAGAATGATGTCTGGAGGTTCACGGGCTGAGGATATCAGATTTCACGAAAGAAATATTTTTTTAAAGTTTTAGGCTGTTTATGGGGACGGCGTCCACCCGTCCTATCCTGGAATTAACTCTACTCCTACTCCTATCCCCACGGCAGTCCCACTTAAAATTTCTAGCTACTTCTGTGATAATCACGGACTCCGTCAGTCTCAAAATGACGCCGGCGGATCAGAGTGGGCGAGGAGATCGGTTCGCACACCTCCTCTAAACACTTGCTCGCTACTGAAAGAACGCTTGATAAATGCAGCGTCACGTGGCGCCCGACAGCAGTCCCGCAGCGAATCTCAGTCTAATCATCAACAATTCATTATGATGCACCGCACGCACGCGTCCTGGGAGGTCCACACGGTGACGTCACAATGACGTCACCTGTCGCCCGGGAACTATGCCAACTCCCACAATGCAACGTTCCACTTAAATGCAACGGCTGAATTTTAACGCGCCAACATAACTCGACTCCAAATGCGACATTGTATCACATTAAACCACAATTTTTTAAACCGGTCTAATTCCAGCTATGATAAACGCAACATTGCTTAACAATCTACGACCCCCCACGTCGCTTTCAGGTAATTTTGTTTGGCGATAAAACAAAGAACTGACGTCTGCCACGTGAACACCTTCTCGCCGACAATTTGAACATCGAATCCAGGAATATTGCGATAACGCATGTACAAGCGCTTCTATCATGACATTGTCGCAGTCTTTAGCAGGGCTGACTATGACGTCACTGGGTCAAATGGGTCATTGGTCAACGGGTCATGTGCTAAATTTGTCACCATAACACATACTGATATGTCACAGATGTTGCATGTAAGGACTGGAGGTCTGATCTTATTTCCGTAAGAATCCTATAAAAATGGCACATGGTCAATTCGGGAACTGAAATGGAAATGAGAACTTCTACATGGGTATGGTAGAAGATGGGGATCTAAAATTCCGTTCCCATAAAGACCTCTAGCGACGACTTATAATCCTTTGACTCGCCGTGTGGCTATTATGTTGGCGCAGTCACTTCGTTGCAAGCATGATTGGGTCAAATTCAGTGACGTCACTAAGGTTGGTGGAACCCGATGCGGTAACTGCGTCACTTTTTTACCTCAAAAAGTGATGACCTTTTAGTAATCGTCCTCAGAAATGATGAACTGACCCGTTCTTAGTCATCGTCCTACAGACTACCGTCACCGCTCGCACCCCCCCCCTTTCCACGCGATCGTTTGTCCAGTGCTCTTGTAAATTAAGCCGCAGAAAATATTTAGACTTTCATTATGGTGTCACCCCCTAGATGTTGTCACCCAGAGCGCCCCCCCCCCCACAGTGACGCCGCTGGTCAAATCGTTGTAGCAGAAACGTGTCACACGGTCATTGAGTTCATGAGTCACACAGTTCACTATCGCAAATGAACAACTCTCAGCTCTCGCCTTCAAAACTGAAACCGAACATTCTTCAAGTCATGAGACAACAGTAATCAATGGAAGACAATCACGTACACAAAGTTACATTTCAATAACGCAGTTCGATACATATCGGCCGGAAACAGTTCACGACAAACGAGAACTAAACTAGAAATCAACGCGTGATAAGATGAGATAAACCACTCCGCACGTCACCAACATCAAAAATACTCCAGCAATACTCCGTCGCTTGCTCGCTTACGTCAGCCGGCTTGACGGAAACTGTGAGGTAACATTGTTGAGGGCGAATCTAGACAGGGAAGAGGGGAGGGAAGGGTTTGGGAGGGTTAAAACTCGGCAGAGTTGATGCGGTAGACTGAACATTGAGGACGAAGTTGAAGCGTTTTATCGAGTGCAAAACCAACGCGGCTGGTGATGCGACTCGAATCGAGTTGCATCACCAGCCGCGTTGGTTTTGCAACTCAACAAAATTTGAGTATTTCAGTGAATAATATTTATTCATTTAAATTTCGTGTGCTCATATACTATTTCACTTTTTCGTTGTTGAAAATGGCCAAAATAATGATTTTGATGAATAAATGACACAATTTCGGCAACAAGGTATAGCCTTGCTTCGTGGCTTCCCAGTTTTCGGAGATTATGACACACGGTTAAACCTCAGTTTTTTGCGCCCGTGATATTAAAGTCATTTGTTGGCAACGATTTTATCAGTAATAGCACTGTACATGCTGTACACGGTGGATATATTATGCATACTGCGGCAGTAGCGGCCGATACAGGACTTTGTGAGCAGCCTATTAGATTACAGCCGTGACAACAAAGGGTCATTGAGACAAGAACATGTGGTCTTCAAGAGAGCACTGGAGAAGGAGACGGGAGTGTTGAAGATGACAGATATGAACAAGAAGGTTCAAGATGGTGTTGTCTGACGGGAGTGTGTTCAGCGGTATGTGATTCTCGAGGAATTAAAGACAGAGAAGAACTCAAGAAGAAGAAGAAGAAGAAGAAGTGACAACAAAGGGTCAATACAGAGATGTGATCAGTCGCACTGACCACTGACTGACCAGTGACTGACCACACAGTCTGTTGAACGTTGTCGCGTGCTAACTCACTCACAGCGAGTTCGTCAATACATCACCCTCACTACCGTAGCGGCGCCAGCATCAGCGGCAGCAGCAGCGGCGACCGCGGCCAGCTATTGATCCGTCTACGCTGCGTGAGGCAAAGCTGTACGGAACACATCAGTCTGTCTGTCTACCGATCAACTGCAAGAGTACTTGTATGTCCTGGCCATTTCGCTCCATCACACACATTTCGGCTCTCAGTCAATCTTGATCCAGGCTCGTGGAACGAACAGGTCTGGATGAGGCAAGTCGTCAAGCATTCTACCATCGTCTCTTCCATCTCTCCCTTTCCACTCCTCATCAGTGCTCTTCCCTCTTGACCATCACACACGCCTTTCTTTCCAGGCCTCTCCAGTCCTCAGTCAACTTCTCAGTTTTTTTCCAGTCCTTGATCCAGGTTCGTAGAAAGAACAGGTCTTGATGAGGCAAGCTGTCAGTACATCATTTCCATCATCGACTGTCCTCCATCTATTCCGTGCGAATCCTCATCAGTGTTTTCCAGTTCCTGGCCAAGTGAAGACGGCTGATGAGGCAAGCTGTACGGAACTGAGTCCTCGTGGGAGACGTCCTCACTTCTTTCACTTCCGTTCCATTTTCTTCAAGCCGATGCGGCGAGTCGGTCCGATGTCAGCGGGGGACGAACTGGTCAACTCAACAAGCGGCGACATCATTCGTTTCACTGAGCGAGCGCATCCAATGACGTCAAACATTGTTACAGCGACTGCGAGTCTCATGTGCTGTTTACACTGTCGTCTCAATTCACACTATCATTACTCCTCGTCGTACCACTCAAACTGTCAAAATGACAACTCTCCAAAGACCCCAAGCCGATAAATTTCTCTCCTTTCTCGATATTAAAATTCGAGCAGAACTCAGAATGATGTCTGAATACTTTTCTGATTGGACCCACTGAATTTTCTTAAATATACATGAACAGTGCTATACATTAATTAGTTATTATCTGGTAAGTGGAAAATACATTGCTTTTAATCAGTATATTGGGAGAAATTTTCGTAATATTTTCCGTATTCGCCTGTGCAGCCCCTACTAGGTTATCGTCTTTGTATGTACAAAATCTGCAACTGAAGATCTGCTGCAAAAACCGAGTATATTGACATACTTTGTACATGTTCCAATAGCATCAACTGATTCTTCGTGCTCTGAACAGTAACTTTATTGTAAATTGAGCGCTAAATTTAGCAATTTTTGTTATATGCAAAGAACAAGCACGTACCATGTAGGCCTATGTTTCTTTTCTGCACAGAGGGAGGGTGGAAAACATAACAATGCGCATAGCGCAAATAAGTGAACACTGCGTTTGACTACAGTGGTGTTAGACCATATCCAACCGTTTTACTCTTGTTTCACGCAAAACCAACTGTGTTGACTTATTCCGCAAGGTATATGACAGAAGCTAAACCAGACTTCAAACAACACTATACTCTGCAACAAACAGCAGTAATGTTTCATTTCACTACGGCTTGAGATTGGCCAAAATTTCAAATTAATTCTCTCAACATTGCAAATTTTTTAACATACTCGGTTCTTGCAGGGAAGTCTTCATCGCGCCTAAAGTTCCGCATCTCCTTGTGATACTGTATAAAAATTATTAACACGATGTGTCGTCACGATGGTTAACACGCTATGTGGCCCTCCTAGCGGTCATGACGACTTGTCGGCCATTTATTAGCATACTTCTGTAGTTAAAAATATCAGTATAATGTTCGTTTATTTTATTTTCAGTTTATTTGTGTACATAGCACATTAGAGCTTTCTGCACGATGCGCTCTACAAATTTACTTACTTACTTACTTACTTATTTACTTCATAAATATTCGAACTACGGATACACGGTGACGCAGAATTCTCACCAGAAGACCAGTTAATGTTATCGTCAGTCAGTGAGACCGATTTCTTCGATTTGACGTAGATTACACTGTACAATGCTCCTCACTGTTTGACATGCCAGTCTTTCACGTTTTGCCAGTTACATTATACTTTCATTTTACAGTTATACATGCAATTACCGCAATACCTCGGATAGAAGCCGGGTACGGTTACAAGCCGGGTCCCACATACAAGCCGGACGCTTCTATCCGAGGTTTTACGGCGTAATCCAAACCTAATCCCGTGAGAACGAAATGTGACCTGCTGCAGCTGACGGTCTGTTTCCCTGATAAAAAAAACAAGTCACGAATCCAATCAAGTTATACGTATACATGTATGCGCGACGACTGCAGTGAGGTCGTGAGTGCAGTGACCGTCAGGAATCATCTTTCAACAAGTTGACTGCAGCAGTAATGAGTTTTGCTGATGTGCAACACGCAAGCGTGCAACAACATGAAACGGTTTCGGCAACATCACCAAATATGGTTTGAGTTTCAGATACGCTTGGTGTGCGTGTTAATCGCACACGATGTCATACTCACAGTGCAGCTTTTAGTTATGCATATACAGGGTGATCCAAAAAGTAAGCCACGTCTTGGCAAGCCTGTCATGTCAAATTGTTAATCGCACTGAGTGACATCGTCAAAACGACGCAATTCTGTCATTTATTGATCTTGTATTTCCAACGTTGAATGTTCTGCCGTCACCTTACGAGGCAGTTGCGTTATATCAGTTGCTGGAGCCCACGACTGCAGCTATAAACGACGTTAATATTATGTACATAAACAACGCAAATACTTGACAATAATAGAATATAGTAAACGTAGTGTGACACACGACGTTCGACGAATTTACGTTGTGTTTGAAATATTTGAATAGCTGCAAAGCTGCTAGTGTGTTTATAATAAACTTACTTACTTACTTACTATATTTACATCACTATTTGGCAGACGTTCGTGGCAGACACTTTCTGGACTATTACCACCACATCTTAGTTTTATGCAGTTTTTTGTTCTTGCGTAAACAGTCAGTGCGGGAAAACCAGACAGACAGACAGACAGACGGACAGATCACAACTCAAAACGGTACCCCCTAGGAGGGCCACATAATGACACCATCAGCATTATTGTATAATTACGATTTGTTCGTTTAGAATTATCCTCAACAACGAAAGTCACGTTTTAAGTAAGTAAACGTCATCGGGGATGTGTACAAAGCAACCGACACAGTGCGGTGTAAAAACCAGCTGCCTGCGCTTTCGGTTTCGCGTTCTTAGCGTTTTATACAAAGCCGGATGTACAAAACATACACAAACATATGCGTAGTCTGATTGCTGTTGTCGGCGCTCTACAATAGAAGTGCTTCGCGGTCGATATAAACGTTAATGTAATCATCAAAGGCCCGAGCACGACTACACAATTGCAAATCGTCGACAGTGTGACAGGGACTTTACGTTCAGCGTCGTTAGTCTAATTGTCTGCCGTGTCCAGTTACCGGGCACGTTCTAAAACGATCGTCTCGAGCATTCCGACCACTATCAAAACATTCGGTTTTCCGCTTACATGCAAAAATTCCCCGTATTTTTGCCGATTCAGATGATCTGGCTCCGGCCAGTTCCGGCGTTTTAGAACGTGCCCAGTGTAAACGGCCATTAGAAGGCGGCCAGGGCGAGGCCGGGTCACGTGATCATGTGTGACGTCACGGTCTAGACTGGCGTAGTCCTGCGGGCGACGTCACCCAGTGAGGCGGCTGACTGGTGGTCCGAGGGTAGTAGAAGGGAGTCCATCGATCGACGGTAGATCGCCGATCCTAGAGGCGACCCACGCATCAGAACTGACCCGTTGTATGATGCCGTGTCGGCGTACCCAGCCAGGTCGCGTCCGACCGACGCCGCGGCCGCCAGGTACGCCCCGCCGTGTTGCAGTCCATGTCGCCCGGCCAGGTAAGGACTTCTGCCGAGGTCGACGCCGCCCTGGTCCAGCACTCCGACACCGCCGCTAACCACCCGACCGTTCGGTCGACCTGTGCCGAGGGGACCGTAGTGGTTCGGGGCGCCAATCTGCCCTTGTTGATATGAAACGCCGCCTTGTTGGACTGAATATCCACCACGTTGACTGCTACCACGACCACCGCCTGGTCCTTGATCTTCGCCGTCGTTGACCAGAGGTCCTCCAGAGAGCTGGTGTTGTTCCAGACCGGTGCCCGATGAGGAGTTGGCCAGTCTCTTCACCTTCTTGCGGTAAGCGTGTTTATGGCGTGATATGTAGAGGTAGACGGCCTGTACGCCGGTCAGCTCGGCTGTGGTGAATGACAGCACGGTCAGTACGAATGACGCGCCGTACCAGTACTGGAAACTCGGTCCGTCCATCGACGACTTGCCTTTGTTCCCCGCTTCCTCCGTGATGGCGCCGATGTACAGGATGATTCCTATCAACGTGCATAGACCTGCAACAAGCAGACATCATCATCATCATCATCGTCACCACTTTACTCTGTACATCTCCCTTGGACACTGAAGGACATTTCCAACTCTGCTTTGCCAGTCACAGACTCCTGAACTATGACTGACAGAGTGGAATTCACAATGATCATCATCATCATCATCATCCACGAATTTCATGGCGACACAAGTCTCAAACAAAACTTCAGGGCCGCAGTAAATGTCACGTATTAGGCTAGTGTCAATGCTGCTGTTGCCGCTAGTGTG
>Ga0049105_1000494_pt1 | contig 13831 bp, 12 predicted proteins | sample WorMetvaBAHAMAS1_FD_61260 | JGI IMG/M metagenome (GOLD analysis project Ga0049105, IMG submission 61260) | Worm MetaG Olavius vacuus BAHAMAS.1 | ecosystem: Host-associated > Annelida > Digestive system > Unclassified | place: Germany: Marburg | collected 2013-04-09
TGGATCCGCCCTTGGTCAAAGGAATACAAAGTTATGGAGGGTCGAATTTGTTTGCCTTGCACCATAGGAATGGCTTGTCGCCTGTGACTACTGTCATCACTGTGTTTATAATGTCTGCAGCATCCATGATTGTGAGGGCCATGTGGATCACAGGGGACTCCAAAGGCTCAGTACTTAACCAACGATAACATAATCACCAAACTTATCCGTACAACAATTCAAAAGCAGATGCAAACAGGTTGATTACAGGTATTATGATCTTTCTATAAAATGATCAATTACATTTTAAGTCGGACATGAAACACCGCTCGCATTACCAACACTGCTCAATTGTTCATTGTTGTTATTAACACAAAAAGACTAAATAATTATCAAAATTAACAATAATGAAATACAACCTGAAGAACAGCGTGCGAAGTTACTGAACTAGACTCAATTCCACTGAACAAAGCCGATGCCAAGCTCTGTCTCTGAGATTCAGGCTTCACGACTGACGAATCTGTCTTAGTGACTGCCGGCTGCAAATATAAACACATATCACTTTCCTGCACACACAGACACTGCTCTGTAGAACACAGCACATTCAAGAGGTATTATCAGGCCTATTATTATTCGTTTATTACGCAGCACTCACATTACATAGATACAATACAAATTTACAAAAAAATACATCATAAGACACATTCAAAAAAAGCAAAAGCCAAAATATTTGAAAGATACTGTTACATAAACATATCGACATGTCCAGCATTCACTGTTTTACTCACAAAGTTATTCCAAAGACAAATTTTCATAGTATCACGTGATGATAAAACAGACAGTATACTGTAATTTGCCAATGAAAACAATGTTCACATTTCAGCGGATCATAACACAGTGTGATATATAATCTACTGCTGACAACAAAAATTTCACATTATTCGGTGTAAACAAAAGACGGCAAAACAACACATTAATCTCATCAATGACAAAATTCTTCACAGAAAATCATGCTGAGGTGACTGTAAGAATGAAATGCTTTAAGTTAAACCTTTTCATGTTCAACATGCTGGTTGCCTGAGTGCAACACAGTTGGTTCATTAGAATGCCGTGGCACTAATAAACCATCTCTACCCCACACCTGCTTCACACCTTCAAGCTTCAGTGCGTCTTCCTTCCTGTTTAACATCGACAAACAAAATTCAAAGCAAATCTGCAGCACAGTAAAGAGTACTGAGATATACAAAAGAATGACCTCAACAACATGTGCAACAGATGCAAAGTAGATTCCAGTTTAGCAGAGATATTTTAGTAACTATAACTAAAACTATAACTAAAATGATTGCCTCTAGTTAACGAAAACTGTAACTATAACTAAAAAATGATTGCTCTGTCAACTAACTAAAACTAGAACTAAAATGATTTTTATAACTAAAATATCACTGCAGTTTAGTATGTAATAAAACATAACACATTACAGTTACATGCAACACATATGACTGGTACTTTGGTCTACGATGCAACGGACGGAAGTGTCGGCATTATGACCGACAGTGTCACGTATTCAACGTCAGCAACAACCACAACAAAGCCATATGAAGAACAGACACAAGCCAACTCAGAGCTATCATCCTCAGCCAAAAGCCATATTATACCAGCATAAGTCTGCCAGCTCTAATACAACTGAATCTGACAACAACTACTTATCAACCAGACAACTACAACAGCATCTTTCTGGATACAGAAACCAGCATACTGTAAAATATGTGTCAGGCTTACTGCAAATTATCAAAACATGTCTCACATTAACTACTGTACTTAGTTTGAAGTTGTATACCAGCCTTAAACACTGGTTAACATTGCATCTGCACATAAACACTGCAACAGCATGTGAAAGTAGTACCTGTCCACACTACTTTCACTTGACTCAGCACTTCGAGACATCAATGACAATGACATACTGTCACTCAGTTTACCAGCGGTCTCCGAGAATGGTGCAAATATCGGATTAGCAGAAGATGACTCCATGGAAGAACGCAATACTGCTGACCAAAAAAAACAAATAAACAAAATTTTCTGCAAAAAAATGCTTGATTTATTTGCTTTGTTAGCGGCACTTCTGCTAATAAAAGGAAAGAAACCAAGCATGTCTTACATAAAAATGAAATCTCATAGCAAACAGTGCAAGGAAGTGGACTCGTAAGCGTATTGAGAAATAACAAGTGAGTAAGTAGACATATAACACGTCATTTTAGAAATGAGTTTTTCCACACAGTTAATTACACTGTTACTGACAATCAAACTCACATCCATCAGGAGAAAATACACCAAGAAAAAAGCAAAAAAATAACTCCAAAGCAAACTAACCCTCGTTAAAAAATATACAAAAGCCAAAGCTAAACTAGCAGGCCCAGTTCACTGGTAAAAACTGCTCATTTTAGTGAGTTTATGATGTGTACACAACAGTTCTGTTAACCTTCCCTCTTCACAAAATAACACTGCACTGATGCTGTCTAATAAAGTACATTAAATATGTAGGCAACTAATGTCGTCACAAACCTTCTACGCTATGAGATACAGACTGGTGAAGGCCACGGCGTCTGTATGGCTCAGCACCCGACTCCAGTGCAGCACTCACGTAACTATCCAGAAAACTCAAGGTAAAGTCAATCTACAACAGAAAACCCAAATTCTTCGGATCTGGTGATAACTGTCTACGAACATGCTAAAACGTGCCAAATACACCCGAGTGGCAGCACCGACTACACTGCACCAAGAACAAAGAACAAGTTCCAGGGACAGAACTGTGTTGCCATACTACGTTTTTGGAACTCTCTTCTAGAGTTTCTGAGGTCAACTAACTGGATTGCAGTTTTTAAATGCTACCTTAAATCACACTTTCTTAAACACACACTTTAAACTCTTTTTTTACTTCTCACAGTATTTTGTTCAGACTTCTATACTTCCTGCTTCAATATAGCCCTGGTACTAACCAGTTTTCTACTGACCAACTGACTGACCGGGTGAGTGACATGTGCTACAGAAATACCTGTTAACATTGTGACATACCTGGGCAGGTAGATGCTCACTCAGTGGAAATATCTTTGCTTTCAGGGACGACGTACCGATCGACTGCAGTTCACTGCACCACTAAAAATACATGGCAATACAATTTACAATCTCTTTTTATACTGGACTGACACATCTGACTTTAAATTGCCGAAAATTAAAGAATTATGTACAACTAAATTCCTTAATGCACATCACTCCAACAATGTCCAAAAGTTTTTATACATACGGGAGGTTAACAGATGCAAATCTAGCAAAATGGTCACTAAAACATTTCTCCATCAATTCACCACAGTTCAGTCTGATACACCAGAAACAAACATCCATTACATCACCAGAAAGCAAGGAGTTGCAGAAAGACGGATTTTTATACCAATCATTTGACTACTAACACACAGCTGTAGCTTTATAATCTGACAGATCTTTTCACTCGCACATGATCTTACAAACATCTCTCTGATGACAACCAATAATTCAACAACAGAAGAACAGACACTAACCTGCAAAACTTCTCGACGCTCAAAATCTGAATTCTTTCTGAGTGTCTCCAGCAGCAAAGACAAGTTGCTGATTGATGGCGAGAGTTTCAACAGTGCTGTGATTATCCACTGCTTTGTCACATCACTGCAACTACAACTGAACCGTCGCGCTAAACACATGGCGACATCGTCGGACGCAAGCTGGTCGTTCAGGTGACTGTATTCACCGAGAGTCTGATAACAACATGCAAACATTCTACATTACATGGAGAAAGAATATTTATTTCCATTTCCAAATATGCTCGAAAGAGTTAACAAAGTTTTGTTTTTATTTCATGAGTGTAGCCTGTAGTCACTGTAATCTCCAGCCAGTCACATGTATTGTCTTCCATCATCCCAGTTGTGATCTTGTGGCATGATAGAAATGAGTATGTTATTACACGTTGAAGACACTTTGGTTTGTGCAGGGCGGCGGCGCATAGTGACTGTTGCTTTTTTGCGCCATGTACAAATATTGTTACTTACTTATTATTACTATTGCTATTATTATTATTATTCTCAACTGTAATGATATCAGCTGGATAAGGGTTAATAACAAGACCAACAAGAGCCATAAGCAGACAATGCTAAATCTTATAGAAGCTGCTATGATACTGACCCAGACAGCAACTTGCAGTAGACGTTCATCAAGTGTTGTAGAACTGCAGAGTAAACGCCAGAACACGTCAACTGCAAATAAGTGTCGCTCAGAATCGACACGTAAATCAGCCGAGGACGAGCGACCTGATACGTTTCAACACATGCATGAAATGCACAAAAATGTTTCACGTTATGTATTTTTGATACTGTAGTACAAAACAGCAAACTGCAAGTGCATATTTTACCATTAATTTTTAGTTCTGATCTTGAGAACAGAGTAATCTAAATACCTGTCAGCTTTCAACTGCACATTAAAGGTTGGCATATCATACGGTACTGTATTTATTCGACAATGTAAAGACAACCCAAAACGATGCACCAAAGCCTAAAGACTGATCTACACTTTAGACATTCGCCACACTTAGTTCATAATCAGTGTCATCACAGCTTTCTTTCACGTCAGTTCCGATATGTTCCACATATTCTGACACTATGGCGACAGTGTCGCTCAATTACAATATCAGGACTAGTGACCATAAATTCTCGGCAGCCGTTACATATGCTTGGGAATAAAATAAGCAGGCTCAACATCTATAAACCTATACAGCAATTCTCAGTTAAAATGGAAGCTGATCAGATGACCATGTTTAATGACGTCGACAAGTTGTTGACTACAGCTTGGTGACACCGACTCTCCATAGCTCTGCAGCAGCTCAACCATCTGTGTAATGTACCACGAATTCTTCTCAGCAAATCTAACACAGAACAAACCACATGCATTAATGCTTTATCAAAACAGCAACACTACTAATAACACTCAATTCATATGGCCAGTTTTGTTAATGGTCATATAAACTGGTTGACATTATGACAGTAGTACCTCAAGCTGAAACCATCTACCACTGCTTCCATCAAAATGTTCTCACATAGCCACCATCGCCAGAAAAAATCAGCTAAGCTAGCCGAGTTGATCTGGCTATACCAGCCACCACCACCAAAAATATGGCTGAAGCTGCTAAGCCAAATTTTTAGCAAATTACTGCTGACAAAAATAAGTACTTTTGTACTGGATTTAATGTGCAGACTGGTAGTTACTACATCATGCTGTAAATTCCAGCAGAATTTGACGACAATCCACTTGGAAACATTAGGAAAAGACATCTGAACTTTCAACATACCGTATTGTTCTGAAGGTAGCTCAAGCGTAACTAGGGATGAGTTTCTTGTCAGTGACGGAAGTTTGAACAATACCCATCTCATATAGCAAATGATCTAGCACTGGCTCAGAGAAAATGAACAAAGTTTTGTTTATTCATGACAATTTCTTGTTTGCAACAAGGCATGAGAATGGCAGTAGTGAGTAGCAGTCCTACTACTTGACACTACATAAGAATCTGTCATTGTATGAGTAGTCTAGTTAGGCAAAAATGAGAATAATTTAATGGCAACATTATTACACTAAATTTAGCCATATATAGTACTAGCACAGTAGCAGTGCTTATAGTTCACAGATCATGGAACTCGCCTTCGGTCACGTTTAACCAGCCAAGAGCACTAAGCCGCCACCCTTGCCACCACTGCCAATTTTATTCTGGGCTATCCAACACTTGCAAAAATTTAGGCTAAGCCCAATTAGCCGGCTAGCCACTGTAAAGTTCACAGAGCTGGCCGACAACTAAAAATTCGGCTGAACGAACTTAGCATGACAGCCAATGTAGACTTATGTCCGTAGAAAAAAAGCTGGAACACCACAAACATGTACTGCATAAATCTGAATGTTGAAAAAAAAGTATTTACAGCAAAACTGGTCAACTGAAACACCAACAAATCAACTCAGTCAGTTACAATAGATAACACTTCAGTGTCAGACACACAAATCGTATTTCCGTTAGAAGCACTGTCTACCTGTTGACGATGACGGCAATCTTGTCTACGACATCAGCTCGGTTGCAGCAGTCTTTGTATTGCGTTAAATAACGAAGCAGACACTTGCAGATGGCATCTCTGTTGATTGCATTTGCCATGTTATACAGCACATCCAGCGTCTAGACACAGCAGCATACAGCATTCCAACTACAAACGTTAATGTGTGGCCTTTTCTTCCCTCAGTGCTTTGACACTGTTGGTTGGGTCTTTTGACCCGTAAAACCTGTCCCCGATATGACCTATAGTGCATTTCTTTAAACCTTAATCAATCAATCAATCTGAAAGATGCTAAGTAAACTCTGTATGTTTCTCTGACCCAAAAGAAGAAATGGATGCCATTATACTCCTAGAGAAATGTACGTGTTTGAGGTGCTCATCTCCTTTCAAGGCATTGAGACTCTACGTGGGTATATCATTATGTCACATCTGTAAACAAAAAAGCATGCTAGACCAATGGTTATCTTCCTAACTGTAGAGCATCACCACTCTTTGGCCAGTAGTACCAAATGCTACCATTTGTTAACAAAGGCACATCTGTGAACAACTTGCCCAGAGTCATTACATAATACTGACGTAGATAAGAGCTGAACTTCCCCACCAATGGGGACCGACTTGTCGTGGCAGTGGGGCTTATAGGCTCCGAGAATCCTGGCTCATTACTCAGTATTAGGATCATCCTATAGAGGTCATTTTGTGCTCTTGTAAGTCAATGGGAACTTCACTGAGCAATTTTATGGAGATCAATGAACTTCAATAAGTTCAACCATACACTCTCTGAGGTTTGCAAGAACTTCAAAGAGATTAATTTAACTTTTGGTTATCTCAGAGTTGCACACTGGGCGCAGAAACTTACTATGGCCTCAGCACCGGACGGTACTCTATCCTCCCAAAGGTAAAGGTAAAAGTAAAGGTAAGGAGCTGAGCTTGTAAGCATGTTATTCAAGTCTGATGTTCTAACCATTATACCACCGAGCCACATGCTTTTAATTCAAAAATGGCAACAGTTGCATGTACTGAAACAGAGATCGTGCACTCCACGCCACTAGCATTCAACAGCACTTAGAGCTAACACTTAGAGCACTGATAATTCTGAGACTACTACAACAAGAGCTGGTTTACAGTGATGCATACCTTGGCCTGAATTGTAGGATCGACGTGTTCCAGACATTTCATCACAAGTGCCTGGTGCTGCACAGCGTAGCGTGCATCAATCTGCACAATCATTGCAAGCACCTTGATACCTGCCACACACCAGACACATTGTCTTCATAATCGCGCATCCGATTCATGCATAATGCTTTACTATGTGCGCATTATAAATTTTCTTATTATTATTATTATAATGCTAGTTCTGTATCAAGCAATACACTCTATGATCACTGTGACGCAGAGTTCTTACAAACAGTTTCACACCGTTTACCGAGACATTTCGCACATTTTTGACGGCTCGTTTCAAGGACTTTCCAAGTCTCTAGCAACCAGTTTTCAAGAGTTTTCCAGGAATACACATTCATCACAAGTATAATTTCACCAACCATACTGTTTACTGTAAAGCAGGTTACCTCAGCCACACTGCCCTTTGAGCAACTGGTGCACAAGTTATACGTTTTCCTTCTCAGTAAATTAACTAACTATGTGGGAACACTGAAATTTAAGAACTTCTATGTCCAAATGCCAAGTCTTTGCCAGGAATTACAATGACTCTGGTCTGTATCAAAGTCTTTCTAAACCTGAAAATTTCAAGTTTCAAATTCTGGGACATTTCAGGGTTTTCAAGGGTCTGCACAAACCTTGATGATGGCACTGGCGATAACAATTATTATAACACTGCTCACCATAACAGTTGTATTAAAGAAATGCATTCACTGCTATGTAAAAAATAGAACTCATCACCACAGTACATTTGCTGCTGTTAAAAGTTATAATCTGTCTGTGTGGAGATCATCACCATTTCACTATGCATAGATTCATTTGTGTTTACATGTGTGTATTTTGTGTTTTTTTTGTCAACTGCATATGTGTTGTATTATTGTAACATGGTGGGGTGAACCTGATGGGATTGAAGCCTAATCCTTAGAATCCTATCTTCCTTCAGTGCTTTGAGCCGTAAAAAAACCATCCCCAATATGACCTATAATGTGTTTGGTGGGACGTTAAACCTTACTCAACTTCAACTATGTAGAGATTACCAATGTACTGTAGGTTGGCACTCTTTGATGACAGAAAACGGCCGATGCACTTCGAAGCAACTGACAACAAGGCATCATCGGGATATATTCTGACGACCGTCACCAGAGCTTCATAGATTACCGCTGAACACCAATGTGCACAGTCATCAGTTATGCTGTTAATATGCAAATCAAATCAACTTGATACAAATGTGCAATTATTTTTCTGCTACTGTTAATGCTATAGAGTGGGCCAAAAAATGAACAATTTCTAAAAGTTTATAACTCATGTATACGATGATTTAGGAAGGTGTTCCGTATAATGAGATGTCTTAAAAGTAGTCCGGAGTTTTTGGCCAACTCTAAATTATCAACAATAAAACGACTATTGCACAGAAGATTAAGTAGAAAATGAACCGTGTTATTTTCTGTAGAACAGTGAAGCATAAATATCTCAGTAAAATGACATCTAGACCAAAGACTGTCCTATAACAGTCGGCAAGGAGCCAGTCAGTCATTACCTAAACCAGCCTTCTGATTAGGTTCAGTTCTCTGGAGAACATCGCATAGTACTTGGTAAACTCTCGAATTGGAACTGCACAGCAAAACATATTTGTCCAGTATCACATCATCACATCTTTTTATAGATCACTATTAGTAACTTATCTTATGATAAATGCCAACAGCAAATACATTAGTAAGCAATCAGGCTTTAAATCAGCCAAACTCCACTCCATCAGCATGAATATTTCACGCTATCTTATTTGTCCAATTATTGAATAGTAACAGGGTTGAAAAGAGATGATGGTGACTGCGAAGACATCGACCCTAATCAATATGCTACCTCACGGATCAAGTTAGTACACTCTTATCGAAGTTTTCCTAATGAAATTCCGGGATCAAACTCAATTCTGAAAACCAAATACATAGACTTTTCACGGACTTTCAAGTACTGCATTTACGATTTTCACCGCCCATCAAAGCAACACAAACTTCTACGATTGCCACACAAGCACAAACTTTTTACAATCTAAACTAAACAGCATACGTGTGATCATCAGCAGCTAGAAGTGCAAGCAGCTTAAGGAGGCTGATAGTAAACCACGGCGATGGAACAGAGTGGTAATCAAACGAAGACGTCAATCGACGGCTTGTTACTTGATCGAGAATATCCACGACGGCAGGCACCAGATCTCGGCAGCTTTCTTTGTCAATCTGCAGCCATCAGCCACTATTACAGCACAACACCCGAGCTAAGACTTAAAGTATAATGAACAAAAATCTACTAATACTGGTGCTAAGAATACAGCATTGAAACATTATCATACCACTAAATCAGTAATTCAACTGCAAAAACTTTAATACCCTATGCGAGAGTATCAGAGTAACATTCTGACACTAAACTCTTGAACTCAACTGTTACACAATGTTCCTGGTAAGAATATCTCAAAATTATATGCTGATGCTCAAGAATAATACAATATGTGATACTATACAAACAATGTAAACCTACAACGGCAAGTTGCTGGTACACTTCTACTGCTGCCCAAACAACACCAGGATCATGATCGCCGAGGCTGCGGCGGACCAGCGGACGGATTTCTATAGCCATGTCCGGCACTTTACGCAAGAAAGAACTCAGACACAGCACCGCCTTCCGACGTACAATTTCTCTGTAGAATGATATTCAGCAAAAAAGCTAGTTAACAGCAGAATATGACAGCAGTCCAAGCAATACTTTTCAACAGAAATCAATAACAGCCTAAGTCCTCAGTTTAGCCCATGTCGAATACACACTGGGTCAGGCTTCAACAACACTCTTCTCTGTGGAGAAAAAGCTGTTGCACTTATTCCCAGGTCAAACACATTCTTTCACATGTCAGGTTCTATGGTGTCAATCCAATTCTTTCTCATTATCTTCCTGGCTTTTGCTTCCTACAATTTGCTTCCCTACATACAGCTGGTTTTTGGTAGTTCTGTCATTGTCCATATGCAAGATATCCCTGCACCATTGCAGTATTCTTTCCCTGACAATAAGGTCTAACGCATGCAGCATCATTCACTACTTAAACTCCTCACTTCAAACTATTATCATTTCAACAGATGCCCAGTATCTGTTGTTGCAATGTGTGATGTGCTGCAATAATTGTAACAAGGAAAGTTAAACAGTACAGTTTAACGTGCCACTCGACACATAATAGGTCATTCTGGAAACAAGTAACAAGAAAAAGATCAACAATGGGAGATGCTGCTTACACTGTTACAACCAGTAAAACCTGACTGCATACAACAGAGAAAAATTGCTGCCACAATGGTAAGGCAAATCTTAGTGCATTCAAGTGAAGCAAATTTGCCCAAATATCATAACCATATCATTAACATTAACTGTATCTGTGTAACAAGTCAAAATACATAATAATACTAACACTACTTCTAATACTCATAACAATGTTTACAGTAATGTCGTCACTGCAAGACCTCACCCAGTTTATCTGATGAATGTAGAAAATGCACCAGGCAGCTGCCATCCTACAGACTGGACCATGAGCTGCTATCCTTTACACCCACCATCTCCATTTAAGATTACTTAGCCAAAAATCTGACATTAATTTTACAGTAAAAAGCCAGGCCTGTTATTACAATCAACACAGATACACACAACTTACTTTTGATGACTCAGTTTCTCAATTACACTTGGTAACAACGCTGGAATTACTTCAGCATTAACCATGTGACATGATGTTGTTAACGAGGCACACAATTCTAGAATATTGGTACTTCCCAAATCCTGAAATAAAATATAATAAATATGGCTCAAAATTAACCCAGAAAAATTCTCAAAATGACGCAAAAACACATTTTAAATATTATGCGCTCTCCCATTCTAGGCTAAACATCAGACTAGAAAGAAACTAAAGCAAAGAAATTCATTTGCGACAGCAAACACATACAACTACAGCAATAAGCAAAAGTATAAGAAAACTGACTCTCACATAGAAAGATTCTATTGAAATATTAAAATATAACATTAAAATAATTACAAACACAGTTGATGACATAAACCATGTTTGGAAAATTTACGTCAAACTCAGATAAAACAACGACCACGTCCGCTGACCAGTGACTATTCTGCATCCGAAACAGATGCACATGACTAATGACGTGTTATTGTATAAAATAAATCTGCCAACTTACTCTTCTAATAGTGTTCACAACCAGAACTCCTAATTCATGGCTATCACGCAGGAATACTGAACATGCAAGATAACCTGTGGTTACAAAATAAACAAAACATAAATATGTATGGCTTCCATGTGCATCATCTTCGCATCTATGCACATACTACAGTGAGGATGACAACCAACAACTCTGATACCAAATACTGTGCTACTAAATTTTCTGAAAGCACACCACAAAACAACTAACGAACTGCAACTGCCAAGACACAATACATGTTACCAATAAGAAATTAGAATAATTATAATAATGTAGTTACAACAGAAGCAGCAACAGCAACAACAACAACAATGATATGTTCTAGGCTTTAACATCAGAGGTGGTGGCCACTGGCATCATTGTGAGCTAAAATGTGTGGGTACTCCCCTCTTCTTTCCATTTGCAGGTGTCCTAAATCCAGCTAGAGTCTGTAAACTCCCTCCGCATCATGATCTGAAGTGGAGCCAAGTTTCAAGAACAAGTTGCATAAGTGCATAGACAATTATGCATCGATTGACTGTTTAAACATTTTAAGTCTTAAAAACCAGCAAAGAGAATGCAGAGACAAAGTTGACAGGCAAGTCATTTCACAATGCTTTTCCAGACAGCAGCTGGATTTGGAGTGCTGGAGACTGAAGAACAAATGACAGGGGAAGTAACGTGAAGCAGAGAGCGAGAAAAGAGTACCACACTGACTGCAGATGCCTTCATGGTCTGGTACGATATGACGTGACGTGATGTGCATGTTAAAAAGCCAACACTGAACACCAGCTTAGTCTAACAAGACAACAAAATACAAAAAAAGCTAAAGCGATAACGTGAGCTTCCCACTGTTAGTCTCTTGCCAGCTATGTAGACAATGTCTTGCTTTACCAGTCACTAAGCATAATACCACAGTAATTTATCATAATCAATTTAAAAGAAAGATCCAATCGTACCAACTCGTTTTTCTAAGATCGATCCCTGCTGTGCCAGTTTGACTGCGTGAATGAAAGCAAACGACACATCATAGTCAAGCATGTGGCAGATCATGAGACGCAACAAACAATCCCGTTTCTGAGCCTACACATACAAATAGTTTGTAATTAGAACAGACCATCAGCTGCACAAAAATAACTAATTAGCCATGAACTTTTTTATCGATTCTGTATTCTACTATCTGCATTCAAACGCATGCTTTACTTACTGAAGACAAGTCTGGAAGGGCGAGCTTCTGTTGCTGCAAATGCAACTCCTTGTCAATAACATCCTTTTCCACCTTCATTCAAACAAAATTCAAATGTATCAATAAAATTGTTTTAACTATTATTCATGATCATAAAGTACAGGTCAACTCAGCCTGGCCATCCCTATGGTGTAAGCAAAAATAAGTACCAGCAAAAGCAAGAGAATAAACAGGCCATCATCCCTGTATCTGTTGTTTCAAAGTGTAAGATTGTGTCTATCGTAGCTCTATCAAAATTGAGATCTGCGCCGTCATATAGGCCCATGTGGCTCGGTAAAGAACATAACATTGTATACAACAAGTACTAACAAGCACTCATCAAAATTTAATAGCCATTTTCCGGGCACAGCTAGATTGGCCAGTTCCCTCTAGATTTTCTCTTCACCATTTGTTTCAAACCTGTTCTTTTCTAAGTCAAGTCAAAATTATTCCTTGAATATCTGCTGTCACATTTTATCCACCTCTATCTAAAGTCACAAAATGCTAAACCTAATCAGCATCAGGTTTCTGCTTAACTTATGCCATCACAATCTACACTTCTTCATCATCAACTTGACTGCTTGTGAACTCAACAATTCTCCCGTTTCTGCACTTCACAGTATACATCTACCAAACATTCTAAAACAAATATTACATACAAATATACAAATGTGATATTTAGTTATATTCACTAAAATCACTCCACCACCATATGCTATGTCACAGTATTCTATGAGCAAGAAATCCAGTCAAACCAAAATCCTAGCCCTAGCCCTGATCTCAACCTAATTCTGTTTTAAACCACCTCCCTAATTTGGGGATAAGGTGATCTAAATGGGAGTGCCTGAAAACCGCACATCACCGCACATCACCGCACATCACACCGCACATCACCACACATCAACCGCACATCACCAGAAATCAAAATATAGAGGCATAAATGCCAACCCTGACATAACTCTCGCATTCCAAAAACAGGACAGTTATTGCAAAAGTGTTGCTGCCGGTTGCTTTTTGGAAAATGAGGACGACTACTGTTTACGACTATTTTGGAGTAATAACGAGTGGACGTAATAAATAATGTGGTTTTACATTAAAATATGTCAGAACCAACAGTTTGCATTTCTTGTCATGTGTGATGTGTGGTATGG
>Ga0049105_1000495_pt1 | contig 13823 bp, 12 predicted proteins | sample WorMetvaBAHAMAS1_FD_61260 | JGI IMG/M metagenome (GOLD analysis project Ga0049105, IMG submission 61260) | Worm MetaG Olavius vacuus BAHAMAS.1 | ecosystem: Host-associated > Annelida > Digestive system > Unclassified | place: Germany: Marburg | collected 2013-04-09
AGCAGTTGCATCACGATCCACTCGCAGTAGTCATACCCATCATATGGTGTAAATATAAACAAAACGGAAGAAACAGAACTGGCATAAAACTGTGCAAAAGACTAAAAACGTGTTGAATACGAACAGAAGTTTAAAATTGAGTGGTGTGACGAGTTTCGATGTATAACTAAGTCAGCATTTGGCTTTGCTTTCTGTAATTTCTTCCATTGCGATGTCAACAGCGTGCACGGCTGTTGCGACGATCAGAGAAAGCACTGCGCTACACAAGAGCATTTGAATGCCGCATCAGCAGTAAAGTTTTAACTGTCAGACTCATCGTTTGCTAGGGCGGATCAGTTGGCGGAGGTTACACGTTTCCAGTTACTGTTTGCATCATTCCTGGTTGAAGTCAACATCTCCCACTGTCAGCCTCAGATCATACCTGTCCACTTTTCAGGAAGATGTTTTGAGACAGTGAGTTGTCAAAGAAATATGGTGCTGCCCGCACTAAGACAAGTTCCATGATATTAGCATTAGCAGACAGTTCACAGTCAAATGTAGTTAGTTAGTGCTCTTGCTTGCTAACAATTTTGTACTTCCACAGATGACAGGAACGACTCTGATTCCAAGTTGTATCTTATTGTGGTGAGATACTAGAACAATGCAACTGGTTTTGTTGATTGTACACTTTTGTCTCTTCCTAATCTGGAACTTGATGCCACTGGTGAAAACATAGCAAATCTTATCGATATTTTTCTCAGTTTTTAGGCAACGTGAACTCACGTTCATATAGTGAACAACTCACGTTGTTCACTATATGTCATCGCCCGTCCGTCTGTCTTCTGTATGTCTGTAACGTTCGTGCACCCTACTCAGGCGATTGAAATTTTCGGCAATATTTCTACGCCATTTGCTACCTTGGCCATCACTCACCTTTCGTTAAAAATGTTACGGAGATGTTTCATCGGAACCCCTCCATCGGGTGTTAAATGCAAGAGGGATAGCCAAATATAGTGATTTTGGATCTTTCCAAGGCTATATCTCAGAAACGGTGCAAGATAGGAGGTAAGTTACTATTAATCACTAATAGGAAGTCACATATGAGCTCTCGATTGGTAACAAACTCGGTGAATTTGGATGACCTTGAACGGCGTAATAGCCCTAACCTTGGCGTAATTTTACCAAATACAGTAACTTTTGGGGAGGATTATGTAAAAGTGGTTGCAGATACTTTCTGCAGCAGAAATGTAGGCCAAAAAATCGAGTTTTTAATGATGTATTATTACGGCGATATTGTCAGGGGATCACCCCTAGAGAGAGCATGAAAGTGAGGCACTCCCCTCTCGCTAGTGAAAATTTGACCATAAATTGCAAACGGTGCAAGATAGGAGGTAAGTTAATATTAATCACTAATAGGAAGTTGTAGATGAGCTTTCAGTTGGTACTAAAATCGGTGACCTTGAATGACCTTGAACAGTGTAATGACTGTTACATTGCGTTATTTCAACGAATTTGGTAAACATGCGTTCCAACTCATGACCACTTCCTAGAGCGTTGAACTTATTGATCAAGAGTCAACCTATAACATATATAGAGCGGTGAAGTTACTGTGCGTAACTATATTCATGCATTCATGTGTGGACACTACCATAAATCGGTTGATGTTACTTGCATTTAATTTATCGTCTAAGTTTCACTTTACCGTTGTGTTTTGTCGCTTGGCTTCCGGTTGATATTTTTGTGTTCTCACTGTAACTACGGCGTGTTCTGCAGTTTGGGGTGGGAGGGGCTCAGTGCTGTGCAGTACGTGTGCGATGTCATAAAGAAAGTTTACTATCGCTGTCTCATTTCCTGATGAGTTTCTTGTTATTGTGGCATTTGCTAGCTTACTTATTGCAGTGTTAGTACAATTAAATGGTACAATCGGGCCAAAATCGTCTTTGATGTTGTGAAAATGCTTACTATTTTTCCCTATTTTGGGACCACAGAATCTCACTATTTTTGGTTTGACAGGGTTGGTAGCCCTGGGATTCTTGCAGCATATCTGGTGCTGCTAGATATTATTCATGAGCAGTATTTTGTTGCGTCCAACAACAGTGTCGCGTCGTGGCATCATGGCATGTGGCCCACTTTGGAGCGAATTCACCGATTTTCAATCTGTTTTTGCTCGTAGTGCCTCAGCCGTAACACCTAGCGAAAAAAGTTCAGTTAACTAGTTAAGGAAGTCCACTACGCGCTTTCCAATGAGCCCAAGATGAACATCGTACGTTGCCCATAAGCCCGCCAAAGGGTGGCTCATGTCATAATAGGAAGTTGCATACGGGCTTTCGATTGATATCATTCTCGATGACCTTGAGTATCCTTAAATGACCTTGAACGGCATAAGAGCCCTTATTTTGCATTTTTTTTTCTGCACCGCATTCGATTGCTTTGCTGACCAGTTACGTCACAGTGGTTGAAGACAGACCTATAATGTCCGCAAAATATTGTCTCCCTGCTCGAGTCTTCCACTTTTGGCCATAACTACCCACCCTGCAGCGCGGTCTCTTCCTGCGATAGCTTAGCTACTTGTTATATTTCATCGTTTTGGCTTGAAATTGCCTATTCAAGGCCATTTTTGGGGGTTTCGGCTACATATTCACCCAGATGACTTCGCCCATCATCCTAATCCATAGAAGGCACGTCCTTACGTGGAAACACATCGTTTGAGCCATAAAGCATGAAAATCGGTTGAGTGGTCCAACCTGGGCACGTTCCGAAGAAAAAAGGACGGACGGGACAGTCGAAAAAGTCACAAAGTGGTGATATTTCTCTTATTTGGGGAGAAGCCTCCACTATACCGATTAAAATCAAAATTTGCATGGTATGTAGTGTCCCCGACGTAATCATGTGTGCAGAGTTTCAAGTTGAAATTTATAGGGATTACGATTTTACAGGGGATCGAATTTCCAAATTTCCTATTGATTTTCGCATCAGCCTTACAACAGTGCAGTGCTGCTGCACTGCCTGTGATGACAGAATGTGAAACGTACGGTGACCTTGACCTTGAAATGACCTTGGAGGCCAATATATCTGAAAGTATCGATTTTTAGAAGGTGAATTGTGTCTCAAATTGTGGTTGTTTAATTGCACCTACCGTTGGACTGGGTTTCACTGTCTTAGAACTTGTGTGGTTTCCCACCCCAAAAATAAGGGTACCAGTACTTCCTGTGTAATCTTGCACCATACTGTTGGCTGTGCTTTTTTTGGCCTTGTAATCTCACAGGCATTGTCACCAGTGCGGCCTTTAAAACTGTTGATAACCGAGATCATGTGACTTTTACTCTTCTTGATCATCATTTCATGCTCCCTGTGATGGTCATTTTGCCACATGTATTTGGCCCATAGCTACCACAAGCAGATGCATCTATAGCACAGCTCCATGTTTCACCATTTTTTTTTGGAAAACAAGTGCAGCTTTCAATAAGATGCATCTTGTACCTTAATTGATTTAATTTTGAAGAGACTCTTGTGCAAAACATGCCATTGAAATGTTGTTCTGATGATAGTGCTTATGTTATACAGGTATATCAATGTATCTGACCAGTGGATTCCTCCGTCACCTCAGCCATACAGTGATCAGGTAATGTACACCCTGTCTGTCACAATCATAATGAGGTATTTGTGTAGCACCCCCTACAAAATTGGACAGTGGCGCTGAACACGTAATAAGTTAATTAAAAAATGAAGTGGTGCTACATAATAGTTAAGAGCTACGTATTAAGTTAGAAGCGGTTAATTATCAGTTACACCGTATGCTGCCGTAAATTGTAAAGTTTGGAGATGACACTTGAAAGTTGCGACACAGTCTGTGTGACAAAGAGATACAAGGAGTTGATTCCAGGCTTGTGGACCGGCAACGGAGAACGCTCTTAAACCGGCCAAAGATGACACCCATGGCACGTCATATTGTCCGCTGACTGCACTGATGCCCTCTTCCCGGCAGTGTCGAGAGTGGCACGATGGCGTCCCGTAGATATGTCGGCACGTAACCAAAGGCTATACCATGCATCAATATGCACATCTTGTACGTGATGTGCTGGGGCACCAGCAGCCAATGGAGTAACTGCAGTGCAGCCGTAACGTGCCTTCTTAATAATAATGACGTATTCTAATGCATTTTCGATGCAAATTGCGTTTAACAGCAAGATCTAAACCACAAACCGAGCAAATTTGCTTGTGCAAATGTTATGCATTGTGTTGTTTATGTGTTGTGCTTAGGTGCATCCTAAGCAGGTGCGAAACTACTCCGTTGTTTTTGCCCTTTTATCGATGTAGACTGCTCTTGCCTTTCTAGGAGAGGTTAAAGTGAGTCGTAACGCACCAAAAGTGAGTCCCTGAGCCGGTGAAACCTGAAAAATTGCCTTAGATTGTGCTTCCGGGGCCCCATTGTTATACATTTTTGCGGGATCGCTGTTTTGCGGAGTCAGGCCTACATGTATATGCCAAAAAGTAGAGGTCATCGTAGTAGGCCTACTTTTGCTGTCCTATGCATTGCAGAGCTTTCTGATCAAGTTGCAGTAGCACCGTGATCAAGTGATAGGGGTTATTGTCTATATCTAAAAGTTCGTAGCGGCGATGTTTGACCGGCATGCGATTGGTCCAAGCCAAGGTCAATCGGCAGAGACATAACAGAGGGCGGTGACTGAACGACGACGTCGTACTGCGACGTTTGTTTACTCTTCATTACTGCACCATGGTCGCTGTTCCAGCCACGTCTGATAGCCTACGGCTGGAAAATTCGCCATTTGCCAATGCGTCCCGTCAGCGTGCGGGCTGACAGATAACAGGGCGGTGTCTCTTGACATGGTCACTACGCGACACTATTCTGCACCTCTGCAGTGACTGCTGCCAGCTGCCAATAATATGAGCCAAGGTAAGGGTGAAGCGCGCATAGGCACCTAACCCTGCGCTCTCGCTTATCTGCTGACTGATTTGTCAAAATGGATGAGCAGCTGCAGTCAGGTCTGCTGCCGCAGTCTGTCATGCAGTCTGGAGCTGCTCGCGGACCGTCAGCAGAGCAGTGAACATCGCGGTCGACACAACTCTCTGTCCACAAACAAGGGGTCGCCATCCCGATACCGGGCGAGTCACGAGCCGCGCGGTCCATCGTCGACCAGCCTCACGCCGTTGACTCTCATAGCGCCGGTCTGCAGGTCGTACCGGAAATGCACAGTAGACCTAGCTGGGACCCGATACACTATGTGCTGCTCTTTTCATATGGCACCGATGGCTTTCACCTGGACATTCCAAAGGACGGCAAGGTGAAGGCTATGGATATACTACCGCTGGTGACTGATGCAGCGCGACAGCTGGGCCTGAACATCATGCTGTATGGCGACAGGCTGTTCCAGCAGTACGTTGTCGACTCCTGTGTGAAAATGGAACAGCAGCGGCTAAACTATCTGCAGTTTAATCAGAACAGTCTCGAGCTCACGCTGTCTGGCGAATGACAGAGATCATTGTCTGTTCAATTTTGTGCATATAGTTTGCAATGAGCGCAATTGAACATGATGAGCACATATTATAGCCATTCTGTTTCTTTATTTTGACTCGACTTCCTTGCGAGACAAAAAAAGTGTATAGAAGTTGCTTTTTTTACAATCCTTGACTAAATCTACACAATTCGAGCCGATTTTTGCGGGCACGAAGTGCCGGAACGGCTCGTTTACTATTAATTTTAAAAACTGAACATCAGTTTAACACTTCAGTGTAATTGTCTAGTTATGTATCACATTATTATTATTATTATTATTAAGGCTATTTGTAACGTGCAAGATCCCCTCAAGAAGGCTGCAAATGCGCTATCCGGCAGTTAGAAAATGTTGCTGTCTATATACGATGTATCAACAATGTCTTCAGCTGTGTCCTAAAGGTCGTGAGACCACAGTCAGACATTCGCAATGCAGTGGGCAAGCTGTTCCACACAGATGGTCCGGAAACAGCAAAGCTTCTATCTCTGTAGCCTGTGTTTGTCCGTGGAATAGCTAGCTGTTGAGTGTTGGCAGAACGCAGACGGGTACGGTCGGCAGTGACAGTCGTCGGCTGACAGTAGTCCGCCAGGTACGCCGGAGCCAAGCCATTTAGACACTTGAACTCCAAGACTGCAGTCTTAAACTTCACTTGCTATCGCACTGGAAGCCAGTGGAGCTCTCACAGCACTGGCGTGATGTGGTCAAACACTCAAACTTCCTGGTTCCAGTGACAAGGCGAGCAGCAGCATTCTGGAGAGAGTGCAGCTTGTCCAGCAGACGGGCACTGACTCCAACAAGCAGCTGGTTACAATAGTCTAAGCGACTGCTGATGAATGCGTGTATCAGTGTCTTCATTGCCGCCGGCGTCAGCGACTGTCTGACCGACCTGAGCTGTCGCAGTTGTAGGAACCCTGACCGAGTCACAACGGCAGTGTGGTCTGCCATGGTGAGTTGACTGTCAAGGTGAACGCCAAGGTTATTCACTACAGTTAACAAGAAACTCATCAGGAGATGAGATGGCGAACGTGAACTTTCTTTACGACGATATCGTACGCGTACTACAAAATACAATAGACTCGTGAATAAATTCCGCCACAGATGGACGCGGTTATGTGATGGAACGCATGTGTTCACCAAATTCAGTGAAATAACGCAATATAACGGCCATCACGTCGTTCAAGGTCATTCAAGGTCGCCGATTTTGGTACCAATCGAAAGCTCATATACGACTTCCTATTAGTGATTAATGCTAACTTACCTCCCATCTTGCACCGTTTCCAAGTTATGGCTTATTATTCGTCAAATTTTCGCAAGCGAGAGAGAGTGCCTAACTTTGTCGCTATCGCTTGGGGTGATCCCCTGCCAATATCGCCATAAATAATATATCGTTAAAAACTACATTGTATGGCCTACATTTCTGCCGCAGAAAGTATCCTATATCTTCAACCACTTTTATGCAATCCGCCCAGAAAGCTACCGAATTCAGTGAAATTACGCAGCCATTAGGCCTATTACGCCGTTCAAGGTCATTTAAGGTCACCGAGTTTGGTACCAATCGAAAGCCCATATGCGACTTCCTATTAGTGATTAATAGTAACTTACCTCCTATTTTTATACCACTCTTTGGTTTAACCCCCTAACGGAGGGGTTCCCCTGGGACGATCTCCGCAAAATTTTACCTAGATGTCGTCAGGTCACCAGCGTATTAAATGGCGCAGAAACATTGCCGAAAATTTCAATCGGCTGAGTAGGGTGCACGAACGTTACAGACAGACGACAGACAGACGTCAGACGGACGCACGACGACATATAGCGAACGTGAACATGAGTTCACGTTCGCTAAAAACTGTAGTTCGGTGCCGTTCCGTAAAGTCAATGTCTGTGGCAGATTCGTGTCCAGTTGCTGCCACGTGCCCAGCCAGATAACTTGTGTCTTGTCTTCGTTTAGCTTCAGGCGATTGCTGCCCATCCAGTCACGTACACGCTGAACACAGCATACAAAGTGTTCAATGGCGTATGGATATGATGCAGCTGGTACACTGATATACAGTTGGATATCGTCAGCATACGCGTGGCTGGTGCATCCACACTCAGCGATAATGTCAAACAAGTCAGACACGTACAGTAGAAACAGGATAGGGCCAAAAACAGACCCCTGTGGCACGCCAAAGAGCAGATGAAGAACCTTAGACAGACATCGTTTGTAGAAAACTTGTTGTGTACGGTCTGAGAGAAATGACGCCATCCAGCCGAGTGCTGTTCCATTGATGCCAAACTTGGTGCGTAGTCGCTGCAGCAGCACGTCGTGGTCAAGACAATCAAACGCCACGCTGAGATCGAGCAGCCCGAGCAGCGTCACTTGCTGCTGATCCACGGCAGCAAAAATGTGTGATGGTACCTTGACAAGTGCTGTCTCAGTGCTATGGTGACGTCTGTAGGCCGACTGCAGACGTGGCATCATGCCGTGCTCGCTGAGGTAACCGACGAGTTGACTGGACACGGCCTGTTCTGTCAGCTTCGAAACGAACGACAAGTTGGAGACAGGCCGATAATTCGTCAGCTGGTCGGCGTCTAGTCGAGGCTTCTTCAGCAATGGTGTGACGACCGTGCGCTTCTGTGATGATGGGAGTCGTCCTTCATGGAGTGATGCATTGATCATCGCAGTCACATATGGCAGTAGTACATCGATCATCTCTTTCAGCAAAAACATCGGGATCGGATCGAGTGCACAGGACTTTGTTGGTGATGCGGTGATAAGATGACGAACTTTATCCTTACTGCACGGCTGGAACGTCTGTAGCTGGGTATCTGCAGGCGAGCTAAAAGTAGGTGCCGGTTGACTGGCCGTAGCTGCACGAACAGACCTTACGTTGTCTTCGAAGAATTGGAGAAAGGCGTCTGCGTCGTGAGTTGTTGATGCTACGTCATCAGTGATTCGGTTGTCGTGCTGTAGGATCGTGTTCATCGTCTTCCACAGCTTTGATGGGGAACCGCTTTGATCAACAACGTGGTCAGACCAGTACCGTTCTCTCTTTTGCCGAACACAGACGACTTGTGGCGGCAGGCTGCAGTGTATGCATCAGCATCCGACGGCGAGCGTGTGCGTCTGTAACGGCGTTCCAACCGACGACAGTTGCGGCGAGCAGCACGACATTCTGAGTCAAACTACAGACTCATCGGACGCAGTCTTGACTTCACGGTTCGTTCAGGCGCAAACCGGTCTTCGACGTAGCCTAACGTGCAGTCGTAGGTTGCGAACAGTTCGTCGGCGGTAGCAGTATCTGGTGGCACAGTGCTGCCGAGCGGACTGTCGATAATCACCTGACGCAGTGCAGCTCTGTCGACAGATCGCCAGCTCCGCACTCGGCGAGTGAACGTCGGCGCAGTCGTTCGGCGGACTGGCAGATTGCAGGTGATGAGGCTGTGATCAGACACAGTGTTTGGTGGATCCACGTTGAGGTTCTCGATGGCGAGATCAGAGAACGTAGCGACGAGGTCGAGTGTGCCGCCTTCCTTGTGAGTCGGTAGCGTCACGTGCTGTATCATGTCCATTGACTGGAACAGATCGAGCAGTCGAGCCCCATGGATGTCAGATGTGTCTTCTACGTGCACATTAAGATCGCCACCAACAACAACGGGACATCCGTGCACTACCAGCATCTTAAGCTCGTCAAAGAACGCACTGGACACTCTGCTATAGCCTGGGCGGTAGATAGACAGCAGCAGCAACGAGGAGCTGCTGGCCATGAGTCTAATACAGAGTGCTTCGAATGTCTTTGATGGCGGTATTTCTACTCGAGTACACTTAAGCACAGCACTGTAGAGAACGGCAATACCTCCGTAGCCGGGCTGAGACTGACTTTGAAAATCGGAAAAGCATTCTCCACCTCATTGCATTTATGGTTTTGTATACGGGTTCCCATTGATAACATAAATCGCCACATTACTGTTTATGCATAGAAGAAACAGAAACAGGTTTGGTAGCTATAAGTAACTAGACACCGCGATAAGAATACATGACATAATGCTTGGAACAAAGGAAGAATTGGGAAGGGGTGCATTTGGTGAAATGTTGAAATGTGTGTTTATTTGCACCCGGCGGCAAGGCTTTGTTATTCAACTTTGCCTGATATCCCACTTTACCTAAAATCATACTAGGCTAGGCCACCCAGTGTCATGTTTACGATTAAGCCTATTTCACTTACATACATGTAAGCTAATCAAGTCTATGTCATTGTGTGTAGTAGACTTATCGATTGCCTCTTTCATGTTTAAAGTGTACATTAATTTGCAAATGTTTGATTTCTGACTGTTATACGGTATTTGTTATTATTGTCATTGTCTTTCCGTACTTCAGACTTCTTTACATATCACAATCGTTTCATCTTTAGTCAATAACACCTGTCGAGTCTGGACGAATTTTCCTAAAACAATAAGAACAAACAAAATAGTGAAGTGAGCAGTCAACTTGTTTATTTGCACTAGTACTGCAAGATGCTCAGCTATCTCAGAGAGACCGCGCTGCAGGGTGCATTATAGTTTTCACCAAAAGTGGAAGACTGGTACTGGGAGACAATATTTTACGGACATTATAGGTCTATCTTCAACCACTGTGATATAATCGGCCTGAAAATATGTCAGATTCCGTGAAAAAAACGCAAAATAAGGGCTATTACGGCGTTCAAGGTCATTCAAGGTCATCGAGGCGGTACCAATTGAAAGCCTGTATGCGATTTCCTATTAGTGATTAATAGTCACTGACATCCTATCTCGTACCGTTTCAGAGTTATCGCAGCTTATTCTTCAAATTTCGCTCCGACGCGGTCACTTTGACTCAAAATTTCAGGTAGAAGGGGTCGCCCCTCACCAATCATTTTTGCACGGATAGTTAGGCCAATGAATGCCTTACAACTTTGTCTTGACAGTTTTCACACAGGTGTTATGGCTGAGGCGCTACTTTGATCCAAAATTTCAGGTACAAAGGGTCGCCCTCCACCAATCATTTTTGAATGGTTAGTTAGGCCAATGAATGCCTTACAACTTTGCCGCTGACTTTTTTCACACAAAGAAACTTTGTAGCAGACTTTCTTCAAGCGAAGTGGATTTTTTAATGAAAATCGGCGTTTTGCATTTTTGAGGCCCCCTTTGGGGGACTTAGGGACAACGTACGACGATCATCTTAGGCTCATTGGAAAGCGCGTAGTGGACTTCCTATTAGCATTAATTGAATTTTTTTCGCTAGGTGTTACGGCTGAGGAGCTACGAGCGATTATTGGTTGAAATCGGCGATTTCGTTCCAACGGGGGTCGGTTGACCCAAAATTTCAGGTAGAAGGGGTCGCCCCCACCAACCATTCTTCTTCTCAGAAAACTAGGCTAAATGTTCTTTCGGATGGTATATAAATCTGGACAGATCTTTCTACCATTTTGTCACAATTCACACGTGTGACGGACAGACAGACAGACGGACAGAATTCTCATCGCTAGACCGCGTCTGCATGCCGTGCAGCGCGGTAAAAACGATTGTTGGGTTACCAGTGTTTTGAAACAAATTTGGTCAGCCTATAACAGCTGTGATGGGAATCCTTATGCAAAATCATAAATGCAATGAAGTGGAGAATGCTTTTCCGATTTTCAGAGTGAGTCGCCTTGTAAGGGTGCACACGGATTCACATCACAATGGTCAGCCATTCCAGAGATATTAGGGGGTCCCAAAATTTGAAAAGTAGGTCACGTGACCCGGGCCACGCCCCTTTTGGCCAATTTTTCATTTTTTGGGTTTAGTATGTCTTATAATCGATCCTACCCCCTCCTCTCCGCTAGACTACATCCGAGTTGTTGTCTGGAGGTTAAGAGGGAATATTATCAGAACTGCTCTGTGCTGGGTTGTGTGACAATGTTCACAGTCAACAGCACACTTACTTATATGAGCAGTTCTTACAGGTCCAGCAGATTGGGTTTGTCACATTGGGACTCTAGAGTTGTATTATTGTAACATGGTGGAGTGGTGCTGGTGGGATTCAAGCCTTATCTGAAAGACCAACTGGTTTCCTTCAGTGCTTTGACACTGTTGGTTTGGTCATATGACCGGTAAAAATCGTCCCCGATATGACCTATAATGTGTTTGGTGGGACGTTAATCCTCTACACTACTACATCTCCCTAATGACCTGTTACCCTATGTCAAGTGGGTCAATTCTCACTACGTTCATCAAATTTACTGTCCGAACTCTCTCGATGACTTTTATCACGATGTCAGCGCCATGAACAGTGTCACGATTATTATTATTAGGCCTGTAATGTTTATTAGTATTAATCAGGGGTGCGGAGTCCCCCGGAGTCGTCCGGTGTTTTGGCCTGGAGTCGGAGTCTCTCATTTGAAGAAGACTTGTACTACGGGCCCTATCTGTTTCATCTGGACTTGTGTTATTTTACTGCAGTCTATTTGACTTCTGAGTAATTTATTTTACAACCCAAAACTCTGTTTCTACGCGATTGTGCAATTTTATTAGAAGAATTTAAAATTTATCCCAAGTTATCTTTAAGTACAGAATCATCGTGTCACACAATAAGTCGGAGTCGGAGTCTCGCAAAAAAATAAGGATTCCGCATTCCTGGTATTAACCTGAATTATTCATGAACGTGTGTAAATTGCTAAGGCCCGTTTGTAATGGCCAATAAGCTGGCCGAGTCGTTAACAATTCTATAATGAACTGGCGGTGGTTGCCACGGTGACCGCCTCTGTATCCACATCGTTGTCATCTCCCGGCGTAACGTAACGGTGTCTACTTGTGCGTACTTGTCGCGTTAATTTTCATAGATCTTCGACTGATACGTTCGGTTCCGCCTGTCGGAATACGATAATGGTGTATGCTGGTCTTGGGGCTTGATTCCTGAAGCGGATGATCTGGTATTCATACACTGCCTCATAGTAGTTCCGTACTTCGAACTTTGCGATTGGAGAAAAAGTTCCGGAACATTGTGGAGTGTGATGGAACTTCACGTTTTTTTTCAGAAAGAACTTCTTATATTACAGGCAGCGCTACAACTGTTGCAAGGCGCATGCAAAAATCAATAGGAAAATGGCAAATTCGACCCCCCCCCCCTGTAAAATCGTAACCCCTGAAAATTTCATCTTCAAACTTTGCACACGTGATTACGTCAGGGAGTTTACCCTTCACGCAAAGTTTGGTTTCAGTCACAGTGGGAGCTTCTCCCCAAATAGGCGAAATGTTACCACTTAGTGACTTTTTTTTGACTGTACTGTCCTGTCCTTACCGTTTTTCTCGATCCTGTGCCCAGATCGAACCGCTGGACCGATTTTCACGCTTTATGGCTCAAACGACTTTTGGGTTAGGGGCGATGATGACGTCATTTGGGGGAAATATGCCCCCAAGAGTCGACCCTCAAAATGCTCGTGAATAGGCAATTTCAAGCCAAAACACCGAAATATAAAAATCACAATATCTCCAAAACTACTAATCTGATCTAGACCAAATTTGAAGACCATGCTTATACCAACAATTGCACTTCGTGGGTGGTCTAACATTATCTAGATCAAATCCCATATGGCTGCCGGCCGCCATCTTGAAAAACGGATATGACGTCATAACTCCGCCGAGGATGGTTCAATTTTGGCAAACTTTGTAGGTCGATGCATTATGACCTCGTGGTAATGTGCATGCCAAATTTGAGGTTTACAGCTTCACCCATTCCTGTGTGGGGGAGGGGAACCAAAATTTCAAAAGCAGGTCACGTGACCCCTTTGACCGAATTTTGCATTTTTTTCGTTAGTGCCTCTCTTGATCAATATTCGTGCCAAATTTGAAGTTTCTAGCTTCAACTGTTCCCGAGATATGGCGGTGGTTTCAAAATTCTTAAAGTAGGTCACGTTACCCCTTTCACAACACCTTTGACCAAATTTTGCATTTTTTTTAGATAAAGCCCTCTTTAGTCAATCTGTTTGTGAAATTTAATGTGTCGGAGACCGAGATATGGCTATTTTACTACTTTGCCGATTTGGCTGCGAAATGCCTATTCCCGCCCATTTTAGGAGTTCTTTCGAGGGATTTGATCCCCTATATGTAGTCGGATATTGTCGAGAATCCCAAAAGGCACATTCTTGGCCGGAAACATGCGTTTTTGCATATAGATGCTGTCGACTGATCAAGAAATACGATCTGGGCTGTGTCTGTTTGCCAGTGTGTCGCTACTGCCCGGTTAGTACTGAGGTGGGTGACCGTATCCGGGTTCAATTCCCGGTGAGGGACATTTATCTCGGTATGTGACCAGCCACCCAGGTCAACTCAGCCTGGCCATCCCTTCGTGGGTAG
>Ga0049105_1000496_pt1 | contig 13822 bp, 7 predicted proteins | sample WorMetvaBAHAMAS1_FD_61260 | JGI IMG/M metagenome (GOLD analysis project Ga0049105, IMG submission 61260) | Worm MetaG Olavius vacuus BAHAMAS.1 | ecosystem: Host-associated > Annelida > Digestive system > Unclassified | place: Germany: Marburg | collected 2013-04-09
ATCATTTATGGCGATATTGGCAGGGGATCCCCCAAGCGATAGCGTTAAAGTGAGGCATTTCCCTCTCGCTAGCGAAAATTTGACGAATAATCAGCCATAACTTGGAAACGGTGCAAGATACGAGGTAAGTTGGTATTAATCACTAATAGAAAGTCGTATATGAGCATTCGATTGGTACCAAAATCGGCGACCTTGAATGACCTTGAACGGCGTAATGGCCGTTATATTGCGTTATTTCACTGAATTTGGTAACATACGTTTCAACACATAATCGCCGCGTCGATCTGTGTCGGAATTTATGCACGAGGCTATTGTATTTTGTAGTACGTGCACGATGTCGTCGTAAAGAAAGTTCACGTTCGCTATCTCATCTCCTGATGAGTTTTTTTGTTTTCTCCAGGCGAGCCCACAAAAAAAGGACACTGTAAAAAGTCAGAAAGGTTATATTTCACCTATTTGCGGGGAATTCCCCACTTAACCAAATTCACTTAAAATTGGCACATCAGTAGGTGTCGCCGACATAATCATTCAATTATATTATAAGTTTGGTAATGATCGGTCCAGGGAGTACAAAGTTACGGGGGGTCGAATTTTGCCTTGCTCTATCGCTTGTCGCTACATAGGCTAGGCCTAACACTGTAGCACGACTGTGCTACATGTGATATTGAATCTCTGTTATCACGCTGCGGTTTGATCTGCTAAAACTCTGTAGCGATGTAACACTGCACGCTTATCGGAGTTTCATGACTGTACTGTGTGCCATATTTTTAAGCCTTTTTGTCCAACTGTTGGGACTGCTCACTTCGAACACAGAGTTAGGTGGCTCAAGGGATGGTATAGTCCTTGGCGTGTTTTAAGGACAGCATGAATTCTTGCCTTGGCCTGAGATGCTGAAACAAGTTGTTAATATCCCTGGATTGGAATATTTAGAATGCCACGCCGCAGTCGCTTTGGCCACTCTTTGGCTTCTTTCAAGCGGTACTTAGGCTATGTTTACATGCGTGCACCTGTATTGCGTACATTAAAACACTTTTTACATTTTACAGCACATGGCCTATTGTTCCATTAGGGGATAGCAAGGTTGTGATCTGTGGACCTTTCCGTTCAGCTCATGTTCCTTTTACTGTAGGCTATACATGAAGTACTTGTTTATGTAGAACTTGTATATCGAGCAAAAAGTTTAGTAAATTAAAATAATAAAAATAACATCGTCTGCTACGGCTGCGGGCCGATATGTTTTACTGCTGTTCTTTTTAACTATTAGACTCCAACCTCCCAGCTCACGCAGCTCCGCCCCACTAAAAGTACAGCAGAGGTTTGGTCCCAGTTGGAACTTGAAAAATTCACTCAGACATTTAGTTTATCTCCATCCCTGCCCTAATTTTACAATTGGCCTCAATCATTTGTCAACCCTAGTCGCCTCTACTTCGTTCCGAATTGAAGCAACACATCTTAGATCTAAAAGAATTTCCGGAGCAGCGATGATCCTGCCCAAATTTGGTATACTGTAGTTCGGTCTACTCATCTCTGAGAACTATAGTCTCTCTGAAAACAAGCCAGGAAAATTTGTTGAAATAATAATAACTCAGCCATGCATTGCCCAATTTTGCTGAAATTTAGTAGCGCTGGACGTCGCCGTTGCTCTAGTGGCCTCCTGAGTCCTGATTAAAGCCGAAAACGACTGGCGGAACGGGAGGCCTCAAGTGGCAATGCAGCGATAATTATTATCTTGATCCTCTAGTTGTTTTTAGATTATTGTCATGGACAGACCTAAAGGCAGCCAAGACGTTTAACAAGTGTACGTTGATCCGATGAGCCATTGCAATATACGTCCTACCCCAGTGTAATCTTGATGTTTTTAAACGACCGTTTGTTAACTGGTCCATCTTTAGTTTGTAATTGTTGCGTTTTTTTCTTTTTTTCTTTTCTTTTGTTTGGTATGCAAGTGTCACTGTATCTTCAGTTGTATAGGCCTATTCATGCATCTCTGTTGATTGATTTTAATAAAGTATCAGTACCTAACAACGCTCGAGAGACAGATGAGTAAACCCTGACAGCTGCAGCAGTTTGCTACTTGTATGTTCATCGCATTTTGTACGCGACACAAAATTGCGTTACCGCGCTGCATAAAACACACGTAGACCTGAAGCACATTCTCGCTGAAATAGTTTGTCACGTTCACGTCGCAGAATCGTCGTCGATCGGATGAGGTCGGTAACTTCAAACGATGCACTAGGCCTACCCGGAAGCTGATTTCGTTGCCAAAACACCTGCGTGGGTGGTCTCTTTCCCATTTCCGTAAATCAAAGCCTGTTGTCGGCCACCTCGCCGCCGTCGTCAGATTACATGGATAGCTGGCTGGCTTGTCCATCGAGGGTTCGCACAGAGTTGTGCGTCACACGGCTGAAGCATTGAGCGCGTACTTGCGACGTGCTGCAGTGTTTGGTGACCGTCAACGCTGACGGACAATGGTAGAATCTCGACGACTGCGTTCTCTCGTCGTTTTCTACTTGGTTCCACTGCTGACGTCATCTGTATGGCTGCTGGCTGCCTCCGTCGACAGCGATGCAGCCGACCGCCGGTCTTCGCTGATCCGCCCGGACGTAAGGCGACCTCCGCCAGCGACGGACAACCGCCGTGATGAACCCAAGAAACACGACCCGGCTGGCAGCAGGTTGCTGTCTTCTCGACCAGAATCGCCGACACCGCCGTGGGTTGCTCTGCCCATCTGGCAGCCACCTCAGTCGCGTCCGAGGTTCGGCTGCCCTAGGCGAATTACTGGTTCCACCAACACTAGACTCCGTCCACAGGTTATTTATTATTTACCATGCCTCCGCCAAGGAGGTGCTGAGATTGTCTTGGTTTGTCTGTTGACGGAATTATTCTAAGAGTTGTACACTGATTTTGGTGAAATTGTTGGAAGCGATATAGGTTTCAGGACGTGCAGCTATCGATGAAATGTTGGGACGACCTGGTTTATGAGGTACCCGAAGAACCCCCTGGTTATGGTCCCGAGACTGTCATTCTTTGTTCGGCTGTATGTTACCGTGAGAATAAAATGTGCACCACTCAACCTCAGTATTTTTTGATGTTTTGAGGACAGATGAGAAAGTGGCATGGACGCAGACGGCCGTGCAGAAACAGGAAGCAGAAAGGTTGTTGGTCCAAATCAACGACAGCGACTTCCGCTTCCGGTCTAAGAATGCGAGGATCGAAGTCTACCGGGCGAGAACGGGGAAGCAAGTCCGCCGTCATCCGTCGACCTCGTAATTCATTTTATGATTTCACCAATAGTGGCAGTACTAGCAAAAATAAATGTAATATTATATGTATTGTTTGTTGTTGTCAAAATGAGAAGAACAGGATGCAAGCACAGCAGTGAGCAGGCCTAAAGAACTGCGACAATGTGAACATAGCAGTGTGCATAACAAGCACCTGTCGTCAGTGTCTGGCTTACTTAATCGCAATTACAATACAATACAATACAATAGTCACTTGGTGTACGCTAATATACAAGATCGTCCAGTAGCGTATTACAGAGTCAGTAGTGCTTATGCAGTGATGTCAAAGGAGCGGTTATAGAAATGGGACTTTAACAGCCGTTTAAATAGTTTTGAGTCGGTACTCGGTATAGTATTACTAATAGCCGCTGGTAATGCGTTCCACACTACAGGTCCACAAACAGAGAAGGCACGCTCGCCGAGTTTAGTGCGGGTTCTTGGCACGACAAACGTCGGGCATGTGGATGACCGGAGACCCTGGCGGAGAGTATAGTTGGCGACGGACTGAACCATGTTACTGATATAGACTGGACAATGCTGCTGACAAACTGAATACATTGACAGACACAGTTTATATTGGATCCGGTTAGTGGATTAGTAACCAGTGAAGTTGTTGTAAAGCAGACGTGACATGGTCTCGTGGTCGCACACCAAATATCAATCTTGCGGCGATCACGTGACAGCCAATTACACTTACAACAAGCCCCTAGCTGTAAGATCGTATTATCAGTGTCAGGCTTATGGCACCAGCTGACACACGGCCCAACATTGTCGATCGACAATGTCGGTTGACATACGCCAAAATGAAGACCGACATTGTCGCCCGATCAGACAATGACGGGCCGTGTTGCGCAGACCTTACTTAATCGCATGTAGTTACTTCGTGACCAGTTACTCTGCAGCGTGTACTTGCATTTATTTCGAGATTTCAACACTTTGCAGTTTTAACTCTACAGGAGTATGTTTATTATTCGGAATATAAATGATTTCAATGCCGGTGTTGTGCATGTAATTACGAATTTACAACAGTGAAGAGTAAGCTGCGCGGTGTCGGTGGTTGTCGTCGTGGTCGAAGTCGTCAGCGGACGGCGGCGTCACGCGGGCGTCTGGATCGGATGAACTCGAGAGACGACAGCCGTGCAGAAGCAAAACTACCGCTGCAGCTGCCGCGCGGCACTGAGCTGTCGCCACCGACCACCGGGCGGTCGCGACCGACCACCGGCGTCGTTCCGCCGTCGCAGGAGATGGACAAGGAGAGTGCTGAGCTGACGATGACTGATATCGTCCTGGGAATCGACGACATCGACGATAATAGTAATGACGATGGTGAAGATGATGATGCTGAAGCAGCTCAGCACTGGCTGTCACGTGATCGCCGGCATTTCCGGTCTCAGGACCGATATCACCATTCGTGATTGCCAGAACAAGGTCAGTCGCGTCCAGAAAACTTGGTCAAATTTATAGCAATAAGCTAAATCAGACACAGCTTAGATTATTAGTCTGAAAGAATTTCCAGAAAAGCAATTTCTTCATTTCTTTCGATTTTCACTGTGAATTATAATACACTAAGAAAATGATTCGACATAATTAACGTAACTAACATAACCAAATTATGCACGTCAGCATGTGTTCTTACCAAGCTCAGTTGTATTCTTGCTCAAGTTGCTCTATGTCATTTGCAACATAATTTACACACATTATTTACAACCATTTATACTCGTACCTCAGATGGCATGAAGCCAATTTACTTCCCGTTTAAACAGTCATCTAGACTGTAACATTTTATACACTGCATTTTGGTACAAATTTTGTAACAGGGTTACGGGTATGAGCTGTTAAAAATCGATGGCCGGAGTTAATTACAACCATACTATATATGTTTGACTTTGTGTACTGTTAAGAACTGTGCGATTCGCAGGTTCAGTACCGTGGAGTGTGTCTACCGAGGGTGACAATACTACCTGGTACAACCGCACACCTACCGCCAGTCATCCTTGTCATCGATGTATACACCTGTATGATTCACCTGTACTGCCCGCTGCTGAATCATATACGTACGGGCTATACCGACCATCAGCAACAGTACTGCTATAATTTGCCGTTTAGGGCGGTGCCTCTTAACCTTATTACCTCGCTGCATCTATGCGTCCGTTTTTCCGTCTGTCTGTCCGTCCGTCCGTCAAACGTGCCAATTGTGACAAAACGACAGAAACTTGTGCCCACATTCTTATACCACATGAAAGACCATTCATCCTAGTTTTCTGAAAAGAAGAATAGTTCGTGGGGGCGACCCCTTCTATCCGAAATTTTGGATCAAACTGACCATGTTGCAGCGAAAACGCCGATTTTCAATAGATATTCACTCGTAGAACTTCAGAAGTAATACCTAGCGAAAAAGTTCAATTGACACGAATAGGAAGTCCGCTATGAGCTTTGAAATGAGCCTAATAAAGACGAACAGTGTACGTTGCCCCTAAGTCCCCAAAGGGGGTTCAAAAACGCAGTGCCCAAAATTTGGAACTAATCTGCGATAACTTCGAAACGATACGAGATAGAATGTCAGTTCGTATTAATCACTAATAGGAAGTCGCATACGGGCTTTCGATTGGTACCGACATAGGTGACCTTGAATGACCTTGAACGGCGTAATAGCCTTTATTTTCCATTATTTCACCGAATTCGATAGCTTTGCAAGCCGATTACGTCTCAGTGGTGGAAAATAGACCTATATTGTGTGCAGAATATCGTCTTCAACTTTTGGTCAAAACTGATCCAGCCTGCAGCGCGGTCTCTCTGCGATAGCTGAGCTACTTGTTCATTCATGCACCTGACTATCATAGTTGTCTAAACCATGACAGTTACATAGTCACGTCGAGCGAATGGGCCTAACGTTGGTAACAGCAATTATTAAATGCTAATATACGTTTAAAATCAATATGTGCTGAATTGTCCCCGCGCTTAGTAATGTTATTAGTAACAAGATTGCCTTCTAATCCAAGGTTCCACCCGCGAAGTTAAAGTTTAGTAATTTCAACGTCCCACCAAACACATTATAGATCATTTCGGGAACGGCTTTTTACGGGTCAACTGACCCAACCAACAGCGTCAAAGCACTGAAGGAAGGCTCCACCCGCGAATGTGTACATCTAATATACACTGTGTTCCAAAAAAAAGTGACGCCAAAGTTCAAATCACTATAACTACGGCATATCTTATCAGAATTAAATATCCTCTTAGCAGCTTTAATTATCATCTTTCCGATGTAAACGTTGCATATTTCAACAAAATTCACCGCACAGTTTCTGAGCAACAGCTGTTTTAAAAATGGAACTCAAAAACAAAAGTTTCCAATATGGAAAAGTCACCATAGCAGTTCGTACACAAAAACATCAGTTACAGCTAAATTTGTGCTCAAAGTGGCCGCCGTTTGCACGGATACACGCGCGTAGTCGAACATGCCACTATCGAACTGCTCTGTCAATGATGTTCTGGTCGAAGCAACGCCACTCCTCGATGAGACGCTGTTTCAAGTGGTCGACGTCGCGAATCCTGCTACGGTAGACACCTTTGCTGGAACACGCCCCACACATCATAGTCCACGGGATTTAGGTCAGGGCTATTGCGCGGCCATAACAACGATGAAATGAAATCTGGTGTATTGCGAGACAAAAATTCCACGGTGTCACCAGCTCGGTGAGCTGGAGCATTGTCCTGTTGGAAAGTGAAGAAGTCTCCTGCTAGGCCTACGGAACGAATCGCCGGCAGAAGGTGCTGACCGAGCAAGACGTCACGGTAATAAGCACCATTAATTTTTACACCAGGCTCAATGAACGTTCAGTAGTTCCAAGTATCGACACAGTGTGACGGTGCCCGAGACCATGACAGATTTTGAGAAAATGGACCGAGTACGCAGGAGACACTCGTAACACTTCGTGCAGTAAGCTAATCGGTATTTTCCATATTGGAAACTTCTGAGTAGTTAGTTCCTGTCACGTAAGAAAGATAGCGGTCACGCCATTCGATCGGCCGTAGGTGAAAATCCTATGCTGCACGCACAATTCACCGCACTGTATTATAGAAGCCGAGTGTTGGCGATGGAATTTTGGCACCGCGGAAGCGGATTTGTCCTGACATGCAGGTATCCGTTGCGTGTGTATCTGTTGTAAGCCTTTTTCGGTCCTGTGACCTTGACCTTGACCCGTTGACTTTCATATACCAACTTGACCCATATTGCCTGGAGATATACCGGATTTGCAAATATGAACTTCCTACGTGAAGTCTTTCGAAAATTATCGTCTACAGACAAACAGACATACAGAATTGACCGAAATTATAAACAACGCCACTTCGTGGGTGGCCAAAAAGCTTCTCTATGTCAATATACTGACTGAAGGTGACCTTACAAGTGACCTAATAGGTTTCAATAGTTGCCTTTTATATTACAGAATACAGATCCTCTTCGCGTCCACAGATCTGTATAAATATTCTCCAGATGCCGTACCTCCTATTCACGCCGTATCATATCATGTAGCCACGGATAAGCCCCCCGCCCAAAAGGGCGACAAGTTCCGGTCTATTTTTAGCGACGATCTACAACCAATCGCAACTCGCGGAAAGAAAGCACGTGGCACGCTATTGGTCGATAAAGACTGAGGCAACGGCTGTTCCATTAAGCACGCACCCTTCTCCGTTAGTTATTACAACGAACTTAGCGGCGGCCATATTGGGCGGCCGGTTTTTCGGAGGAGGTGTTCTGCCGGCCCAGTAGTGCCCCTGTGTTCGCGTCTCATATCACGTCTTCCCGTACCCCTTGGGTGCAGGCTGCAGTTAGCCGCGGTTAAGAAGACGAAACCCTGATTCAGAGACAAGACGGAGACCAGCATGAAAGTATCATAATTCTGCGAACACAACATTTTCACTCTGGCACAGCTGCAGTCTCACTTCAAGCAACAGAACACAATGTCTAAATTATCTTATCAAAATACGAACATGAAAAGTGCCGCCGAGTCTCGCGATCCAATGAGCGGTTTCAACGCACGCAACCTAATCAGTTATCGACAGCAGAGTCGTTGTGATGTAGTGTCTGCTCACTAGGCGACAAAGTAAAAGAAATGTTCAATTAGCCAAGTGCCTAATTTATTCACAAGCACTCCTAGAATATGTAATTTTATTTTGTTGTTGATCGTTTGGGTGCGTTTTTAGCAACATATATGTTATCTTCCATGAAATTCGCGGAAGATAAGGTGCTCGTTTTCGTTATTCTCTGTGAAATGCTAAAATAGTGCAACTCTAAGTCTAACCCTAATCCTAACCGTAATTTCCAGAGCAGATTGATCAGATAAATCGGAGTGGTATTGTCGAACGGTACATTGTCAAATAAATCCGGTTCAATAAAAGACCGCACCCAAACGATCGACAATTACATACCGTAGGGGTGTGCCGGAAGTGCACATGCATAAATTAGACAACTAGCTAATACTGCCAGCAGATTTCGGACTCGAGAACTTGGTTGCCGTCAGTAATCAACAAAAATCGTTTTAATAGCGTTCTATTATTTGATTATGCTTCGCACAGACGGCCATGCACTAATGTCCCTTGCAGACTCTAAACTCTTCACCACGATGTCACGACACAAATAAACAATGATGATGACGAGCGATATAGGCATGTCATATCGGTTTTATAAAATAAAAAAATAAGTTCGTCACCCAGTCATTATGTCAAAGGAGACTCTTCATGGTACGTTCGCTACTCTAGGCCTAATTCATCTACGTATCTCCGAAATTATCTCGATTGATAAAAATACTGAACTTGATCATATAAAATAAACAGCATCAGTAAAACATGTATGCATATGATATCGCCATGTACAGCCAAAAGTCAGTTCTCCGCAGGGCTCTATTTGGAAAGTTTAGAGGTCTGACATCTGGAAGGAAGTGCCCCTAGGTGTCGATTAACTTTCCTGCCAACCCACTGTCTTCTGGAATATGCGTTTCTATCCAATATTGTGTCGACAACAATTGTTAGTACTTTGACATCAACCCTGGTGAAATTCGACAAATACAGCCCTGGTTTACTGGTCAAGTAGTGTTACAAATGTACGCCGTTTAATCGCGCTTATAAATATGAACGATCACCGCACAGCGCATGCGCATCACAGCACGTCTGTCGTCACACTGCAGGTATCTCGGTCGAGACGTAACTGGGACTAATGCAACAAACGCACTTAGCAAACACAACATAAGCGTAGGAACCAGGGCAAGGGATCGTGGCTGAGAAATCGTTCCCGTAAATTGCACTTGTTTTTTTAGGTTTTGGTGCCATTTAAGTGGAATTTTCTGTTCCCATCGGTTACCTGTGTCGTCTGCAATGTTGCTGCCCTCGTTGTTTTTACTTACTTCATTGTGTGACGATGCGAAGTTCAAATGAATAAATAAATAATTTTTAGGCTGGAGGCGGCAAGGCCGTAACTAGCGGCGTGATTACTGCTTTGGATATATTAAAACATCCTCCAAATACAATGTAATCACAGAAATTAAGAAGTGACTACACGGTAACATACAGTATACAACGTACGCATTTGCTTCAATTTTTAACAGAAACAGGACATTTGCAGCCATCAGACACGTTCTCGACTGAGCACTATATAATACACAAAAAATGTGTTTGCGTCAGCGGCTCGGCTCGGCTCGGCCACAAACGCATTTTTGTTGTATTTAGAGCCCAGGAACGTGTCTGGCAGCTGCAAATGTCGTTCTCATCCCTTCCTTAGCTCGATTTGAGGGGGCACTTCGCAGCGGGGGAAAGAGGGAAAGGGAAAAAAGGGTAACGGAAACGATGGAAAGGGACGGGAGAACCCCCTCAGAAATAAATTCGGCCTTGGAACGCGAATATCCGCCCTAAGGTCTTCAGAGCATTAAAATTTAAAAAAAAATCATCCACCGTGCTCAAGAAAAGCCTCTCCTCGTGTAGTCGTGTTCTGATGTTGTATAAAATGCCTCGGTGCTTGGCGCCTCGTCCCATAGCTTCGCCCTCTCCCCCCCCCCGCGGGTCTAATTCTTAATTCCTACGCTTATGAAACATGCAACAACTGCAAAGTTTATGTGCCAGATAATTGCTCTTGCTCTTAGCTTTGATAACATGCTGTCACAATAGACGAGAAGCGCATAAACGAAGATTAACCCTTCAACAAGCAGACAGACACCCGCAGCAAGGAATCATTGTAAGCACTGACTCTATATATTCTATGCAGAAAAGGTGGGGGTGGATATCCTGCCGGTCCATCTTCGCTGCAATTAATTTAACAACCAACCCATCATATCCGTTAGTGAAATAGTGAGAATATTTCGCTATTCACTGACTCACGGGAAAATACAGGATGGACCAAAACGGGGCTGTTTAAAAAAATTGCAACTCCTGTACATGATGACATATAAAGACGTTCCTTACCGTTCAGTTCTTCGAGTGGACTAAGTGCAGCCTATCGCAGTGTCGCCATATTGGAATATTTTCTGCACGTTTTTCGACAAAACACATCGCTGCATTTCCGACAGTCTCCTGGCTCGGGCTTTCGACTTTCTCACGAACTTATCATACACCCACTCACCTCAGTTTGTAAACTGCATTACGGACCTAGCTGGTTTATATGAGCCAGTTTTCGAACTGCGTTACATACTGCCGAGTTGCATGCCGCTGCCGGCGAACACGTTGATAAAGCACGAAACACGGAAGCAACGAATTGACAGACAAGATCACAAACACCGGTAGAGTATTGTTGTGAATGAGCAGCCTCGGCAGCAGAAGAAAACAAAGTGCCGCATCACCAACCAACTACCTGCGCGTATGACCGGCAACATGCAACATGCCAGCTATTAGGGGGTTACAAAAGTTGCAGGAAAAGAAAATGCAGGTACGCAAAACGCAGGAACCTAAAACGCAAGAGAGGGTGCATGCAAATTGGCAGACGGACGGTGAAAACGACAGTTGTGCACTTACCACCCCGCCCTTATCCGACTCTGCAATATTTATTCCGTTTTCCTCAACCCCTTATTTTTTTCTTAATCACCAGAGACGTAAATATGGACTAATATGTACGAACCTGCCCGAAACCCAAGATGTTCTTGCGTCGTTTTATGTGTAATATATGTTGGCGCAGAAACCACTATTTGAGGTCGTTTGTTTGTTATCGTGTTCCAAAATGGGGCAAAATACATAAGGGCATAAACAGCGGTTGTCCTACGAGGGATTAATTAGACTTTACCCCAGCACTGGTTACAGTAGCTCCAACGAAACACATCTTTATAATGTGAATAAATGCCAACTTGTAATAAACTAATTTGTATATTCCCGCCCCCTTCCCAATTAGCCCCATCTATCTTGCCCTATAACCGCTATAGCAAGACCGTAGCCAGAAGTTTATTTTGGGATGTTTTCACACCTCCCTTTCATTCCTTCCCTTCCCTTCTTCCTTTCCTTTCTCTCCTCCCTCAGCGCAAAGCGGCCCCACAAATCCAGCAAAATGGTTTGGGGAGCGCTGTAAGCTCCAAAGCAAACACACTCAGAGCCCAGAGAATGCTTGTGGTGACTGCAAACTAAATTAAATTGTATTGTGATCCTTGGTCCTTGGTTCATCCCGTGTTAGACACATCGATGCCAGTCATCGCAGCAGTCTTGTGCTTCATCCCAGGACATGCCAGTTTCCTTCTAATCCTGTCTTACGGTGTCAATCCAGTTCTTTCTCAGTCTTCTCATCCTTCGCTTTGTAGTGTTCGCCTCCCAATACATGACTTGTTACGGCAGTCTACCATCGTCCATCCACATGGCGTGTTCAAACCATCTCAGTCTTCTTTCCTTGATAATAAGTTCCAGTTCCTGCAGTGCTGTCTTCTCCGTTACTTCCTCATTTCGGACTTTCTCTTTCCAAGAGACGCCAAGTGTCCGTCGCTGAAATTTGTTTGCATACGTCACACTAATTTAAAAAATATTTAGAGGTGCTTCAACACCCATAACACTCCTAGCTACGGCCTTGGCTATTGGGTATAAATGACTACCACTCGAACTGTCCCAAAAATACGCCTACACACAAACGTCCTGCATTTTCTGTTCCCAGTCACCGGTCGACCCGTGTGGTCTTTCTTCTTTCGGACTCGTGACGCCACCGATGACATCATGGTTCAATCAGTGAGTGCCAGCGACAGACTTGTTCACCGCTGCTGTCAATCATCGTCGACCAATGAGCTGATGCCTCGTCGCAGCTGCTCGATCGACCTGACAACAGTAAGATCATAATTACAACGATTAGCGCAAACTATTTCAAACAAATGTTTGGGAGTCGATTAAACGAACTGTTTTTTTGCGGTCGACTTGCCGTAACTAGCTGACATTTTGTGCCTGTTAAATAACTAACTTATCTACTCTGTCCCGACTGAAGTGACACCAAATTTCAACTCGCTTTTATTCTAAGAAGATTTGTTGTATTTGAATACCACTTTCACCATAGCTATTACTATGTAATCACCCGCCCCCGCAGCGGTCTTGCTAGTGACGTCGTCAAAGCGTCAATGTTTGTGTTGTTTTTCATTTTTACCGCGCTGCATGCAATGCAGACGCGGTCTAGCGATGAGAATTCTGTCCGTCTGTCTGTCCGTCCGTCTGACAAACGCGTGATTTGTGATAAAATGGAAGAAAGATCGGTACAGATTTTTATATCATACGTCCGTCTGTCCGTCACACGCGTGCATTGTGACAAAACGGTAGAAAGCTTTTTCCAGATTTATATACCGTACGAAAGAACATTTATACCAGTTTTCTGAGAAGAAGAATGGTTGGTGGGGGGCGACCCTTCTACGTGAAATTTTGGGTCAACCGACCCTCGTTGGAACGAAATCGCCGATTTTCAACCAATAATCGCTCGTAGCTCCTCAGCCGTAACACCTAGCAAAAAAAGTTCAATTAACGCTAATAGGAAGTTCATTACGCGCTTTCCAATGAGCCTAAGATGATCGTCGTATGTTGCCCCTAAGTCCCACAAAAGGGGGCCTCAAAAACGCAAAACGGCCGATTTTGATTAAAAAATGCACTTCGCTTGAAGAAAGTCTGCTACAAAGTTTCTTTGTGTGAAAACAGTCAGCGGCAAAGTTGTAAGGCATTCATTGGCGTAACTAATCGTGCAAAAATTATTGGTGGGGGGCGACCCCTTGTACCTGAAATTTTGGATCAAAGTGACCACATTGGTGCGAAATCGCCGATTGTCGATCTATTTTCGCTCGTAGCGCCTCAGCCGTAACACATGTGTGAAAACTGTCAGGGACAAATTTGTAAGGCATTCATTGGCCTAACTATATGTGCAAAAATGATTGGTGGGGGATGACCCCTTCTACGTAAAATTTTGAGTCAAAGTGACCGCGTTGAAGCGAAATTTAAACAATAAGCTGCGATAACTCCGAAACGGTACGAGATAGGATGTCAGTTACTATTAATCAATAATAGGAAATCGCATACGGGCTTTCGATTGGTACCGACCTCGATGACCTTGAATGACC
>Ga0049105_1000497_pt1 | contig 13818 bp, 7 predicted proteins | sample WorMetvaBAHAMAS1_FD_61260 | JGI IMG/M metagenome (GOLD analysis project Ga0049105, IMG submission 61260) | Worm MetaG Olavius vacuus BAHAMAS.1 | ecosystem: Host-associated > Annelida > Digestive system > Unclassified | place: Germany: Marburg | collected 2013-04-09
AAAAAATCGCAAAATAAGGGCTATTACGGCGTTCAAGGTCATTCAAGGTCATCGAGGTCGGTGCCAATCGAAAGCCCGTATGCGATTTCCTATTAGTGATTAATACTAGTAACTGACATCCTATCTCGTACCGTTTCGGAGTTATCACAGCTTATTGTTCAAATTTCGGACACTTTGCGTTTTCGAGCCACCCTATAGGGGGCTTAGGGTCAACGTACGATGTTTATCTTGAGCTCATTGGAAAACGCGTAGTGGACTTCCTATTAGTGTTAATTGAACATTTTTCGCTAGGTGTTACGGTTGAGTCGCTACGAGCGAAAAGAGATCGAAAATCGGCGATTTCGCACCAACGCGGTCAGTTTGATCCAAACTTTCAGGTAGAAGGGGTCGACCCCCGCCAATAATTTTTGCACGGTTAGTTAGGCCAATGAATGCCTTACGACTTTGCCGCTGACAGTTTTCACACAAAGAAACTTTGTAGCAGACTTTCTTCAAGCGAAGTGCGATTTTTTACGGACATCGGCCGTTGTGCGTTTTTGAGACCCCCTAAGGGAGACTTAGGGCCAACGTACGACGATCCTCTTAGGCTCATTGGAAAGCGCGTAGTAGACTTCCTCTTAGCGTTAATTGAACTTTTTTTCGCTAGGTGTTACTGCTGAGGCGCTACGAGCGATTATCGGTGCAAAATCAGCGATTTTGCTCCAACGGAGGCCGGTTGACCCAAAATTTCAGGTGGAAGGGGCCGCCCCACTAACCATTCTTCTTCTCAGCAATCTAGGCTAAATGATCTTTTGTATGGTATAAAAATCTGGACAGATCTTTCCACCGTTTTGTCACAATTCACGCGTGTGACAGACGGAGGGACGGACGGACAGACGGACGGACAGACAGACAGAATTCTCATCGCTAGACCGCGTCTGCATTTATGCAGCGCGGTAAAAATGTACCGATCATTCACACTTACGCTGTCGTGACAAACGCTACAGGTCCACTTTACGCAGTCGTGGTAATAAATATTAATACGACAATAAAATAATAACATAACAATACAGATAGCTAAATCGACTTGAACGTTACGAAGCACCCTTGTTCAAACATAATAGCAGCAGTCGTAGGTCACGCAAGCAGTGGTGTATTAGGGGAGAGGGCTGACTTAGCTGAAGCCAGAGGCCTCCAGTATTCCGGGGAACGGGCGAATTTTCGAGTCATTATCTAAGCGAATAATCCGCGCTCCCAGAACATGTTTTAGATTACCGATGCGTTGCTATACATTTCGAAACCAGAACGCTTCAAATGTGACTGGGCTCGAAAATAGGGGCAAAATTTCGGACTTTTTATCACCCCTGTGTGAAAATAAGGGGATGGGTGGGCGAAATGTAATTTTTCATGCCACATCTAGGACTCAGCCACTGATATAGTTTTGACGGGGCACCGGTAGCCCGTCTGGGAGATTGAATGAGTATGAGAGGCAAAGAAAGTTCAGTGGTGAAACAAAACCTCCTGACTATCATCCGGCGATCTAATAAAGTCATGTCGCAGCACGGTCTATAAAGGCCATGTGCTTGCAGTGGCAGTCATGTCACAGTGACATTAAGACAAGATATTAAGTGAGGACGCTGTGTCAGCGGCACAGAACGCGAAGCTACGGGAGATGTGGGGGTGATGAACCCCCACCACCACTTTTCTCTAGAACAACTGGTTTGATTTCCAGGGGACTAATGAGAAAACCTTCTGGAGAGGCAATGACAATCAATAGATACTGAAAAGTCTCGCCAAAAAAGCCAAAATGCACAGATTTCTCCCTCTGAACCCCTGGCAATGCCGTAACTAGCGGGGTATTTTTGGCGTTGAAACATCCCCAAATAAATTGTAAAAGAATAATCACATAGAATTTAATAAGCAACAACACGGTAACTTACAGTACATTTAGAAACAACCACATTTGCTTCAATGTTCACATTTCATTAAACACAAATTATGAATGAATGAAGTGCAATGATTTTAAGTGCATTCGAAAACCGACTTAAGCCAGCTTAGTCTAACACATGCGACATTTGCCGCCACTAGACACGTTCTCTATGCTCTAAATACGCCTAAAATGCGTTTTCAGCTGCGCTCGGCCGCCAACGCATTTTTAATGTATTCAGAGCCCAGGGTACGTGTCCGGTGGCTGCAAATGTCGTATCCCCGCTGCATGGGGGAGCTAACAGCGCTCCCCCAAATCCTCTAGCTGTATTTGAGGGGGACACTTCGAGGCGGGGCACAGAGGGGAAAGGGAAGAAATGTGGTAAAGGAAAGGAAGGAAAGGGACGGAACGGACGGGAGAAAAACATCCCTCGAAATAGATTTGTGGTTACGACCTTGACCCCTAGCTTCTGCTGTGTGTGCTGGCGGCGACGGCGGCGAGGGTGGTTGACTGCAACAGCGTCGTCGGACCGTGGGTGGTGCTCATGCACGCAACGCCTGTCAGACAGTATTTGCTGGAAAGATAGATATCGGGAAAGATAAGGATGAGTGCGGCAACTTGCGAGAACTGGCGACTTGGATGCTGAGACTGGCAGCTGCAGCGCCACGACGACGTCGACGTGGACGTCATCAGTGCGTCACGTCTCTCATGTCTGTACGCTAACACAATTATCGTCGCAGAACCTACCGACATCGTCGATGACATTACAGACGACTAGGCGCGCACTATACTGCAGACCTGAAGTCTGCGATTTGATGGATTATGAAGGCAATACTGGTGCTGCAGCCGCCAGACGTCAATGACACTTCGGCAACCATTTTTACGCCTGACATTTTTAGCGCGTGTCTAACTAATACTATGTTGAATAACTGTATTACAGAGCTCTATTGCTAAAGGCCACTGTGTCTTCTCCTGTCCGTCTGTCCGTTTGTCCGTCTGTCACACTGGTGATCAAAGCTTAATTAGACGATTCAAGATATTGAAATACTTTTTGCAGTGTTCCTGTTCCCAAATTTTGTAGACCTGAGTTTAGGGGTCCCCAAGACCCCAACCTCCGAACGAAAGAGAGGTACCCCGCTGGCGATAGCGAACATGTGACCAATAATCCGCAATAACTGGGAAACGGTACGAGATAGGATGTAAGTGAATATTATTCACTAATAGTAAGTCGCATTATAGGCTTTCGATTGGTACCAAAGTACCTTGAATGGCTTTGAGTGGCGTAATGGCCGTTATTTCACGTCATTTTGCCAAATTTGGTAGCGTTAGGATCCAACTACATGTACATCAAAGTAATTAAAGTTAGACCCACACTCTCTGCGATAAAAATGTAGCCCAAAGAATTTAGTTTTTGGCAATATATGATTTTTGGTGATATTCGCAGATTTCACCGAGAACGAGTGCGTTAAAGACGTTGAAAGCGAAAATTTGATCAATACTGCACTATAACATGTGCGAGATAGGATGTAAGTTATTCGCTTGTTAGGATGGTATACATCCGGGGCTTTCGTGACCTTGAATGACCTTGAAGGGCATAATAACCGCAGATGCTCACTATCTCTGCGCGGTAGCTGAGCTTCTTGTTGATACATGCACTGTGACGCACGTCAAACGTATTTGCAACTGTATGCATTCCTATTTACTGATACGTCAATTTTGCACTGTGCGCGATGCACAAACTATATAGTGATTCGTATTTGAAGAACGATACTCGTTCATACAATGAGTGAAAGAATTTCACGCACCACTACATGCAAGCTTTAGATCAATCTCAACTATTCTGCTGACTACAGACGTCCATGTCAGCCATCACCGTGCAAGTACCTGTGACTTCGAATACCTTGCACTTACTGTCAGCAGCAACTATTATACTTGTAGGCCTACTTAAGAACGTAGATCTTCGAGGTTCTTATTCAACTGGTACCGTTGTCTGCACGGAAAGACAAGTTCTTACGAAATCGTTGTTACTAAGAACAGTGCACCAACACTGTCGTAAGTCCTCACTGCTGATGTCGCTGTCACTAAACAGTATGTTTTGTCATTTCCGCAGCCTACTAGCATACTGCTGGTGTGTCTACGCGGAGATGGATGGCGCAGATTGGCCACTTGTGTCAGACGCCCGTCGTATCGCGACGCCTTGCGTGAATATTTAATAAGCAGTCAGGCACGTGGCGATAGCCACCTAATTTGACATCGGCCGGCTGGTCGGCTGGTCGGTCCAGTCGACAAACCTCAGCCGGCGGACGGTTCGACGGTGACTTACGACCGGCGACCGGCGAGATGATGTGCCGCGTGCGGTACTGCATCAGGTGCACTGCCTGACGACCGAACCGTGGTGCATCTGGGCTCGAAACGCGACACTGTCCTTGACTTGCCAAAATCAGATTTGACTGGCGTACAGAACGCGACGACAGGCGGACGTTCTGGTCTGTGGTTATGTTGTACGCATGGGACCACATGATCTGTCTGCATAGTAATACATTGTGGGAATTTGACACGTTGCAGCTGCTACATCTACATGTACATGCGCTCGTCTGGAACAGAAGCAACGTCGCAGTTCTGGGAGTAATGATATCAGCTTCTTCTTCTTCTTCTTCTTCTTCTTCTTTGTCTTTAATTCCTCGATTCCTCGAGGAACATAGGCCGCCGACGATACCTCGCCACACCACACTCCACACCACCTTCTTTTTCCATTTGTCAGCTCTCTCGTATCTTTCTCCAATGTTCTCTAATTCCACGTGTTCTTCGGTCGCTCGTTCCCTGTCTCGATGAGCCTAAGGAGTCTACCTTAAAGCATAGATGTAAAAAACGTTTTTGCGTTTGTTATTCTTGTCGCGTTTTTTTATGTTTTTAACGTTTTTTTTTAATTTTCACAACGTTTTTATAAATAAAAACGTTACATAAATAACGTATAAATATTAATAAATTTCAATGAGAACACCTCAAACAGTAGCAATAAATACATTAGTTTTCGTCTCGCTTACATTTACAGAGATTATTTAATTTTAAAATAAACTGACCTTATTAATGATGACTGCAGTGATTTGGTGTTGTGTTTTCAATCTTTTTTTTGGCTGAGTCACGTCGGGTATATGCATTTAGCGGGATATCATTGGTAACGTTTTTTATTCAACGTTTACGAACGTTTTTATTTTTTGTCACGTTTTTACGTTTTTTAACGTTTTTATTCTTTTTTGAACGTTTTTTACATCTATGCCTTAAAGACTGCTTGGTAATACTGTTGCTGGACTTCCTGTGCGTGCATGTGCCGATCTAATTCCATTTCCGGTGAATAATAGTGAGATCCATTTTACCACATCCAGCTTCACTCCGAAGTTCCTGGTTGGTCATCTTGTCCTTCCAGCTAACATTGAGGATTCTTGTTAAGCAGTTGTTGATAGCTTGTATTCTGTTTTGCAGTGCAGTTTTAATGTTTTATGCAGTAGATATAATCGAACCTAGACATTTAGGTATGAAATCTTAGTATGGTGTTTGTTTTGTATATGTTTGCCGCTTGTGCAATTCTGTGTGAGCATGTCTGTCTGTCTGTCTTTCCATCCGTCTGTCTTTCCATCCGTCTGTTTCCAGTAATTTTGTGTTTTGTGCTGTGTAACTTTCTATTTGCCAATTTTTATACTTATTTAGGCGACCAGTTTAGATGAGCGTATTTGCTTTTTCTGGTAGCCCTTCACTGTGCTTTATATTGTTCTATTGTTTTTCAATTCACACTGTATTTTGCACAGTTGGCTAATGCACTGCAGCCGTAAAAGGCGGTGAAATACATGTACTCCGAGACACTGTCGCACCTTCCCGTTAGCGACTAATAATAAATTGATTGACACTTGTCGGTTTGCCGCAAACGATGAGTGACGTAAATGCATAACGAATGACAGCAAACAGATAGCCCGGCAAGCCAGCCCGAATGCAACACTGATACAAATTATATTGTGTACGGAAAAACACAGCAAAATGTTGTTATATCTTCTTATATGAAATTGGATCGATTTCTGATTGCTGCAAACTTTTTCATACGTCTAGGCATACACTTCAAATTTAAAAGAACGCACTCGCGGTCATTCTATCACTATTCACTTCAAAACATATTTTAAGTTTCATCAGGTAGTGTAGAGACACTATACTTACTTACTTACTATTCCGCTGAACAGGAAAACAATTACATTACATAGCAAATTTTTCCAGGACACTGTTTACGTACATGTCTTCAGAATACGTGGTTGTGATAGTCTGCTTTAGTGACATTAAAATGTACGACAAAACTAAAAAATCATTGTCTTGTTTCACATGCACTACAGAGGGCAAAAAACTGCACCACTTTATTTCTGCAATAACTTTGTCAAAACGTTTTGCAGTGAAATGATTATTGGTACATATATACTCCAATAAATTTGGAACAAAACGCAATCAAAACGTAAATCTCTCTTGAAGCATATCTTTACAGTTTTTCGTGAAACGTAGCATGCGTGCACGTGTTCGCTACCAACGTCACGTTAGCTTGAACGTTATCATTATTGTCGCGATCATTTAAATGCAATATTAAAATCATATTAAATATGAAAAGACATGGAGACATAGTGCAATAGTTAAACATTACGTGGCTCCTTAAGTGTCATACTTTGAATTTTTAAACAGATAGAATACCAGTCATGTGCACGTCGTGCTATGAAGTGCAGGCATCTTGTGACAGCTTGACAGTCGTGTGCGCACGTAGCGCTGGCACGCTGTTCTGTTAAACGCAGCTTCTTAAGCAAATAATACAAATTGATCACCTTTCAGCTATCTTGTGCAAATTATTTAATTACTTTCAGCAGATTATATGTGTAAAAAGTTATTTTTTTGTTACTTTCAAAAATATTTTCTGACTTAAAACCACGACAAATGAGTCTTCAATATATTCGTTTTCGTCTGCTAACAGGTGAACTAAATGAACCTTAAGCTGGTTCTTTGTTTTCCATTTTATACAGAATGTGAAATACACATATTATAGGAATTTTTTGAAGTATATATGTGCCAAAACTTATCAAAATAGATTGAGGTTTTCACAAAGTTATTAGAGAAATAATTTGATGCAGTTTTTGACCCACATGGTAGATGTACAAATGAGTAGCCTGGCCAACAGTTACCGTTAACCGATATCAATTATACCAGTACTAACCAAACCACTCTTAGAGCACCTTAAGCACTCATTTTCTCTCTCCATCCATTCTCCGTCTTCCAACAACACTATTATTTACAGATCATGGTTCTCCAACAGCAGCCTAGTTTCTTTTCTGCATACCGCAAACTGATCTTCCATACCAATGCCCAGTGATATAAATAAGACCAATTTTGTCAGACCAAGACCAAGACCAAACTTTCTGCATCACGACAGCAGTAAAACATGACAGTTTAAAACCACAACAGTAAAATAAACATAAAACAAGCTGTAATATTGCAATACAAATTTTGTCATCATTTAAAGACTTAAACTACGAGATTCAAGTAATTACAGTCAGTTGTTAATGTGTTCAGTACTTATCTAGTCGTGACAAGCAACACTGGTAAAGTTTTTGTTAAGATGCTTGTTGCATTTTAACAGCACCATGTTACATCTACTAAGGGTGCCTAATAAAGAGACCTGAAATCACTGAAAACTTTTTTTTCAAATGGAACAGATGTTGACGCTGTATGAAACAGTTGATCGACAAAGTGCCCTAATCTACAAAACCTTTTCGACTTCACTTCAGCCCAGTTGCAGACAAGACATACGTAGTTATATGAGATCTATGTGGTGGCCTTGTTAATGATAATTAGGACACACTGCAACACAGATCAGCACTGCTGGAGATCTCCAGCACTTATTTGGCTGCATTAGATAAACAATGATGTTCGTCCGTGTTAGCCACTGGGTTGTTCTGAGCTGCCGTCTATATACGCCTTGAAATTTTCCAACACCACGATCATAACTTAGAAAACCAAGACCAATTAGACCAAGACCACAGCCGCAAGACCATGGACAAAGACCAAGACCGAATTTTGTTGGTCTGAGACCGGTCTTGTAATAAGACCAAAGTCTCGGACCACATCGCTGCCAATGCCTACGTGTTTGTTACAGCACTACATTTTAGCAAGGTGTTCGACACTGTCCGTCATTCTAACATCTAATCTCTTCGAGAAGATGGCCAAGCTTGACATGCCTGATGAAATTTATAACTGGATCGTCAGTTGCCTTGCAGGTCACTCGCATTGCACCAGTTATCGGGAAGGGATCTCAGCAATTGCTATTGCTGAAATAACAGCCAGTGTCATCCTTGGCCCTGGTCCCGCATCATACATTGTCATCGCGGCTGACATGAAAGCGGTCACATCAGGAAATCAACTACTCCAGTTTGCCGTGATCTGTACGTCATCATTCCTACCGTCAAAACCGACAGTCGACAGACAGAACTCAAGAACGTCGAAGAATGGTCACGAGCTAACAATCTCAAACCCAATTCGGCCAAATATGCTGAAACTATTTTTTCTAACAAACGGCGGAAGATTAAAGTTCAACCTCCATCGCCCATGTCGGAAATTGCTTGTGTCACGGTTCTCAAAATACTTGGCGTGACTTTCACTGACAATCTGTCTGTTGCGGTCGCGGAACATGTTAATGTGGTCACTAGTTTCTTGCGCGCCAGCGTCATATGCTAGTCTTCGTGTATTCTATTGCGTGCCCATGGCATGGATGACATGACAGTGTGTTACAGTGCATTTATCAGGCGTTCCTTATTGCGAAGTTGACATACGCCTCCAGCGCCTGGTGGGTTTTTTTCCAGTGCAGCTGATCGGCAGCGACTACATGTACATGGATGCAATTTATTCTCCGAATTGACCGCAGTCGTTTCGTTCAACCGGATTCACCGAAGATTGCAGACTTTCCTGCACAGTTGGCTGATACAATGATTTGACTTTTGTCAGGCATAATCTTGAACTTCCTACTCCAAAGCCACGTCATTGGCTGCAATTTTATCCAACGCATGCTGTATTTTAACTGCTATTGACTGTGATTTGTAGATTATTACTGTTGACATCGTTCCTTTTAATCATTTATCTATGTATCTCTCCGCAGTTTAATATAGTTGACTTACAAGCTCTCAGTGAGCAGAGTTAATAATAGGGTCTGCGCACAGACCTATGCGGGTGTAGATCATTTCCCTTGCGCGTTTCCCCACGGACAATTCCCCCGACTATATTCTTGTACAAAAATTCCCCATGAGATTTTCCCGGTTTTTGCCACCCATCGGGGTGATCATGCCCATGGGTATCACATATAGGAACCCATGGCAAAAAACACTGAAATCACGGTTTCCCACTGTTTATCATAAGGTCCCAATAGGACATTTTTGTAAGGGTTATACCACCATTGAAACGTACAAAACTTTCTAACCCTACTCCTTACCTCTGACCAAAACACTAACCCTAAATTGATAGCATTACCAAGTTCTTTTTACATATAAGTACCGGTAGCTGCAGGGGGGAATGCCGAAAAGGTAAACAACGAGCGGGAAATGTCCGGATGCGGACTACGCAGCATATACTTCAGGTTCGTATGTGTCAGCTGTCATTGTCAGCAGCAGCAGCAGGTCGTGATGTCATTCTCTTCAATGCATCGCCGATGTATATTTACAGTTACAGTAGCGCGCTCATATGGAGACATCCATTCAGCGCGCGGCGTTATTGCGGGCGGCAATCCTCGAGTGTAAACTGCATAGTTTGCCACATAGCCAGTCGCAAGCCATGTATAATAGTATGGAGATGATCGATGCAGTCGAGCGACGTCACGGACGGCGGCCAACATGCAGTCTCGGCAGCTCAGCCGCGCTCGCTCGGCATCATATACAGCATCAATTCAACGGTGTCGTTGCCGTCCGGCGCCGTCTGCATCATCACGGCGCCGGCTGCTGCTGCAGCAGTAGCACGATGCAAATCGGTCGCGACGCGCTCGCTGAGTTACGGCGACTATCTGACGGCACAGAGATTCAGAGAACTCTGATTGCTAATGCCCGATCTCCACGCCGAACGCCGACGGTAGCGTTGCCACAGTGTGCGTTAATGAAAACCGAAAGAAATCCGACTTCGAAAAGCAAGTCGTTGGTGCAGTTCTGTTATAATACACAGTCGTAAACCGCATCAAAATATTCAAAAGCAGAACGTCAGAGGTCTACATAGTGTCTACTTATTACTGTTTATAGTCATACGAAGGCTTTTGGACTCACAGTGGTGAAATTAAGACAACTCAATAACTATAGCAACTATAGGAGGTCTTACTCAAGAGTGCTGTAAGCTCCCCAGCGGATATGAGGTAGAATCCCGGCACCGGCATTGCATTCATGCAATCGCAGACCACCATGTGCGCTTTCGCTGATATACCACGAACCTACGGGAGCGAAAGGGTATATCCGCCACTGTAGCCTAACATCCACGCCTCTACACCGCGCATTTCATGCGCGCAATATATCCACCGAGCTTAAAGACTGTGTGACAATTCGTTTAGCAGTTATGACGCATTTCGTGCCTAAGCTGTAAGACCTCGTGACGTTGACCTTTAACTTATTGACTTTAGTGCCATCGCGGGTTATGCCACGTAATCAGTCTGCTACATTCAGCGTCTCGTGGCTTCATATTTTAGCGCTGCCACGTGACCGACATGTAGGCCTATGTCCAGTGCCATGTCGTAAACACGGAAATTGTAATAAATTCAAGCAAGCTGTTGAATTCTGCAGCGGAAGTAGGCTGCTTGGCATACAGTGCATTGCAGTTGCAGGCACATTGCACACACGAGTGCGAGCTATCGTCTCGGCCATCGACACTGTTTTTCGACGTGACAGACCTGCACGGGGATGGATACGAGAATCCGCGAAACCCGCGGGATTTCCGCGGTGGTGGAAAAATTGTACGGGTTTCTTGCAGAAATGAAGCTATTTTCTACTTTCGTGGTGCATCTGCGCTAACAATTCAGTTCTTCCAAATAACAACGCAAATTAGGGTGCCGCCAGCTTTGGTTAAGATTGGAAATTTCATCGATAAATAGGCAACTTAGCGGGGATGAATGAGTATGGAATGGATCTTCGCGGGGATGGGTACTGGGCAGGAATGGCTGTAATTTCTGTTCTCATGCAGGTCTCTATTGGACGGTGCGGTTTGATTGCAGTTGATGTTGTTGTGATCTGTGCTTTCTGCAGGCTGCTAGCTGCGCTTGTCGAGCCGTCACTCACTCACGCCAGTCATTCATAATCGTCATCGACGCATGGCAGGCGACGACGACGACGACGACGATGACGTAAACGACTACGTCACCACCGCCCCGGTGACGTCACCGATGGGTCTGCCTCCTACGGTGGTGGCACTGCTGGGCCGTATGACGTCATACAGTGATCGGATGGCGTGGACTGTGGTTGAGGACGCGTGCCGCGTGTGTCTGACGCTCAGCTGGGACGTTGACGAGCGTCGCTGGCGGCAGCGTCGCGACGGCCGTCAGCGGTCACTGGAGGCGCCGTGCGACGGCGGCGGCGGGTCAGCGGCTCCTGCAGCAGGCTGCAAGGAGTCGCTGTGGAGCCGCATCCGGCGCTCGTTACACTCTCGTCGTAGTGTCAGCGTCGACTCGACAACTGCCGACATCCGGCGACACCAACAACATCCGCAAATGACGTCACACTGCCGGTCACGTGACGCAAACGACGAGCGCTCATACGCCGTGAGAGAGAGATGGCGGTCGGCGGTGCGGCAACAGAGGTCGGTGTCTGCAGGTAGAGGGGCGTCTAGTTCGGCTGACGTGGGTGCCGCTGCGGCGTGGAAGAGACAGCGACAACGCAGCTGGCACAACGCCGACGTCGTCGAACCGTCGCCGGATGCGAAGGACTTGCAAACGCCGACCGGAGCGGCGCAGTCCAAAGGACGTTTACTGCCGTCGCTATCACTGCCTGAACGCTTCCTGTCACCGCCGCCACTGCATCATCATTATCAACTACATCATCATCAGCATCAGCGCCAGCAGCAGCAGCTGCTGCCAGCACCTGATGAGTTTCTACGTGTTCACACGCCACAGTACGACGGCAGCGCCAACTCGGTCTCGGTCAGTTCAGTTCGTCATCATTTCTGCTGCGCAGTAACAACTTAACAACGTCGCCTTGCCTTCAGCCGACGACGATATTATTTTGTACCAGGTCACGCACGGTCAAACGTAAATTTACTCATTTCAATTTGTTCATAAAACAGTTTCATCAAAAAAATATTTAAAAACATGACAGCTTACAACACACGAACAGGACCGACAAGGCTGGCTAAGCACTCACAGTGGCCCCAGTAAAGAAAAAACAACACTGTAGTTGCTAGGCCTGTATACATACATGTGGATGTGTAGTGATATACGATATACTAGACTAGAATAAAAACAATCAGAAATATACTACACTAACTACCTGACTAACTAACTGCATCGTAGAAAGGTGGAGAAATCCACACAACAAGTGGTACGCTTGAATGTGGCCAAGGATGAGAAATTGACAGTCGGTGGTAATGAATTCCAAACATTGACTTTTTAAATCATATCAAGAAGTTGACATTTACATAAAGCGACTCGTGGTTTACAAAATATGAGACTATGATGTGCAAGACGATAAAGATGAGAAATGATTCTTGCTTAGACTTAGATGCTCCCACTCCTGCTGAAGCATTGGGCGACGAGACATTTCCATCGACTTCTATCACTGGCCACTCTGCGAACACCACTCCAACTGACTCGCATCTCCTGTAAATCTTCCCGTGATGTTTGACGCCAGGTCTTTCTTGGACGTCCTCTTCTTCTCCTACCTCCATCGGGTCCCACTGCATAGACACACTTGCTGGTCTGTCTGATGGTAGTCGCAGTATATACCCTTGTATATACAATTACAATTCCTTGTTGCACCAGATCAAATCGAGACGTCAATTTGTAACAAGAAATAGAAAAGTGGAGCTAATTTTTCTAAAACTGCCGTGAACGAACGATGATTTCAGTCGTCTCGAAATGACCTACCTGGTCCATGAGCTGGTGCTGACAATTTTCGAGTTGGCTGCAACCCCTTCCTACAAAGATTTTTTGTAGATTTTTATGGTTCAGCATCTCTGTTTTTCATTACAACTTGTTTCCTACTTCCAAAGTTGTCCGTTTGGCTTGGAAACAGCATGTTTTAGTAGTACCCTACATTGCGGAATTCGAAGTGCTAAAATTTCAGCTCTATGACATACTTCAAAATCTAAGGCAGAACGACATAAATTCAATTTATTGTCAAACATGAAGCATTTTAACACACAGAGTCTCAAGTATCAAAAAAGTGTTAAGTGTCTTTGCTATAAGGTAACAAAATGAAATCAAGTACATGACCTATAATTTAGCTATTCCTTGTTTTTTTCAATTGTTTCAACTTTTGTTTAGCTTTTAACTTAAAAAATAATGTACAACAATACCAAATATAACAGCATATAAATTATTCACTTATTAATGCATTAGTTTTAGTTATTCAACATTCTTTGTCATATTTATGCCATAATAAGCAACACAAAGTATGGATGTCATAGTACAAACATTACAAAAAACTTATTATATTCCGGCGCTGTATAAATGTGTTCAGTATCTGAAAATTCTTATTTCTTGCACATATTTGCAACAGCTCAAATGGGGCATTTATCAACACTAATTAATTACTGTCATCTTCTATTATTATTATTAACGTAAAGATTAACGTGGCGTTAAGCGAAAACGCTTCAAGGACACGGTACACAATTAAAATAAAACTAAAGCTAAGGAAAAGAGTTCTTAAAAAGAAAAGTTTTCA
>Ga0049105_1000498_pt1 | contig 13808 bp, 8 predicted proteins | sample WorMetvaBAHAMAS1_FD_61260 | JGI IMG/M metagenome (GOLD analysis project Ga0049105, IMG submission 61260) | Worm MetaG Olavius vacuus BAHAMAS.1 | ecosystem: Host-associated > Annelida > Digestive system > Unclassified | place: Germany: Marburg | collected 2013-04-09
ATCGCCATATTACATTAAACCGCAAAAATAATCAGTTAATCACTCTGCAGTATCTTTATCAGAATACACAAGCTTGTCAACTGAATATTTGTGAACGTTAAGACTCCAAACAGATTTCAAGTATATTGCAGTTAGAAGCCTACATACTAATTTATTTGCACTATACAATAATAAAGCAGCACATATCTTCTGTCTTCAATAAAATTTTCAACCGAGTATTTAAGTGTTGAAACTACTGTCTGAATTGGCATACTACTGGAAATCAACCAAAAACGTAACTTTACCTCCCAGTGGGTCAGATACGCTCACAGCTGGAGCAAAACATTAAACTCATTGCAAATTGCATTGAAATTTGTTTAAAACATATGGACTAAAGCTGTCACACACACAGTAGGATCAGCTGCAGCAGCTAACAGCACAAGGCAACAACACAGTCATGGACAAACCGTAATCACGGTTTATGTTGTGACTACTGCAGTTTAACAGCTTATGGAAACCTGAGACATTCAGCCACCTTACTCTGATCTCACAGTTCTTGCTTGACCGATTTGCAGCTGTTATTAAAATATCATAAACTGCAAAGAAATTATATATCCATGTCAGATAACAATATTAACAGAATGTGAGCAAAATAAGATACAATTATAAGTTTAACTAAGCATGTTACACATTACTAATTTAAAATCTCCAAGTAAGTAAGTAAAAAATTTATACAAGGTGCCCAAAAACGAAAATGTCTACGCATCGCCGCAGCATCAGTCAAACAGATGTGCCTTCAACAGATGCCTAAAGTGCGCATAACTGTCCATCAAATGCAGTGAAGCCGGCAGCACGTTCCACACACGAGGTGTTCTGTGAGGTGTACCTGTAGAGTGTGCAGGATGTAACCTGTATGAGTGTAACAAGGTAAACACAAATGCTAAGCACAAACATGACTTCCAAAATACAAGCGGACTGGATAAAAGCATCACTGTACAGGTCAGTCTTACAGAAAAATAAAATCAAAATGTATCAAAAATATGCCACTTGCGAGAATACACATTGTGTTCAAGCTTTCCACAGTGCAGCCAGCTGAAGCAAGCACACAAGTTCCAGCACTATCGCCCAATGATGTAAAACTGCACATCATTATATACACCACTGTTGTCTCAAGGTAGAGTACACCATGACAGGCAATTATGCGAGAATCACAAAACGTAATTACAGCAGCATTGCTGGACGTCAGTTCAGTTCTTCAGGTGTCGATTTCCCTGACATAGGCATACGGAAAGTAGCCAACCTGTAAACCACACCATTAATACATGCAAGCACAAGCATATGAAGACCACAGTAAGGTTGAACAAAGGCATTAGTACTCACCATGCACGGGCAAAAACAATTCACGAAACTCTACAGTATGGTATGGTATGGTACATACATGCAATTGTTGCAAAAGTCTCTAATGCACTATGTACCCAAGTACCTAGAGAATAGCCAAGTTTTCACGCCCTGTTTGAAAGAGACATAGTCCTGCTGTAAGTGGAGGTCGTCACGCAAAGAATTCCACACCATCGGGTCATGCACAGCGAATGCTCGGCAGCCAGTGATGTGACGAAGCTGGTCAAAATTCGTATTCGTTGAATGTGAATTTCGACCTTCATAATTCGTCGAATGCAAATGCGAATGTGAATAGAGGCATTTATTTAATCAGTTGGAACGTAATGCACTGGTTTAGATCAATTAAATGATTGTAACAATATGTTATTTCCTAAAGTCAATAAGATCTGTGTTTATATGTGTACAGTGTAACACATCACTGAACAAGAATTATGTTGCACATTTAATAACTGTAGTTTGTGTGATAGGTTGAATTTGAGAAAAAAACATGTTTGTCTGCACTATCCGACTCTCTGTGCATATGAAGTCAGTCGTGGAATAAGGATTTTTCCACTAATTCACATTCGACAACAAAGCGCTTAAAACATTCGTCGAATTTCGAATCTTGTGAAAACGTTTGCAGTTCGAACGTTGTTGAATTCTAATTCGAATTTTGTCACATCTCCATCAGAAGCCAACAGTGGAGAGCCGGTGTCATGGCACCACCATCAGTTGGTGTGTGGCTGACCTGAGATCTAGTACTTTACTACCAGTAATCTACTACTTCTGAACACAGTGACTGGTAATTGTTAAAAAGTTTTATCAAGTGATTAATCAGAATTAAAAATCGGTGAAAACTCACAATCGGAATCAGTTAGTGTTTTGTGTTGGTAATTAATTAGAATTAGACGTCTCACAACAAACCAGAAAGTGATCAAACCATACCATTTTTTATTTAAACTTGCAAGTCAACAAAAATAATCCATCATCAAAGTTATACATTCAGAAGATTCGATGCAATTTTGCCAGCACCGCAGATTCAAGTGCAGTGTATTATTCTCTAGTCTATTCCACCTCATAGACTTCTATACTAATGATATAGTATGACAGATCCTTGTTGACTTTGCCAGCTTTAGTGACATTCACTGTGAGCCTGTTAATTAGAATTCAGTAATAATTAGTTAATACATCATTACAATTATACTTAGAATTGGTTCTTAATACTAAACAATTAATTAGAATTAGAATTAGGTTATATTAACTAAATGGGCTAACTAATTTCTAATTACTTGTCTGCCTACCACAATCAAAAATCTTGCATAAACTAAACAGCGAAATGTGGTGCAACGCACTGTGCAAGAACTTAGCATGCGAACAAAAGCCGAGAATTAGCCAGCTTTCTATGCCACACGGCATCAAAATAAAATTAATGAACAAATTAAAACACTAGAAATCTGCAAGTAAGTAGAGTTAGCGACGTTACCCTGCCGTTGTTGTTTCCCTTCCACCAGCCAGTTGCTTCACCAGCTTTGCTAACGATGGCAATGCTGTCGCCCTCCCGCAGTGAAATCTGATTGGTTGCCGTTGCTTCGTAATCATACTGGGCAATGCAGTAGCCAATCACAGGCTGTCTCGACTTTTTCACTGTGCACATGCACAAACAGTTTTTCAACAAAATGATAATCACTGAAAATTCTGTTTTTCAATATTATGTCTGGCATAAAAAAAATAAATGCTGCCAGCTTTTGCATATGCTCTGCATTTTCAACAAAACAAACAGGTGTGAAAGAAGAAAGAAAAAACTATTAAGTAACTAAATGATGTGAAATAAACAACTAATATAACACTAATAAAATTAAATAATAAAGTAAAATAAGTAAGTAAACAACATACCAGCAACCTGAGCAGAAAGAATCAGCAACACAGATCTTGCAGTAAGATACATGTACAAATTATTCCCAACAATGATTTAGTTTTTAAGCCACACACTTCTAGTCTTTTAGGATGAGATGCATGTATGACACTTAAAAGCCGAGTTACACAAAGTCAAACTATGCAATTATGCTAAGTCACGGGGAAAATAAACTTTTGGATTCAACATGCATAAAATACTCGTCAGTCATTATGAAACATACATATGTTTTGTGAGTGCTAATTTCATGCAACAAAATTAGTCGGATTGGAATTTTATAGAATTGCTTAAAGATGTACAGCAGTACTTAGTTGTGTGGCAACTTCACGTGATGTTCTTGCAACTGGCTGGCGAAATTATCATAAGACAACAGATATAGCCAAACAAACCACTACTCACAAGCATCCTTGTATGGAATCTGCAGCGGTGTTTTCACTTCTGGAAAAATTTTCTCGAGCGAGTTCTTCTGGTAATAGTCAATGAGTACCTGCAGCGGTAAAATCCAATGTGACTGATGGAGACTACAGTAAAACTGACAGAATGGTGATGGGGCAAGCGAACCTTCGAGCCACCTTGCACTGCGGCCATGGTGTGACATAACAACATCGCAGAATTGTGCTTCATTATCTTTTTAATACTGCTTTTGATGTCAACTCCATAATGCACTGCTGTTGTTAATGTTTTTTTTTGTAATCGGCAGATTATAAAAACAATACAATAAAATACAATATTATTTTATTAAAAAGCTGTCAGGACGCAACTTGAACACAGTGGTAATTGTAACAGGTAATCATTAGCTGTCCTTAAATAGTTACCTCACAATAAAATTGCACTCAAATATGCAATGTGATCCACGACTTAGCGTGAGATCATGTCGCCTAGGTCGCAGAGAGTATGATGACGATAATTACAACAGTGAGTGACTAGACTAACCCTATAGCTGCCACAGACAAAGCTGGTTGAGACATTACAAAGACGTCATGTAATGTATTACAATGCAACTGTAATGGTTTGCGCATAAAATGCGCTGTTCAATTACTCCACGGTGATTAATAAACAAAGGTATCACAAAGAAAACGAAAGAGCAGAGCAACACAAACCGAGATGGTAGGGAAGACATGGCAGCTGGCGAGGTAGTAGCTGCCGTCACTGCCGTGCTGGATTCTTATGTGTTTTGTTGCACCATTGTATCTACAGCAGCAGCAGAAAGACATCTCTTAATGTTATATATACTTGTTCACTAAAGCTCGGTGTAAACGCAACGTACAACACAAAATATTCAGCCCGTCTTCTTTTAGTTTTACTGCAGCCAACGTGTTTTATTTCAGCCACATTCGAAAAACTGCTAAGCCTCAAATTCTAATCAAGATCAATGTCAGAAGTGCCACAATCACTGACTTATCAAGTTATCTAATGGCAGACAAAGACTCACTAGGGAACAGTTTAAGCACAGGCTTAAGAACTGCCTGTTTGAGTGTGCACATGACAAGAGGGGCATATGATAAGACATTGACTGAAGGTGTGCCGTATAAAATGGAATTACGTACTTACTTACTTACTCAGACACACGTCGCCCGATATAAAAACACACTTTGTTACAAAAGTACACGAGTAGACAAATGTATTTTGAACAGCCAAGCGTGACTTACTTTAACGACAGTGCATACTGTTCATGACCTTTGCGCACCAGGAAAACGTTGTCCGGCAAGTGTTGCAAGCAGCTGACTGCCTGCGGCCGCTCCATGTCACCAACATACCTGACGATGCAGAAACAATGTTATTAAACTCCAGTCATCTATAGTACTTTAGCTCATATACAATAACATCCTACAGGATATGCCAGATTTTCCACATAATTTTTCTGTATTTATTTAGTAATTTACTCACTCACATATACCAAAATAAATAACTCAAATAACAAAAAAATATGCAAAAGCAGAAATAAATATCAAACGATAAAACTACTTAACATTATTTGGATCAACCAAACTATGATCTTCAATACCTTCAACTATAACAACTATTTAAATCGTGTATTTAAAATCAAATTGAATTATGTGTTAGGGGAGCACTAACCCTGTGCACTGCCATGAATTTTAGCTCCAAGGTCAAAGATCAGGGTCAAATACGAACATTTACATTCGACTTACAGAACCAAATAAAATATATTACAACAATTGTAACTGCATCAAAATATGATCAGTAGTTTTCAAATTACAGGCCATTTTCTTCTTCGAAAAATACGAAAATAGCACTTAAGGTCACCAGCCAGGACCAAATATCAAATTCTTTTATGGTTCACAATAACACATAACCATAAGCATAAGTTAACATCAGTTTATGATCGGCAGTGTTTTAGTTTTCGCATGCGTGCGTAGACACACAGAGAGTTAAAACAATACCTGCTTCGACAGCAGTTTGGCTGGCACGCAGCACGAACTACCACAGCCACTGTTCAAGAGTGGCTGCTGACCTCTTAACAACTGAAATAGTTTTTCAATTATTTGTTCAACGATATAACTGTCCTATAGCATTATGTCGTAGAAAAAATAACTGTAAAAAGTTCAAAGTACCAAACAGCAATGGTAATGCACTGTTAGTGTCATCATGCACCATAATCCAATATTCTTAGGGCTGTATTTCTAAAATTTCAGCTGTATGGTCAGAGTTTTCACAATGGCAATTGAGGGGTATTACCATTTAAAATATGCAATAATATCAAGAAGCCACCAACATTAATACAATACTGGGTAGAAGAAGCCAGATGGGCTTAGTGAGGGAGGGGGTTTAATACTGACCCCAAATACTGTTTCTGTACATCACACAGCAGAGGGGTCAGCCATTTTTTACACAGTTGAAACCCACCAAACCCCTGGGATACAGCCCTACAGATTGCATGCTACACATCCGGAACTGTTAAACATATCAAAGAGCAGCTCAGCAGAATGCTGCAGTTTACAACGAGGTGAAAGGAAAGAACTAGTTACTTATGCGTGTTTTCCACCCTCACGTAACGTAACGTAACGTGCCGTAAGCATTCTACGTTTTGCAAAAACATAAACATACCTGAAAATTTTACGTAACGTAAGATATTTTTACGTTTTGCCGAAATGATACGTAAAAATTTTGACATAACACAAGCTACTTACGGCTCTTACGGCTGCTCTGTAACAAATAGAACTCAGTTCTATTCTTTTATGTTACGGTACGTTACGTTACGGATCGACATGTACGGATCAACGTTACGTTACGGTTTCTTACGTTACGTTACGTGAGGGTGCAAAACAGGCATTAGTCGTGCACAGTGTACAAAACATGCAACAGAGACAAGCGTGACAGTTACCACTGCTGAGACTGCATGTCCCTATCATCATGCACATTTGCAGCAGCAGGGGGCGCCTGGACCACGGCCACGCCGGAGTCGCTGGCTTCAACCTCCTCGTATCTAGCTACACGCTGCAGCTGTAACAAAACCCGGAAAACAAAATGACCAATGACCAGCAGACACAAGCAAGCTTGGCACGGCACTGACTGACATGGCAGTTGAGCAGACATTGCCACACTTCCATGCAAAAAACATGCAGTGTTTGAGTAAACCGTGACGTTTGATGGTTAATCATAATGCAATTTGGCATCTGCTGCAGCCTCATTTGTCTGTGTGGCACATACGGACTTTTTTGTTTTTAGGCTCTGCATACAAATTTTCTTACTTATTTATCCATGGTCTAACATGCAACTTAACTGAAAGCCATGCACCTTGACGGAAAGTGCTAGACATCTTCAAAGAAGCTAAACTGAACTAGCACTCTAATGAGATCCAGCAAACAGTCAAAAGCTGCACAAACACGCCTAACAATATCTATAAATAAATTATAACTGTATAAATTATTACAGGCGCGATTCTACATGCAGTAACAGAAGACATGCATAGATGTAATTTTCTGTGAACAAAATCCCTCAAAAGAGAAACTGTAAGATGCTAAGGCTAATGGTTTTGTTGATTGCACAAGAAATGATTACGAATAAGAACCATGTTTACTGGTCTGCTTATTAAAAGAAAAATTGCACACTTACATAAAAATGCTGAACACATGCACATGCCGCATCAAAACCGAATGGTACCAATTCATGCAGTCAGAATTACAACGAACAAAGTATAACTAGTTGGCATCCATGCTTATCTAGCATACCACGAAGGAACACTTGGATACTGGGTTCATCGAAAGCATGCAATGAGAACAATTTTGACTGATAATGAGCTGGGACATGCGGACACGAGGCCAACGTACCATGGATATGAACTTAAGGGGCAAGATGAACCATGAAATGAATTTGTTCGTGAAGGCAACAAAACTGGCGAGGCAACAGATAGAGAGGACGGCGAAGAAGATGGAGCAGAGCCTCGTCGGCCTTCCCATGAAGACGGCTCATACGAAGCTGTACGTTGCTGCAAGATACAACTATCGATGCTAGTTATAACAATATAACATGGTGATATAACAGTCAGCAATGTCTTCATCCACTCTCAGACATAGAGATATTTATCAAAACAAACACTGAGTCTGTTAAACAGCTGCTGAAGATTTATACTTTAATCAATGTTTTACAATTTTCAGTTCATTTCTCAAGTGCTGTGATCAGTAGTTTCCAGCCAGTTAAATGTGTCATATTCAACATGATGGACCGATTCTAATCTGCCTTAAAATTTTGTTAACAGAAATGACTTGCTTATGTCGTTCACGGTCTGCTATTATCTACATCCACAGACAGCTGATATGGCAAGGGCCCATCTGTGCAGATTTGCACAGCATGGGCCTTGACAGAAGACCCGCCTGGAAGCAATTTACTGGAGACCATCTATGGTGAGGTTACATGATAAAAACTGCACAAAGGTTCAATATGTCACACGCTAAGTTACACGTTATACTTACCGGTCTGCGTTGCACAAATGACTTTGGAAAGAAACCTTCTCGGCCATTCAGACGACCCTGACAATCCACATACATGTGGCTAGTGCAAATATGAGCTATATGAGTTATATTAATATTAATATTAATAATATTATTATTTATAACTGATAATAACTAAAATTTTTTTAATAAGTTAACTGAAACAGTTTGATCGTTAATTAATCAATTAATTTTCCATTACTTCAAAACATAGTACCCGAACCATAGTCACATAATGTCACTTACAAAGTTATTACTGCTACAGTACGGTAGAATCAAGACACTGCAGAGTACTTTACAGTCACGCTGTTAAATATGTCACGGATGTTGACATGAAATAGCAATAGAGAGGTAACTCGACTACTGGTCATCTGTATAAGAATGTCTTCTGTCCAAACAGATACTGGCAGACCCACATACACACAGCACATTTGTGGCTACTGCAAATTTGGGCTACTGCTGCTGCTGCTGCTACTATTATTATTATTTGTATACAACTAGGTGTATAGTTCCAAAAGGTTAAAAGCACTCAAGTGAGCACACACCATCAAAACGTATGCCTTCACCATTATAGCATTCACATATTGTACACAGCTGACGGTGCCCTCTAGCGAGTACAAATTATAATAGTACTATTTGCAGACGATCATTAACAATAATGACCTTGACCTCTGACACTGAAAACCTTTTCAGCAAGCCCACTCACATGACAAATATTAGTGGCTAGTTTCATTGACATCTGTCCACTCAGTAAAGAGAAATTGCAGCATGTGAAACAAACAGGTGTTAACAGATCAACAACGAATTGATAGATAAGATAGATGGACAACTGATTGACAACCAGAAAACGTAATGCCTCCGCAGCCTACTGTTAGCCGAGGCATAAAAAGTTAACAAAGCTAGAATGACCACTGGTCCAAGAAGTATTTGATCACAAATGCAGTGGTTAAAGTGTAATGGGACGCAAGGGAACGCCGTTCCCCCACCTTTAATTTATGGCTCAAAGCGTTCCCCCACCTCATATTGTTATAATGCTAGGGAAAGTCACACGACCATTGTCAGGGGCCCAAATCTGAATGTAGCATTCCCCACCAATAATTGTGCACTTTAACCACTGCACAAATGTGTTGTGCAAAGAACTGATTAGAAACATTGTACGGACGCTAAAAGATGATGGAATAGAAATAAGGTTGTTCACTTCTCATAGGAGAAACTGCTTAGTTGGCGGCTGCAATGACTCAGAAACTCCAAAGTTGACATGCTAAAGGCACCCAGATTCTCAACAGCATTATATCTAGTTTAAATGTCGAGTCAAAACTATATCACCAATACTGCAGAAATTCAGCAACTATAACAACACAGACAAATGAACTAATACGATATCACACTACCAACCTCAAAGAAATCTCCGTCATCTGTGTAAACTTCGATAGCATTGCCCGTCTCAAAAGTGAGAGGAGTTCGGTTGCCGATTGGTGGAGGTATGCCATCGTAATTAGATATAGCATAATACTTGCCTACAACAATCAGCACCCACTCTATAACAAATTAAGAAGTATTCAACACATTTTATTAATCTTTATTAATCAGATGTCTATTCACTTGTCTGGAAAAAATGTGACAACAGAAAAAGTACTACACAAACTTTTTCTGGCAATAAAACTAAAGTGGAAATGGTTTGAAATGCAAATTGGAATGCAGTAATGTGCAGAATATAAAATAAAACGATACACTAGCTGTTATAATCGACAGCACAACATTATCTTTTTGGCACTGCTGTTAACACTGTTAACACTGCCTGGAACGACACATCTCCAAAATGACCGATTATGGATGGAGTAGAAACTCTAGACTCAACTCAACTCGCTTGCTCAATTTTAATGCCGACTGTGTAATGCACCAAATTAGAAGAATTAGAGAAGCTGCAACCATCGCAATGTTAAAACTCGGCTTGGTTGGCAGGTCTTTTGCTGTTGCTGGTCTACGAACTTGAAATATGTTACCAGCAACGTTAGGTTCGATTGATAAAAGCACACTTCATGTATTATGTATATGCTAAAAGCTCACTTGTTTGACTAAGACTGGTATACGTAGTGACTTTTTGTACGTAGGTGTTGCACATAAATTCTCTTAATTCCTTACTAGCTAACTATCATTCGTTCATTAAATGCAGTGCTTTAGTACAAACTGAAAAAAATGATCTGGCAACTATCCCGTACATTTCGGTGTGCGATTTACAACTTGTCTGCTGTTTCTCTCTGCAAAGGACTGTGACTTGGAAAATGGACGACCTGCTTGCTTCGGAGGAATAGATGGTGGTCCTGCAACATACATCATGTCAAAATATTCCTACTAAATGTACAATAACTAACGCAGTACTGTAGTTAGTTGCTTAACTGTCAACCTCTTATTCACCTGACAACTAGAAAGATTAATAACGTTAGCAGTTATGACTGACTAAGTTTAAAACAGTGTGTACTCAACGATATGTGATTGTAACAATTAAAACTGATTATCATAATTATCACACACACTACAATTTCAGCCAAGACATCTTCTGGTTATGAAGATAGGCCTCTTGCTTTTATGGTGTATTCTTCATTATAGCGGCACTACAAAATCATCTCTATAAAATTTACTAAATCACAATATTATAATAGTAACTTTAAAAATCATTATACATTATATTTAAAATTAGATATTATGACACTATAATTGTTTTAAAATTTGTTTAATAAAAAGCTAGATCACAGGACACTAACCCGTCATGTCCTGTGCTTTTGACAGACATTCTTTGTGAACTGCCATGTTTGTTTCTAGCACAAATCAACAGTCATTTTAATTAACAGTAACATACTGTACATGAAGATTAAAATAAAAAGTAGAATATCACTGTCAGAACAACTTTCTAGAAACGTGCAGCCAGACAGGAAGCAACGTGTCATACGGCCTCCTACAAGTACAGCGATATAATAACTCACAAAACTCGAGAACTACATAGCAACAGTGACACTTACTTTTGCATCGATACCCCTGGAAGAAAGTTCCTCTACAATAAAAGATGAATAAGCACAACTTACAGTATGGTACAATGGAAGTATGGTAAAATATGTACTTAAATAACATTAACTTAGAAAACGTTTATTATCCTGTGATTATTGCCCTTCAAAAACATATGCATTTTACCACAACAGTTATAACCCACAATATAATACTTGACACATCTGCACACATCAATAGATGTAGCCTACAAACATGTTTAATAATCGCAGTACATCACACATTTAAGCATTTATACTATTAATTTTATGGGTTATGCAATCCACACACACATCTTTCTTCTTTACTACATCTGGGAAGTGACACCGGCGAGGTTTATAGTTATGGCAAAGCTGAGATTCTGATATCATACATGGCTAACAGTTTTACGCAAAGACATCAACTATTTTGCAGAAATACAGTGCACATTCGCATATTACATTATGATCAACTGCATGCAGTATGAACAGACCAATACACAGAATGTTTTCGTTACTCAGATTCGATTTAGTGTTAGTTTAGTTGACGAAAAGACCTCAATTTTCACCAACATCAATAAAAATTTGCACAACTTTTCATCAACGCAAGTTTTCATTATTTCTTGGTAGATAAGAAAAGAAACAAAACTGCAAACAAGCTGTAGCACTACTGCTATCATAGTGAAGCAACAATCACAAATACCGTAGCAGTTTGCGGCAGACATCACATATGGTCGTTTCACGGAACGTCGCCATGGTAAAGCTGTGCAAAGCATTCTGTGCATGTGCCGGCATCGTATTGTTCCTGTTACACAACACGCCGAACATCAACATCGATGCAAGGCATTCTGTGCATGTGCCGGCATCGTATTGTTCCTGTTACACAACAGGCCGAACATCAACATCGATGCAAGGCATTCTGTGCATGTGCCGGCATCGTATTGTTCCTGTTACACAACATGCCGAACATCAACATCGATGCAAAGCATTCTGTGCATGTGCCGGCATCATAATGTTCCTGTTACACAACATGCCAAACATCAACATCAATTTAACAACAAACACAACCTCCATGTATCACACAGCAAATCTCTTTCCCAAAAAATGCCGACAAATTGGTGTACCAGTCATAGCATCCGCAGCGTCATCCGAAAATATGTGTAGTTGTGTACTGCTTAACTATGTTTAACTACACAAACTTATTTACAGCGAGTTACTTTACTTTTTGACTCGGATCCTGCAAAATACCTGCAGTACTGTAGCACAGTTAGCTGGGCAGCAGCAGTGCATCTGGTATGATCCAGTATGTTAAAATACCACCCAAGTTAACCCCCAAAGTTACCTTGCAGACCTACACTTATGTACCAACAGAAAATGAAATATTTTTGCACATTTTCTTTGAGAAACTGTGGGTGGCTCTGAATAAGACCCAGTTATATGGCAGCTGGGTAGTTACGAAGAGCCAGTTGGCCAGACAGAGTGCTCAAAATAATGCCCCTTGCTTTCACATACACACCAATGGTATCCTTTCAAATGAAACAATTTGTTTTATCAAAATCCCTCTTCTCTGCTAAAGGCCATACTTTCAAACACTGTGCACTGACATACTTTCAATGCCTCCGAATGATTGAAAAATTAAATGTAAACAATAATTTCTGAACATATTATTGGCAGTCTTTCAGTTATAGGTTGCAAGTGAGGATCTCCGCATCAGTCTATTCAAATTTCATGTGCAACCAGTAACTGAAAGATTGCCAGTGATATATTCAGAAATTAGTATTTGCATTTAATTTTGCAATCATCTGCAATCAAAATTAAAAACAACTCTCTGTGCTGCTGACAAATATCTTTGAAACATTTTTAAGACAGTGTGCGCGTATGTGATGCAGATGCCAAAGCTAAAATTTAGGAACACATTCATTCATCAAAAAAAGAAGTTAAAAACAAAGAAAATAGTCAAGAAAAAGTTTCATGTGTACATTCAGAGCCGATAGGGACCAACCCCAAGTATGCCGCCAAGTATAATTATGTAAGCTAAATTTCATAATACACAGTTACTAACTGAGCCATTTTCATTGCATCTATCCACTTCTTTCGGATATCTTCCTTCTTTGCTGAAAAACTAAAAACTTCTTTCGTGGTTTTATCAGTCATTGTAAATGAAACCACTCCTCCCTACAAACACAATAAACCAATATGCTCCACACTCCATCGATATGCATAATCACACATACATACATACATACATACAAATAAATTTATACAGCGCCAAAATCGTATAACGAATCAGAGGTGCTGACGCAGGGTGACTAGACAGTAAAAGCAGACTGGAAGAAATATGACTTAAGTTGACGCTTAAAGGTAGAGAGTTTCTCCAAAGAGCGAATATGTACCGGCAAGGAGTTCCAGGTTGACGGTGCAGAAGCAGAAAAAGAACGTGAGGAGAAGTGACTTGTAACGCCAGTTGGCATTGCAAGAAGACAGGTATTGGAGGAGCATAGGGTTCGAGCTGGAACATAAGGAGAGATTAACTCGGAAAGGTAGGGTGGTTCGGCAGTGTGTAGTGCTTTCCAG